>Ga0247664_1000164_pt1 | contig 17072 bp, 35 predicted proteins | sample CNK05_metaG_FD_182715 | JGI IMG/M metagenome (GOLD analysis project Ga0247664, IMG submission 182715) | Soil microbial communities from Purdue University Martell Research Forest, Indiana, United States - CNK05 | ecosystem: Environmental > Terrestrial > Soil > Temperate forest > Bulk soil...
CCCAATGTTTGAGCTTAGGAGCCTTCCCGGCCTTGAGAATGATAGAACCGCATGGGAGGAGGATACCAGACAAGTCCGTATCCATGCCGAAGTCGCGGCCAGAAAACCAATTACGGGAGATGAATATACGAAACTATTTATGTATCTCTGGGAAAACACATAGTATGGATATTCCAGCCACTAGACAAGCAGTTACTCAAGCCCTCATTCCTATGTTTTGGGAAAAGTGTCTACCCGGTACCGAACAAAGCGGCCATGATTGGGAACTGACAACCCAGTCTTATCGCGTTCATGCTGATGTCGCAAAGTTAAAACCGGCCAATTATAACGAATATCACATAATGTTTCAGAAACTTTGGAATGACTCCAATTCCGGCCAAACTTAATGAAATAAGTGATTCTTGGGGCCTTTCATGTGAATGGGTCCGAGAACAGTTTCGCGAGACACCCGTACAGAAAAGTGGCCCCGGTTTTGACGAGGCCACTAGTCTAGAAAACGCAAAACCTAACTAATTCCAGTTAATGGTCTGGTGAATTCCAAACCAAGGATTTTGCGCCCTTGGGCCGCAAAAGGTCTCGAAAAGACATAATTAACGGTCCCAGTGTGGTTTGATAGATATATAAGTTCACTCATACGTCCTTAAATACACGGACTGGGAACTAACAACCCGGTTGGCGCGAAAACGGCCCGTTTTCGAGCAGTTTTTGAAAAATACGTCTCATTTTCCCCGTTTTCCGAGACATTAAGCGTCTAATGTATCATAGAAGAGACACAAAGACCTACAAGGAAGATATACGAATCTATGGTTTTTGAAAAAACGACCAAAAGACTCTATAGGATAGGAATAAAAGGGCGGTTTTTGAAAAACGTTGGAAATAATAGACCTTAAGGGTTTTTGAAAAGCCTTATTTCAAAGTCTTGGGACCACGAAATGAGCTTCCCCCCGGCCCAAAAAATTTGCCCCATGGGTTCGCCCTTTTCCATAAAGTGGGCTCCCATGGGGCTTGTTTACTTCAATCGGTCAACTACTAGCCAAATCAGTACGATTGCCAAGATAGCAACCGTACTGAATGAATCGAAATGCAGCATTACTTAATTCCTTGCCGATTCGACTAAAGCCTTATCAGTGTATAAGACTTCCCCCCGCTTCAAGGTATCGGCAAGCACTTCTTCATTGGACGCGCAGCGAATAGCTTCAAGCTTCCATTCGTTTCCACGGCCAAAATTAGCCGATGCGATACGTTTATTGGCCTTGACCGTGCTTGTCCGTCCAACCCCGTTCCCCGATGTAAAGTATTCGGTGAACGCGTTGATACCGTCGTACGCACTCACACCAGCATTGCCTTTACCCCTTTGGAATAGTGGGGTCATTTCTTCAATGCGATTGAAGGAACGGGTACTCAATTGGTCGGAGTCTTCCCTAGAGAACACACCAGCCGAAAAAAACTTGAAGGAGTCAACGGACATTGGCGTTGACCGTAAAGCTTCCAATGTCAGACGATGGGTTTCCTTCATGGCAATCCATTTCTCAAGGTTAGCAGCGAAGATTTCAGGAGTAATGAAATCCAGCGAATTTACGGTATGGCGAATTCCCGCGCTTGTACCAGCTTGTTCCGCATCACGAATACTGGCCAAAACTGTATTCATGCATACGGTTCGAATAATGGAAAGCAAGGTTTGACTTGATACCATTGAATTGTGGCTTGATATGGCGTTAAAGAATAGCTGGTGCCAGTCTTCCCCCCCGATGCTAAACCCCGCCAAATCGCCTTTTAACGCGATTGATACCATGAATTGACTGTATGCACCTAACGTGCCTACAGTTGCGATTTCAAATTGTTCCCCGAGGACTTTCAAAACAGCCTTAACCATTGCATCAAATATTCGGCGGTTGTCATGCACGGTATAACCGTGCTTTGCAACGTGCACGGGAATTATCCCATGCTCGTTTGTACGCAAGTCGGCAAGTATAACCTTCCAATCGGTCAAGGGGTTGTCCCCCAAGTACTGCGCCAATTCAGCGGGAACATTGCTAATTTCCGCCGCAAAATCGGGTTTAAACCCGGTTTGAATAATTGGGCAAAATACCCTAGGTATGTTTGAACCGTCCAACTGAATTCCCCCGTCGACCTGTGTTTCAAGGCCATGCCAAGTTGAGTTAAACTCGCCTTGAGCGGGAACATATATCCAATCATATTCGGTCTTTAAGTGCATACGTTTTTTTGTCTTTCTATTGTTTTTTTGTTGTTTACTTGTTTTTCGTTTAACTTACCCGTTTACGCCATTGGCTAGGCATCTGACATCCGTTGAACCAATAGACTGTATACTTGCCGATTTCATCGCCATTGCCATTGACAATAGACAAGCAAGCTTGTTTTCCGATGTCGCATGCTTCGGGCAAGTCCATAGACTCTTCTAAACGATTAATCTCCTTATCAATCGAATTTCTTTCAGCCTTAAGAGCCAAGTACTTGTGCCAGTCATCAGCACGTACCATGATTTGACCATTTACTAAAGCCTTAAGTTTGGCTTTGTTTTCAGGGGTATTGATTTGGCCCGATGCCACTACTTCAAACCCCTTTCCAAGTACTGTTTCAACTGCATCAATCAATGTTTTCATGTTTAGTTTTTTGTTGTCGTTTTTTCGTGCGGTTTCATTCAAACCCCTTTCGGTTTGCACAAGAGCAAATTGTTTAAAGATACAATTCGATAAATCTTTTGTTTATAGTGCAAAGTATTCAAACCTTAGGGTTTCCCCCCCCGCACTTTCCGCTTATCGTTGCGCCCACGTTGCAATTTAGCTTGGCAACCGCTGCGCCATGTTCTGCGCCATGGTACTGCGCCCGATACCCCTAAATTATCCTATCCTTAAAATATGTCAAATTAAATCTGCACAAATCTAGTTTTGAAAACAGGAAAGGGGGGAAACAGGGTACCAATTGGGCTCCTACGTTCGTTTATAGGGCATTCTGATTAATCCCAAAATATGCAAAAAGCCCAATAAAAGCCCACAATTCCCGTTTCTGGCTACCTATACACAGGAAAGGGGTATCGGCAGCCTATAAGCCAAATGTGAGCGAATAAACGCTAGGCAAAATCTGCCGTTTTGGCCCGTTTAGCTAGGCAAAATTTGCCGGTTGCGACGGCCCCGAAGTATAGTCCGGCCTATCTTTCTTAGTCTAGCCTATCTTAGGCCCGCCTATACCGGGGTCCGGGCCAATGGCCTGCCCGTACAGGGACGAGCCCCGCGACTGGCGGGGCTCATCTTATTTAGCCTTATTTTGTTTTATTTTGGTTTATTTAGTTATTCATGGGTTGCCTTTCGTTTATTATTTCGGGCCAAAAGCGTTTATTTAAGTCAGTTGTATGCGGCTAATGGCATGGTCAATGTGTTGCTCAAGTGCCACCAAATGCTCGCCTATTGGTCCGTCATCACATTGCACTGTCGCCCAATCCATGATGGTTAATTCAGTCCTAACTTGCGCCAAGAGTCGTCGCACATTTGCCAGTCTTTCAATCGGTGAGTCGGTAATTTCTTTCATAGTCGTTTTTAAGTTTGTAACCATAGACCAATATACTACACTCTAGTAGCTTGTCAAATCGATAATTTGGTGCCGCGAGTAAAGATTAATACCGAATGTTACAGTGAAGCCCATGTTATCTTTATCCACTCTAAGAGTCGCAATCCTGAAAGAACGTTTACAAGCTTCTTTATCCTGTTCTTTCCAGAGATTTAATTCTTTTTGAGCCTCTTTTAAGGTTGCGAATTCTGGCCCGTTAGTATAGCCAAATGAATCTATTCTGAATTTCTTACTCATAAACGTTGCATCCACATCCAATTTGGCCGCAAGAGCGGCAGAAAGCTTTTGGGTCCAATGGGCTCAAGTCCTCTGGCTCTACCGAATGTTTCCTGTCGTCACCTATCATGACGCAAAGAACACGGCCTGTACGGACTTCCATACCGGTCCAATGGGTATCCTCGTCCGGTGCTGTTTCCCAGCCTAAAACAGCGAAGGCAATGCCATCGTAATACCGTACCTTATAAGCATCGGCGGGAAAGGAGTCGTCGTCTCTCTCAAAATTAGTCTTGTTATGTCTTGTCATAGTCGTTTTAAATCAATTTAGAACCGAATTTTTGTTGACAAAAGCTTAGAACCTTTATCCACTCACTGACGCAAGTAGAATTGGGCTGATTCATATACTGCCGCTTAATAGCTTCCATTAAATCGGTTTCGCCCTGTTCTGAAAGGTTTAAATCGTCATGAATACTTTGATTTAATTGGCCCGTAAAGTCGGCCACGATAGCTTCAATTATTTGCTGTTTGTTCATAGTCGTTTTTTGTTTCTTAACTCATCTAGAGTAGGGTAATATACCCCACTCTAGACAATTGTCAAAGCCTATCTTCCCGTATTACGGTACTCTAAAGCCCTATCGATAGCTTTTTCCAAGTCTGCCGTATTGGAAAAGCGAAACAAGCAAAGAATCGGGCAAGCAAAGGATTCAGTTGCAACGTGAAATTCAATGCTCCAGCCTTTGTAATACCGTAAAGGTATTTCCCAGTTTTGGACATCGATTACAAAAGGAGGTTTAGAGTTGTCAAACTTTAATTTTTCGAAAGAAATACCGAATGTCCCCAGCCATTCACAAAGGAGCCATCATCAACGTACTCGACTAGAGTACCCGCCCACAGTGACTCCACCATGATTTTGTCGCCTATTATTTGGGCATTAATATATCTAATTCCACTTAGATAAAGGTTTCGGCTCGCGATAATGCCGTTTAGCTCGTCCCTTTTCTTTATTAGGGCCTTATTTGGTTTAACGCTGTTTCTCATAGATTTATTTAAATCCTTTATCATCATCGGGCACATTATCAATCGGGGTGAGTATTTCCCACGCTGCATCTAAATCCTTTTGCTTTATTTGAAGGATAGGGGCATGCCATGATTCTCCTTTTCGGCGCGACTCTATACCATTGGCCGCGAGTCTTTGCTCCAGATATTTAAGTTTAGGGTCATTTGTCCTGCGAGTAAAGGTAACCCATTTATCCTCATCGGCCTTGTTATCGTGCCTATCGGGGTCCAAATAATCATTGTGTGCTTGGGCAAAATTCATATTATTTGTTTTCGCTCACTTCGGTAGCCGCTTTTTCTGCGGCCATTATTCCGATTAATGCCCCGATAAACATCGCCGATTCAATCATAACTACTTCAAAATCGGTGGGCCTTTTCATGTTGTCGCGGGCAAAGGTTCTGGCCCGAGTTTTGATTTCATCCATGATAGCATCTGCCATCTGGTCTGCATTGTTTTCTTTCAAAGCTTTAATTAATTCGTTTTCGTTTTTCATGCGGTTATTAGGCCCTTTCTTTCTTCCAATTCCAATCTTAGCGAGCCTATTTCATCTGAATTCATATAGGCCCATTCCTGAACATTGCCGGGAAAACTGGATTCATCCTCGTCCAATGCGGTATGCCTTGTCATATTGGCTCGATAAACTTCCCCATCATGCTCTAGGAAGGCTAAGAGAGTCTCCATGGCCTGTTGTAAAGCCTCTGGAACGTAGCGGTCACCACAGCCGCTTTTAATGTCATCGGCAGTGTATTCGAGATTTGGCCCATCAATAAAATATCTGAATTTAAGTCTATTGTCAGGCGTACGCGAATTACAGAAGTTAATTGAGATTGTAACATCCCCCACTTTAACGGCGGGCAGGAGTCGCGAGCTAATTAAGAATGGTGCTTGTAATGTCATAGGTCAACTATATCACTCTATTAAACGTTGTCAAGAGCCTTTAATGCCTCTTCTAAGCGGGCAGTTGCGCCCCTAAACCTGCCTTGGCGCATGTTTTGCATTGCCCCAATGGCCCACTTGCCAGCTTCTAATAACTCTACGTACTCTTTAGAAGCTTTAAACGTTTTAATTGCGTTATCTTCTACCTTAGTGATTAGGATTTCAGCATCATCGCGGCCAATCATCATTGCGGCAGCGTCTCTTAATTGGGTATAGGAAGGATTCATTGTCGTTTTTTATTTTGTCGTTTTCACTTACTACTCTATTGTAACACACTCTACTAGAATGTCAAATCCTAAGAAAGGGAGCCGGAAAAACGACTAACCGACTCCCTTTAGTTTGCCTACGGCCTAAATCCGATGCAGAGGATAAAGGCCCGCATAGGCGAAGTTTATTTACCGTAAATATAACCGCATTGGGCACACTTCCAAGCAAAATCCTTATCGCCTGTTTCCACCATTTCGTTGTGTGGGCAATTATTTGGGCAATGGGGTTTTACATCCAACACGTCAAATCCTGCGGCCCGCAAAAGAGAAACAAGCTTAGGATTATTCAGTAGCCTCTTGGCCGCATCGGCAGGCATTTGTAAAGTAATTACAGTCATTTTAATTCCTTTCGGTTAGATAAGCTATTTCGCTATTTTCCCAATTCGGGGACTGGGGAGTCAGAGCCGCTTTAGCAAAGGCTTCCCGTTGCACCTTGTTGAAGTCAAAGCCCTTAGCAATAACGCGGCCATTAAGGCGGGCAATCCAGTAATAGGAATCGTCATCACCCTCGTTTACAATTTCAATGTTGTCGTTTTTCATGTTGCTAATGTAACACACTCTGAAAGGTTGTCAAATCGAATTTTTCAAAGCTGCCAACTTTTCCTTGCACTCTTCTATTGTTTTGCGATGCTTTGTTATCAAAGGTTCATTGCGCGGTGTTTCGCCCAATAGCCAACGGATAAAATCGGACAAGTGAACATAAGGCCGGAAAAAGGTAATTCCTTCCTTATCCTTGTTAATTACGGTCATTTGTTGGAAAGGTTCGTTTGTTGATTCGCTTCCATCACTCTTTAAGAGTACCACTACATCACCGATGGAAAGTTCAGTTAATTTTAGGTTTGTCGTTTTTGTCATAGAGTCAATACACCTTACTCTGAATCAATGTCAAGAGCCAAATGTGCGGCCAATAGGTTTTTGGTCGGTCGGTTCTGGGTCAATACACCTCCATACAGTGTGACCGCCAAACTCTGGGTACTTGGCAAAGGGCGGGCAGTTGGGGCAACAGTTAAAATGTGCATAGCTCCACGTCGGCCCGTAATGGTTAGTAGTTTGTTCCACGACATGGCCGCATCGTTGACAGGCATATCGTTTAGGAGAGTGGGGATAAAGATTCATATTATTCTTCCCATTCAAACGCGGCCAAACTATTATAGGCATAAACCACAGAATCAGCTAAATGAGTATTGGCCGGAGTGTAACTTTGGGCCTGCCTTAATAGCTCTAAAGCATCCTTAATGCATCGCTTGGCATTGTAATAATTATCCTTATTCTGTTTTTCTTGGTCTGGATTGGGTCTGGGAGCGAATGAGTCAAAGTTTAAATTCATGTTAGTTTACTTTCTCGCCTGTTTCCGCATTCCAAACAGGATAGGGAATCTTGTTGTACTCATCAAACCAATCAGGCCCGAGGCAATAGCATCGATTGTAAGACTTTCTGGGGTCAAAATTGCCGTCCACCTCTTCTTCTGTTTCGAGTGGACTATTCAGACTACAGGCACCGGGGCAGCATGGGGAACAAAATTGAGCCACAGTAATGTAAGGTGATTTGATTATCATTAAATCGCTATCCAGACAATTCACGATAACATAACCCTCTTGATTGTATTCGACCGATGGGTTCTGGGGTTCGTATTGCTCATTGAGACTGTCCTCGACCGCTTCAAAGGCATCATCAACCGCCATGTCCAGTTTGGACTGTTTCATATCGCCCCATTTCACGTCCGAAAAATAATCGGACAAGGCATCGCGCAATTTCGATTTAGCCTCGCTAATGTATTCCTTGAAGGTTAGGTCATCGGCGTTGTTGAAAAAATCAGACAGAGAATCCTGCCCAATACTGTTTTGGCTAATCACCCCATGGCGAATCCCAGTCTCTTTGTTGATATTGGTTTTGCCGCATCCGTAATCTATTCCAGCATAATTTGTCATATCGTTTTTTTGTCGTTTTTGTCGTTTATCGTTTTTGTCGATATTGTTAGTCTATACTACTCTGAAGTAATGTCAAGCGATAGTTTTACGGCCAATTTAACCAAAACATACTTACCTCCCAATCGGGGAAAGCTTCTGCAATCATTTCTCTGGCCCGCTCTAAATTATAGGCTGAGACTAATCGTTTCTTCCGTAATACCCGTCGCCTACGGAGACAACCCACATGTTTAATTAAATGGAAAGTAAAGGTTTTATTCATAGGTTAATTAGGAAAAAGCCGACTGTCCGCAAAAACAAATACAGCCACATCTTCTTTGGGCCAGCCACAGACCATAGGGCCTGTCCAACCCATTTTATTGGCCAAGGCTTTAGCGGCCCGCCAATACCTGTCATCACGACTCTCGTCCACCTCACCCGGTTTATTTGAATCGTAATTGACGGTAGCGGAATTTCCATCCAAATCAAAAGCCTTTAAACGAGACTGTTTCTTTTCGGTTCGTTGGATATACTTGACGCTAATTGCCTTTAGGGTCATTGTTTTTAGATAGTCGTTTTTCATATCAATTCATATTCTTCCGGTTGAATGATGTAAGGCCCATCATTAAGCTGGATACAAACGCGGCCATCCGGTTTGTTCTTTTCATCTTTCGGCCACGATGAAACAGAAAACTCTTTTCCAATCCAATTAGCAATAGAGTCTTGTCCTTGTGCGGGCCTATCCGCAATGATACGGATTCGAGCGGGAAGTTTACCAATTCTTTTGTCGTTTTTTAACATACTGAGACTCTACTCCACTCCTGTAGAGTTGTCAAATCTTTCTTACAGAATTCTTCCAATCGGCCCGCTCTACTTCATCGGTGCAGATGGATAATTCACCCTCCTGATTGGCCCAAATTTTTCCTTCGCAAAAGTCGTCGATTAACTTTGGCTTTGTTTTAAAGGCGATTGTTTCGCCCCATGCACAAACGGCAATCCATTTGTATTCACTGGGGATATTGTAAGTTAGACTGATTTGTTTTGTCGTTTTTGGCATAGGATTAATTTGTTTCAATGAAATAACGTCCCTCTTCTGGGTCCAGAATAAGTTTTTGGCCCGCTTTGATTTTGGGCGGCCCGATAGCTATACTCTTTTCAGCCAGCTTTACCCGCACGGCCCGATATGGATATTGCTCATAAGTCCCATAATAAGTTATGGCAGCTTCAAAGCTTTCGAAATGACAAGTCCCGTATCTCATAGTTTACTTTATCGTTAAAGACAACTTCCCGTCGTTATAATTGGCCTTGGGATAAGCCTCATTGAATTGCCCATCGGTCATGATTAACCAATCGGTAGCCTTAACTTCATTAGTCCCAAACTCCATTACTTTCTTGCGGCCCAAATAACCATTCCAATTACCCCACACATTCTTTTTAAGCTTCTTTTTTCCCGTTTGGCGGATAGCAGCAGGCGTTACCCATTCCTTATCAATCTTGTATGGCTCGGGCAGGCCCATAACCCGACAAAGCAATTTGTAATTCTTGGTACCGATACCTCGGTACTTCAAAATGGAACCGTCCATCAATGCGGCCCGAAATGCCTCTTCTGTTTCAGGATAGCCGTAGGAAGTGCATCCCGCCAATTCAAGTAAAGCTTTATAGTCCATTTGGTTTGTTTAGTTTTTCAACGTATGCCACAACTAATGATATGATAAAGATTAATGTAATCAATTCAGCCATTACTCTACTCTAGCATATCCTGAGAACCACTCAAGTAGAAAGTAGGGCGTGGGGTGAGAGTTGAACTCACGGTGTAGGCTATCCTTTGGAACCACCATACTTTCGCCTAGTTCACGCATCCTGCTATCTAGATAAGTCCTAATTGGTTAGATTAGCTTTTATTAAGCCAATGGCTCTAGTAACACGCGCTTAAACTAACCACTTGAGTAGCTTGCTCAAGGGACGGTTAGTCCTCACACTTAGGAGTCACAGACCGCTATGCTTCCCACGCGCCAAGACTATATCACACTCTATGCAAAGTGCAAACGGAAAATAAATCGGGGCCAATTTAAATCATTCGGCATTCGCGAATAGCGAACGTAGCACGTTCCATGCCAACAATTTACCGAAGTTGGCACGGGGATTGCTTCAGCTATGCATACTCTGAAAGATTGTCAAGGCACTAAATCTCACAAAATTTCACTTAAAAGGCCCGACTTGGCATGGGGTCTAGAATGCCCTATAAACGACTTTGTTGACCGGGAACGTGTAATCATAGCCGATTTTTCAAAAACATCGATTTCATTGGGGTTTTAGCATGGTATAGGCGGGCCTATAAGTGGCCTATAAGTCAATTCAGATTCTATGCCAACTTTACTCCACTCTACTAGAGTTAAATCTAGGCTTATCTAAGTCGGCCCAAAAATAGTAGTTGACAGCTATTAGAGTATGGATTAGGCTAGTAGAGTCAAAACGACAACATTATGAAAACGAAAAAAACCGACAAGCATCTTGAAAACATGAGATTTGTTATCGAGCGAATCAATGGGATAAACGACTGGCGCAATGAGGCTGTAAAGCACGCCGTCAATGAACAGCAAAAAAACGACATAGAACTAACTGCCTTGCAATTGCTCAAGGCCATTCAATGGAGCTACTAATATGGACAAGACAAAAGCCCTACAGTTAATCAAAGACCTTACAGAGGCTAGCGTAAACCATTACGCTGTAGTCAATGGCCAGAAGCGAGGTAAGCCAGAAGCGGCGTTGGCCCGCGAGGTGAAAGCGGCCCTAAACATTGCCAAGCATCTTACTACTGAAACAGTCACAGCCGAAGACATTCAAAATCTTTGGTAATCTCTACTTGACACTCTATAGCAGGTGTTGTAGAGTGTGGAGTAGTGATAATAACAAAACGATAAAACGACAATAAAACGAATATGGTAAAAATCAGCAAAACATTAAACGGGTCCGAATTGATTTTCACACTTGAGGGGCCGGACGCTGAAGTTAAAGGCGTCTGGCTTTCAATGTATAATTGGGGACAAGTCAATACTGAACTGTCCGAAACAATAGTGGCGGCATTGTGGCAACATCGCCTGAGGGTTACATTAAGGCTACAGCAACTAAGATTGCCTCAGAAACAGAATCGAACAATCTCGCCAAACCTTATAAGAAAAAACCAGAGCTTTTTATCAAGCGCAATCGCATGATGGCCAAGGCCCGATTAAATGCCATACCTTGTGTAAGTGGCGTTTTCAGCCATTCTGAGGTAAGCTATGAGTACGGCATGGGTCAATTTGACTAAGCTAAAACAAACGTAAACCACCATAACAACAGACAAAACAGACACTATGAGCAAAGACATTGTAGTAGAACTAATTCAAACGGCCTATAAGGCTTGTGCCGAAATGCGGGCCAAAATCTCTATGGTAAGGTATGGCCCACCGGGTCTTATCCTCTTTGACTTCCAAGGCGAGGTATGGGCAGCACCGGAACCCATGGATGTGATGCCCGCCATCGATGCCAAGGGCACGAATGCCGAAGCTTCCCGGTCATGGGCATTGAAGCAAGTCATCAATAACAAGGCCCACAAATATGAATCAAAGTAAATTACATTCTTTTATCAACAGATTTGGCCCGATTCTACATACTCTCTATGGGGATTTGACGAGCCAATGTCCAGAACACGACTTTACCTTTGAGGAGTTCGCTTTCGAGGTAATATGCGAAGGAAATTTTTAAATAAATCTATTTATGACTAAGACATTTTACGAATCAAACGAATTTGAATCCTTTAATAAGCCTATCTATAAAGGTTTTAACCTATCTGAATTGAATACAGCTTGGAATTCGGTCATAAGCCAATCATTCAAGGATGGAACCCAAGATTGGCGCGACCCTATTGACTCTTATTGCACTACAGAAGAAGCAAAGGCTGTCAAAGCGGCCATTGAGTTCTATACAGCAACAGTCCCCATATTTGACTACATTGGGGAATGTCAGGGCCAGAGTCCCAACGGGCCTTTGGCGCGATTCAAGAATGGGGACTTAATCCTCAAGGTCAGGGCCGATGGATACCGTAAGGGTCCGGCTGGCGACCATTAAAGTCTATTTGGCGCTTTTGGGAAGATTCGTAACATTGTTTTCTATTGTGGGGAAACAAAATTGTCTGGATAAATCTGTAACCTGTCGCTAATTCTTGCCATCGGTAATAAGTCGTTAGCTGAACGGGAACCAAAGGCGCTTGACATACAGTCAGGACATGATAAAGTAAAGAGTATTATGAAAATCACTTTAACAGCAGAAGAAGCCAAGACCTACCTTGAACTCTATTTCAGCCGTCTAGTTGGCGAGGACGAGGTAAGCGAGGTGGAGATTACAGAGTCAATTGCCCCGTCAATTGAGCAAGGGCCTAACCCGTTCAGCCGTAGGGTTTGGCATTTAGACCTTGTCCAACTGGTCAAGATGTTGCGGACGTTTGGACATCATTGCACCACTACTAATGACCCTCAAGTTTTGGGCCTAGTTAGTGTCAAGAAATGGGTTGAAAAGTATTTAGATGAGGTTTGACAAAGCCTCAGGGTATGTTACATTTAGGCTATGAATATCGCTGAACTAAAACACGCTCTAGACCAATCGGTAGGCCGCGCCAGTTTTGTATCGGCTACCTACACCGCCAAGAAACACGGAGAAGTGGCCCGCTATCTCTTAAACATCGGGGTCAACTACATTAAAGCTCTGGAGAGTGACTTGCTTGAAGTCACGCTTCAAATGAAAGAAGCTACGGGCCTGAAACGTTGGGCCTTAAAAGAATTACAGGACAGTTTAATTACATCCATCCAAGCTCACAGACGAGGTGAGGAAAGTCCTGATTATACGAAACGCGGCCTTTACGTCCCCATCGGGAACGGCCTAAAGGTCATTCTAACCGACACCACAGCCGAAATTCAAGGCTTTGTGGTCAAACGGACGGTCTTGATACCCGGCAACTATCGGCCCGTTTTAAGCGGCCCGATTGTGGCAGAGAAAAACAGGATTAAAAAAGATTTGAAATGGGGCCAATTTCGAACATTAGCCCTTGATTTAGGCCACATTCATTCAGTCAGGGTCAATGGTGAGACTCTGGAGTTCGAGCAAGTTTAACCCGAGCGGGCCTAAAAACCCTTGGAATAGGGCGCAAACGAGCAATCGGAATAGGCCAAGGCAAAACGTCTCAAAGGGCCGAATCGCGCCTACCCGCTCGGGCCTAGCAAGCTAAACTTGTTTCCTCCCTTTTAAATCTAAATAAATTTACTTTGGGAACCATTACGGTACCACAACAGCACCGGTTTGGCTCATCCCTGTAATTTAAAATAGCCTCATTTAAGTTGCAATCCTCGCCATCCTCATCCATTGGGTAGTGAATTTCCTTCCGTGGGCCGCAGCACACACAATACTCCATTAGCATAACGCGCCATATTAATTTAACTCAAGTTCCGCTCTGGTCTTCTTATTTGTTATATGGGGGATTTACCTAGTAGGCAATAAAAAAATGAAAGGAAATATTCACAAGTTATTGGCAACGAACGTTTATCTGTAAACTCCTTATTTGCAATGGGTTACGTCAACTTTTGGGCCGCGAAAGCATTATTTGGGCCAAAGTTATTCACAGCGAGCCTATTGTTGCATTTTGCATTATTTGTCTCGTTTGTGGACAAATTGAGACTTGCAAAACTAAGATGTTTCGCTTATACTGCCACAATGAAATTAATTGAATTCAACATCGCAACTCAAAACATCGCAGAGTTGAAAGACCCCTACGGCCAAGGACAGGATGTGGTCTACGCCAACGTCGCATTTAAGGATTTGCCAGACCTGCCCCTAGACCCCAACCCACGAGCCCAGAAAAGCCATGGGCGCGTGGCTAGGGCCATAGAAAGCGGCCTACTGGAACATGGCTCAGTCTTCCATCTGCTAAATCGTGGAATCACCGTTACGGCAAAGGAAGCCTGTATTGACGGCCAGAATCTGAAATTAGAATTAGAAAAGGGCCGCAATGGAATAATCGACGGGGGCCATTCCTTTGCGATAATTAAGTCTTATTTGGAAGCCGGGGCCGCAATGGAGGGCTTTGTAAGGCTGGAGATTTTAAAACAGGTTAGAAATATCTCAATTGATTTGGCTAAGGCTCGGAATACGTCGGCTCAGGTCCACGAGGAATCGCTCGCCAACCTTCAGGGCCATTTTGATTGGATTAAGACAGCTTTAAAAGATGAGCCGTTTGCCCACCAGATAGCGTATAGGGAGAACGAAGACCTACTACCTATTGATATTCGGGACATTTTGGGTTTGGCCACGTTATTTCATCCTGATTATCAGGCCCCAGAAAACCCGCCCATTATCGGGTATTCCAGCAAACAAAAGTGTCTGGCTTTATTTGAATCAGGGCCGGACAAATTCAAAGTTTTGGCCCCTATCCTTCCGACTATCCTCAAGCTCTATGATTACATCCATCTGAAGTTTCCTCAGGTGTATGAGAGCATTGGCGGGTTCTCCGGCAGGGGTAAAACCAAGCTAGCCAAAGTAACTGAGGTGAAAAAGAAGGATAAGGGCTTTTCCCTTTATTTCATCGGGGAAAAGGCATTCTACAGGTTTCCGCAAGGCTGGTTATTGCCTGTCGTGGCCGCGTTCCGGGGCCTAATTGATTATTCAACCATGACTTGGCGTCAAGACCCCTTTGTCTATTGGGATACGCATGCGGCTGAGTTTGTCAACGCTACGCTCAGTGCGGCCCGCAACACTGGAAGGTCCGTGAACGCCCTTGGGAAGGACTCGACCCACTGGATTAGCCTACATCAATCCATATTGCTCAAAACAAGCTCAAATGGCTCCAGTTCGGCCCAAAATAGTCCAGATAACGCAACAGTCGCGGCCTGATTTTAGGCCCGTTGAACAGCAAAACGTAAATGATTTGGGTTTATTTGTCGGACACACCTCGTTTACAACCTAAGTCTATTGTGTTGAGGGTAAAAAGGTGCTTGTCGTATCCTTAACATGTTGAAGTGGAGTTGTTTAGCGGGCCTTTATTTAACGGGTTGAAGTTAGGTCTTCCCGTTTGGCCCGTCGTGGATAAGTGGGTAACTTTCCATGGCGGGCTTTTTATTAGGCGCGTGAATTAATACCTCCAGCATTCCCATAAGTTCTTCTAAGCTCTCTTTAACCTGAGTATCAGTGGCTGACAAATCCCAGTAAATCATGTCGATAGCATGTTTAGCGGCCTCTACTAGCTTTTCATGTTTGCTCATATTACCTGTATAAATCAGTAATTTCGCCTACTTTGATTGCGTCCACTGGCACTTCATCTGCTCTATGTTCGAAAAGGCGGATAAAAAGATTCATAGCTTATTTACTTCATCTGGAAACAAATTAAAGGCACTTACTGTCATTGCAGACCTGATAGTAAACGACTCGTCAAGCTGCTTTCCTGAATGCTTCGCCAGTCTATCCTCGTCGTCGGGGCCAGCCAGAACGACATGGGGCGTATTTCGGCCCTTTATGTCTTGCTTTTTGCACTCTACTAGCTTAAAGTATCTCATGGTTACTATCTTATAGAGTCCTGATAGAGTGTCAAGCGTCAAAGGGGTGAAATATTTCGAGCGGGGGAAATAAGTCGGGCGCAGACTGTACTGACAATGTATATACTTTGTCCATACTTTAATTAATCAGTCTTTTTTGGTTCTTTTTGGTCCGATTTATCTATTTTCGATTACTTTTCTTTCAAATGTGGTCTTTGCCCCTGTCTTTACCCCCTGTATATGCTTATCGGTCGATTATCGGTCGCTTTGTTCATTATTTTGGTATGATACGAGCCCGGTCCTTTGCGCTGATATATTTACGTTTCATATTTCTCTTGCTCTTTTAAATCGTTCCCGGAGTGTTACTATTGGTCGATTATCGGGCAATTTCAGGTCCGTTATGTCTGATAGCTTCTGGGTTATACCCCGCCCAGCCTCGGGGCGGATTCTAACCTTAATTAGCCTGTTTTTGTCCTGTTTAATGGTTTCGTCATATCTCGTATTCCAATCCTTGGTTGCGTCTGCCTTGGTTTCACAAACGGGGCCTTGGGAGCCGCATTTGTAACATTCGGCCCATGCGCCATAGACTATCTTTTTCATGACGACCCGTTTGACGATAATTGCGGTCGAGCCGCAAAATGGGCATGTTTTAAGCTTTCTCTTCATGAATATATCGCTGTTTAGTGCCGCAGTGAGAACAATGCCAGACTCGGGCCGTTAGTGTTGGGCCTCCGTAACGACACTTATTTGAGCCAACAACCTTGATTAGAGTGTGCTCACAATGGGTCTTGCACTCGCGGCACACCATATCATGAGTCTCAGGCCCGCTTTTTCCTTCTGTTTTTCTTTGGTTTTTGGCCATATTCAGGTCTGGTGACGTAGCATTTATCTTTACTTAAGTTAATATAAAAGGGTCCCGTGCCATACAAGTAGAGCTTTTGAGCTTGTTCTGCCTTCATTAGTTTAACGGAAGCTTTGGCAACATTGGCTCTCAAAAACGTGAATAAGCTGGTAATCCGTCAACGGGGCCAACCATTCATCGATTGAAATTTTCCCCTGTTTTAAGAGGCTGTAGCGTTCGCGCTCTTTGGCGTCTTCTTCCATACCTAAGCTTTGGCCCGGATTTAAGACCGCGTAATGGTAAACCTCATCCAGCTTATTATGGGGCCGATTATACCTCTCTTTTATTACTTTGATTAGCAGGTCTCTCATGGGTCTATTTGAGTTTGGCTTTAGGTTTAGCCGCCTTTTTTGGCCGGATTTCGGTATCCTTTGTAATGGTCTCGCGCCTAATCACCCGGTATCTAAAATCTTCCTTCCCGTTTGTTTTCTGCCTTTCACGACATATTTGGATTGCGTATCCTTTAGCTGTCTCGGGGCAACCATAATCGCCCTGCTTGTAGACTACTTCATCCGTCCATGATAATCACATAGGATAGTGGACTTGAACTACGTAAGCGGTCGATTTCATTTAGCTTTAGGTTTGAACGGGTCATAATTGGCCCAAGCGGGGTCAGCCGCAGCTTTTAAGGCCCAACCCTGCCGATAGCCACAG
>Ga0247664_1000165_pt1 | contig 17038 bp, 11 predicted proteins | sample CNK05_metaG_FD_182715 | JGI IMG/M metagenome (GOLD analysis project Ga0247664, IMG submission 182715) | Soil microbial communities from Purdue University Martell Research Forest, Indiana, United States - CNK05 | ecosystem: Environmental > Terrestrial > Soil > Temperate forest > Bulk soil...
TGGCAGCACGAATCAAAATTTCCCTGGCCGCTTGGCTGACGCGTTTGAGCGGAAAGGTTCCGCTGGCCTTTTATCTGGCCAGTATCGCGACGATTACGGCCGGGTTCGTCTGGTTATTTGTCCAAATTGCTCTTTGGCATGAACCGGCGGTTTGGGTGCCGGCACTGGTTGCGGTGGTGGGCGCGATCGGGGCCAGCCAGTTGGCTGTCGCCATTGTCAATTGGCTGGCCACCTTGCTGGTCCGGCCGCGCCTGTTGCCGCGGCTCGACTTTTCTGACGGGATCCCGACGGACTACCGCACGCTGGTGGTGGTGCCGACCTTGCTGACTAGTGCGGCGGGTATCGAATCGTTGCTGGAGGCGCTGGAGGTGCGCTATTTGGGCAACCGCGACCGTAATGTGTATCTCGCGCTCCTGACGGATTTTGACGATGCGCCGGAGGAGCAGCTGGCGGGGGACGATGCGCTCTTGCAGCAGGCACGCGCCGGCATCGTTGCTCTCAACGCCAAGTATCGCGACGATCGTCCAGGCATCTTCTTCCTGTTTCACCGTCCCCGCTTATGGAACGAGCGCGATCAGGTGTGGATGGGGCGCGAGCGTAAGCGTGGAAAACTCTCAGATCTAAACCGGCTGTTGCGCGGCAGCGGCCGCGAATCGTTTTCCACCATTGAGGGTGATCTGCGGAACCTGCCGCACATTAAATATGTGATCACCTTGGACACCGATACTGCCTTGCCGCGCGATGCGGCGCGCCAGTTGGCGGGGACGCTGGCGCATCCGCTCAATCATCCTGTCTACGACGCGCAACGCGGGCGAGTGGTGGACGGTTACACTATTCTGCAGCCGCGCGTGGCGGTGAGTCTTCCCAGCGCCAGCCGATCGCGCTTCGCCCGGATATTTTCCGGCGATCCGGGCATTGACCCCTACACGCGCGCGGTCTCGGATGTGTATCAAGATCTCTTTCAGGAAGGGTCGTTTATCGGCAAAGGCATTTATGACCTGGATGCTTTCGAACGCGCGGTGGGCGGCAAGTTCCCGGACAACCGGATTCTCAGCCATGATTTATTGGAGGGCAGCTATGCCCGGGCGGCTTTGGTGACCGACGTGCAACTATTCGAGGAGTTCCCGGCTGCCTACACCGCCGACGTGCGGCGGCGACACCGCTGGGTGCGCGGTGATTGGCAGATCGCCGCCTGGCTGCTGCCCCGGGTGCCCGGGCCGGACGGGCGTCCGGCCGCCAACCCCTTGAGCAGGCTCTCTCGATGGAAGATTTTTGATAACCTTCGCCGGAGTGTGGTGCCCTTTGCGCTGGTGAGTTTGCTGCTACTGGGATGGTTCAGCTTGCCGCGGGCCGCGGTGGTGTGGAGTGAGTTCGTCGTCCTGATCCTTCTGCTGCCTGGTCTGTTGCCGCTTGTTTCTGAAATCGGCTCCAAGGCGGCTGAGCTGCCCTTGCGATTGCACTGGGCTAACGTGATTGAATCCGCTGGGCGTCACCTGGGGCAGGTTTTTTGCACAGTGATCTTCCTGCCGTTCGAAGCGTGGGTTGGTTTGGACGCTACCTTGCGCACCCTGGGACGGCTCCTATTCAGTCGACGTCAACTGCTGGAATGGCAAACCGCTAGCGAAACAGAACGACGCAACGCCACGGATTTGATTGGTCATTGGGCGACGATGTGGTGTGCACCGGCGTTGGCGTTTCTGGCTGGGATTGGGGTGGTGGCGCTGCGCCCCTCGATCTGGCCGGCGGCCGCGCCCATTCTTTTGATGTGGGCGCTTGCTCCCTGGGTGGCGTGGTGGGTTAGCCTGCCACGGGAGGAAAAGCCAGTGGCCTTGTCGGAGGCCCAGACTCTGTCCTTGCGCCGTCTGGCTCGGAAGACGTGGCGGTACTGGGAGGAATTCGCGGGCGCGCCGGAGCACTGGCTGCCTCCAGACAATTTTCAAGAGCAGCCCGATCCAGTGGTGGCGACGCGGACTTCGCCAACCAACATCTCCCTGGGGTTGCTGGCCAATCTGTGCGCGTGGGACTTCGGTTATCTCTCTTTACCGCGAATGATGGATCGGATCGGGGCCACCCTTGATACGCTGTCCAGGCTGGAACGGTATCACGGCCACTTTTACAACTGGTATGATACCCGCACTCTTCAACCATTGCAGCCTCTGTATATCTCCGCCGTGGATAATGGGAATTTGTCGGGCCTGCTCTTGACGCTGCGCGAGGGGTTGCTCGAGCTCGTGGGGCGCCCCTGGCCGACAGGCGCACTGGTGGCCGGGCTCCGCGACACGGTCGGTGCGCTCCGCGAATCAGTCGGGAATGACCGCAGGGATGGGCCGGGCTCCCAAGTCCTGGCCGTCCTGGACCAACTCGACGCCAAATTCGCCACGGCACCGGCGTCCTTATCCGGGTTGGTGGAGCTGTTGGAGGAAACCCAACGGTTGGTGGCGAGTCTGCCCCTGTCACTGCGCGCGGAGGGCGACTCGGATTATGTCTGGTGGCGGAAAGCCTTGGAGGATCTTGGCCGTGAACATCGGGAAGAGTTATGGCACGCGTTCCCATGGCTGAAGCTCACGCCATTGGTCTCGGCTGAGCTCCATGAGCCGCTGGCCGGCCGCGTGCTCACATGGGCGCAGGGGTTGGTCTGGCCTGTTTCCATTGAACGACTTCAATCGCTCATCCGGGAGGCGGATGGTCTGCTTGAGGAACTGCAATCGGCCAAGAGTGATCGACTGGAGCTTCTCTTAGCCTGGCGGGGCGCGCTGGAGGAGGCGGTGGAGGAAGCCCACCGGCGGGTCCGGACTTTGGAGGAGCTGGCGCGGCGTTGCGAGGAATGCGCCTGGATGGATTTCACGCTGCTCTACGATCCGGCGCGGAAACTGTTTGCCGTTGGTTACAACGTCACTCACCACCGGCTCGACGGCAGCTATTACGATCTGCTGGCTTCGGAGGCGAGGTTGCTTAGTTTTGTGGCCATCGCCCTCGGTCAGGTGCCGCAGGAACATTGGTTTACTTTGGGCCGTTTATTGACCACGGTGGACGATCGGCGCGCGTTGATCTCATGGAGCGGTTCGATGTTCGAGTATCTGATGCCTTCGCTGGTCATGCCCACTTACCCGGACACGCTGCTGGAGGTGTCGTGCCGTTCGGCGGTGGAATGCCAGATTCATTACGGCGACAAACGACGCGTGCCCTGGGGTATATCCGAGTCGGGCTACAACCTGACGGACGCGCAAGGCAATTATCAGTATCGGGCTTTCGGCGTGCCTGGCCTTGGGTTCAAACGCGGGCTGGCGGACGATCTGGTGGTGGCGCCGTATGCCACCCTGCTGGCTTTGCTGGTCGCGCCCCAGGAGGCCTGCGCGAACCTGGAACGGTTGCGTGCAGCGGGAGCGGAGGGCCGTTATGGCTTTTACGAAGCAATCGATTATACGCCGGCCCGGTTGCAGCCAGGACAGACGCGAGCGGTCCTGCGGTCCGTGATGGCCCATCATCAGGGGATGTCCTTGCTGGCTTTGGCCTATCCGCTGCTCGGCCGTGCTATGCCCAGGCGGTTCCAGGCGAATCCGGCGTTTCGCGCGGCCGAGTTGCTGCTGCAGGAACGCGTGCCCAAGGAGACGATGGTCTTTTATCCGCACGAACTTGAGGCTGGCCGCCCTCGGGAAGAGGGCCTGGAAACCGAAGCCACCTTTCGCATCTTCACCAATCCCAATTTGGGCGCTCCGGAAGTTCATCTGCTTTCCAACGGTCGTTACCACGTCATGGTCACCAGCGCGGGTGGCGGCTATAGCAGCTGGAACGAGACGGCTCTGACCCGCTGGCGCGAGGATCCCACCCGCGATGGTTGGGGAGCGTTCATCTACCTCCGCGATTTGGATGACAAACAATTCTGGTCGCCTGTTTATCAGCCGGTGTTGCGCCCGGCGACCGGCTATGAAGCGATCTTCAGCCAGGGCCGCGCAGAATTTCGATCCCGCTTTGCCGACATTGAATCGCATCTGGAAATCGCCGTGTCCCCCGAGGACGACGTGGAGGTTCGCCGGATGACCCTAACCAATCATGGCGCGGATCGGCGTCGGATCGAAGTCACCAGTTTTGCCGAAGTGGCGCTCAACTCAATGGCTGCCGACCAGTCTCACCCGGCCTTCAGCAAGCTGTTCATCCAGGCCCAAATTATCCGCGAACGGAACGCGCTCCTATTCTCGCGGCGCCCGCGCGCTCGGGGCGAACAGCCGCCATGGATGTTTCATCTGTTCCTGGTCGACGGTGAGGAGATCGGCCACGCCTCGTTCGAAACCAATCGCGGGCAATTCTTGGGGCGCGGGCGGACGGCTGGTGCTCCCGCGGCGATGGACGGTCCGGATGGGCTCTCTGATGCGGATGGCTCGGTGTTGGACCCGGCGGCGGCCATTCGTCGTTCGGTGCAGATCGAGCCTAAGGAAAGCGCCAGCGTGATGATGGTGACCGGGGCGGCCGCCACGCGTGACGCGCTGATGGCCTTGATCCAGAAGTATCAGGATCGTTCGATTGGCGATCGAGTGTTTGAACTTGCCTGGACCCACGGACTGGTGACGTTGCGTCATCTCAACGCCACCGAGCCGCAAGCGCAGCTCTTTGGTCGGCTGGCCGGGGCGCTGCTCTACAGCTCGGCCGTTCGCCGGGCCGATGGGGCCGTGCTGGCCCAGAATCGGCGGGGCCAACGCAATCTCTGGAGCTTCGGCATCTCGGGGGATCTGCCCATCCTCCTGCTTCGGACAACCGATCCCGGACGTGTGGAATTTGTCCGGGAGATTCTGCAGGCCCACGCCTATTGGAGAATGAAAGGCCTGGCCGTGGATCTGGTTATCCTCAACGAAGACGATTCGGTCTATCGGCAATCGGTGCAAGACCAGATCCTTGCCCTGATCGCTTCGGGCATCGAGGCACACATGCTGGACAAGCCCGGCGGCATTTTTGTGCGCCGGGCGGAGCAGTTGTCTTACGAAGATGTCGTGCTCCTGCAAGCCGCCGCCCGCCTGGTTCTGGAGGATCAACACGGCACGCTGCTGGAACAATTGCAACGCCGCGGTCGGCCGCAGCCGATGCCGCCGCTCTTGGCGCCAGCCCGCGTCCGGGCGGTGGCGAACGCGCCGGCATCTGCCGGCCTGCCCAAACGGGATTTGATCTTCAACAATGGCTTGGGCGGATTTACGCCGGATGGCCGCGAGTACATCATCACGCTCAAGCCTGGTCAGAACACTCCTGCGCCGTGGGTAAATGTCATTGCCAATCCCACCTTTGGCACTTTGATCTCGGAAAGCGGCAGCGCCTACACCTGGTGCCAAAATTGCCACGAGTTTCGGCTCACGCCCTGGAACAATGACCCGGTCACCGACGGCACCGGGGAAGCCATCTATATCTGCGATGAACAAAGTACCAAATACTGGTCGCCCACGCCCCGGCCCGCCCCGGGCTCGGCGCCGAGCGTGATCCGGCACGGGTTTGGTTACTCGGTCTTCGAACAGATTAACGAAGGAATCGCGTCGGAGCTGTGGGTCTACGTGGCTCCGGATGCGCCGATCAAATTCATGCGCCTCATCCTGCGCAACCAATCAGGCCGCGAACGGCTCTTGTCTGTGACAGGTTACTGGGAATGGGTCTTGGGCGAACTGCGCCAAAAGAACCTCATGCACATCGTCACGGAGATGGATCCGAGGACCGGCGCTTTGCTGGCGCGCAACGCCTTCAACGCCGATTTTGAAGGGCACCTTGCCTTCGCGGGCGCCTCGGAGGCGGTCCGCTCCCACACGGGAGATCGGACGGAGTTCATCGGGCGCAATGGTTCGCTGGAGCAACCGGCTGGGTTGGGACGGGTCCGCCTGGCCAACCGGACCGGGGCCGGATTGGATCCGTGCGCGGCCTTGCAGGTTGGCTTTCTGCTTGGGCCCGGGGAAGAACGCGAAGTCATCTTCAAGATCGGGGCTGGCCAAAGTCGGGATCAAGTTCAACAACTGCTGCAGACATTTCGGGGCAGCGAAGCATGCCGCGAAGCGTTGGGGCGGGTTCACGCTTACTGGAACGAGACCTTGGGGGCGGTGCACGTGGAAACGCCCGACGCGGCTTTAAATGTCCTGGCCAACGGCTGGTTGCTCTACCAAACCCTGTCCGGCCGGTTTTGGGGCAGAACCGGCTTTTATCAATCGGGCGGAGCGTTTGGGTTCCGCGATCAGCTCCAGGATGCGATGGCCTTGGTGCACGCGCGGCCGGAACTGTTGCGCGAGCATTTACTCCGCGCTGCCGCTCACCAATTTCCCGAAGGCGACGTTCAGCACTGGTGGCATCCGCCTTCGAACCGCGGCGTGCGCACTCATTTTTCGGACGATTATCTTTGGCTCCCCAGCGCGGCCTGTCGTTATGTGGAATCCATCGGCGACACGGGCGTCTTGGATGAAAAAATTCCATTTCTGGAAGGGCGCCCGGTGCGACCGGAGGAGGAAAGCTATTACGACACCCATCGGCCCGCGGGCGAGTCGTTTTCGTTTTACGAACATTGTGTCCGGGCCATTCGTCATGGCTGGAAATACGGTGCCCATGGGTTGCCTTTGATTGGTTGCGGCGATTGGAACGACGGAATGAACTTGGTGGGTGAACACGGGCGGGGCGAAAGCGTGTGGCTTGGATTCTTCCTTTACGACGTGCTCAATCGGTTTGTGGCGGTGGCCCGCCAACGCGGCGACCTTGCCTTCGCGAATGAATGCCTGGCCCAGATTCGAGACCTGCGCCAGAACATCGAGAAGTACGGTTGGGACGGCCAATGGTATCGACGGGCCTATTTCGACAACGGCGAGCCTCTCGGATCGGCCGGCAACCCGGAATGCCAGATTGATTCTCTCCCGCAAAGTTGGGCGGTCCTGGCCGGGGTCAGCGATTCCAAACGTGCCTTGGCTGCCATGGAGGCCGTCGCCCGCCGGCTCGTGCGCCGGGACACGCGCCTGATCCAGCTGTTCGATCCGCCCTTCGATCAATCGAGTCTGGAGCCCGGTTACATCAAGGGCTACGCGCCCGGAGTGCGCGAAAACGGCGGACAATACACCCACGCCGCCGTTTGGACCGTGATGGCCTTTGCGGCCCTGGGTGATACACGCCGCGCCTGGGATTTGTTCAACCTGATCAATCCCGTCCGGCACGCCCAGACTCCCCAAGATGTGCGGCGGTATAAAGTCGAGCCGTATGTGATCGCGGCGGACGTTTATAGTGTCCCGCCGCATGGAGGGCAGGGGGGCTGGACTTGGTATACCGGGTCAGCCGGGTGGTTCTATCGTTTGATCATCGAAAGTCTTCTGGGCATCAGGCTGCAAGTTGACAAACTGCGGTTCGCCCCCTGCCTGCCTGCCGATTGGAAATCGTTCAAGGTGCACTATCGTCACCGCGGCACTCATTATCACCTCACGTTGCAAAACATTGCCGGCCGCTGGGATGGTCCTCAGACCGTGCTGGTGGACGGCATTCAACAGTCCGATGCCGCCCTGCCTTTGCAAGGCGATGGACGCGAACATCACGCCGAAGTGCGTTTCTTCTAGGGGATTCGTCTTCTTTTCTCTTGACGGTGGGAAGCCTGACCAGATGCTAGCCGCATCCAAAAGCGGACCCGGCATTATGAATGAGGCGAGTGTTCCTTCCTGTCCCCTGTCCGATGTCTCCGTCCTGATCAGGCGCCATGCTCATGAAGTGCGCAATGCGCTCAACGGAATGGAACTGGAACTGACGCTGCTGGACCATGGCGCACCTGCCCCCGGGACTCACGAAGCGATCGCCCGTCTGCGCCAGGCGGTGACGCAGATCGGCGGGTGTGTGCAAGGTTTATCCGCAAAGTTCGGCACGGAGACTCCATCGCCCATTCTCGCCCTGCAAATCGCCGAACGTTGGGCAGCTGATGCCCGGCATTGGCTGGCCAGCGCTGGCGATTGGCAGATTCAATTGTCCGACGAGATAGTTTGCGTGGAACCTGCCCTGATCTGCACGCTGCTGCTTGAGCTATTGGAGATGGCCGTCCGAATGGCCGGCGATGCGCCCCTTCTCTTCCGCTGCCAAAGAGAACGGGACCGGGTTCTCTTCGAAGTGGCGCGCGCCGAACGGGGCGGTGACTCGCAGGGGATGGGCTTGGAAATGATGGATGCTCAACAAAGTTACTGGACGGCCCTGCGCCGGTTAGCCGAACGCAACCAAGGTGTCGTCGAGCCTGAACGTCTGGCCAGCGGAAGCACTGCATGGCGTCTCTCGCTGCCTGTCTACGAGAGTCACGAGTCTTGCGTCGACGCGGGCTAAGTGGGTGGACCGGTGCTCGAGGCAAAATGTTTTCGTGAGCACTGGGGCAAGATTTGTGCGAGGCCGACCTTCGCCGCTTGGCGGGGCGAATTGCACGGCGCTGGGCCGCTGACTCATGCAAGTTGCATCCGGGGATTGGTTTTCCCTGTAATTTCAAGGCGCTTCCGCGTGGCACGCTCTTAGCAAGTGGTTTTCTCCATGAAGACGACATGCTTATCACGGAGAATGAGACAGCTGGTCGGGAAGCCCGTTGCGTTGGGCTTGGTGGTCCTGGCGGCCGGCTGTGCCGGTAATCGCTATGAACGGAGCACGGGCGAGTCGATCGACGATCGTGCGACCACCGGACGCGTGAAAAGCGCCTTGGGCGCCGACGCGATCTTCCGCTATCCCGACGTGAAGGTCACCACCTTCAAAGGCACGGTGCAACTCAGTGGCTTTGTGGATAGCCGCGACCAAAAGGCCAAAGCAGCTGAGATCGCCAAGAATGTAAGCGGGGTGAAGGATGTGGAGAACAACATCTCGGTGAAACCATAAAACCCCGGCGTTATGAGTTTGTCGTTTCTCATCCTGGTGCTGCTAGTGCTTCTGCTCGTTGCTGCTCTCCCCACCTGGCCTTACAGCTCCGGGTGGGGGTATTATCCCAGCAGCGGTTTGGGCCTGCTCCTGTTTATTGTACTTCTCCTAGTCTTGCTGGGAAGAGTCTAGCGCTGGAAGCCTTTTAATCGCGCATGAAACTCCTCATTTTTCCCGTAGGACTAACGGCCACAGTCGCCCTCGCCGTGGCGGCATCGGCCCAGACCTCAGGCCAAAATTCAGGTCAGAGCCCCGCCCAAAGCTCAGGCCAAAGCGATGCCACCACACTCTTCCATGCCGATGAATTTTCGCTCGATCTCTTCGGCTCCCTCTCGGTCGGCCAGGAGACTATTAATCACATCTCGCACGAACGCGTGGAAGACGATGGACGCCTGGGGCTCGGGTTGGGTGGGAATTACTTTTTCCATCGGAACATTGGCCTGAGCGCAGACGCTTACACAGAAAACGCGGGCCACAGTTTTGTGGATAACACCTCGGGGAATCTCGTGGTCCGTTTTCCGATCGATAGCATCCATCTCGCGCCGTATCTGTTCGGCGGCGGCGGATACCAATTCGATCCCAGCGGCCTGTGGTTTGGCCAGGCCGGTGGAGGCTTGGACTTCCGGTTCACTAAAAAAGTTGGCCTCTTCCTCGATGCTCGGTACGTGTTTACGGATGGAACCAAGAACTTTGGCGTAGGCCGATTTGGGGTGCGCTTTGGATTCTAGGCAGGTCCCGGGATAGCCCTTTGCATGGAACGGGTTTTCCCACCCCTGCTTAAAGCAGCCCCGCCGCAATTGCAACGGTTGCGGCGGGGTTAAGCCTTTTAACCCTTCGGAGTGCGGACACACGGAGAGTTCCACTTGCTGGAGTTCTGTTGGGGCGCATTCGGATACTGCCCCCGGGATCGCGGCCCCGCATGTGCGGGGTAGGTGTTTAGCGTCCCCGGAGCGCGGGCTTCAGCCCGCTTCAAGTTGTGAATCGGAGCAAGCGCTTGCAACTCCCACCGCGGCCGACCCGCCGGACATTGAAGCGGCGTAAACGCCGCGCTCCCTGGCGCGCTAAACAGGTACTGTGCGGGGCTGCTTCGAGATGGGGATCGGAGGAAGCCCCTCGACGGGCTCGAGGCAGGCTCCCGCGACGGGACCTGGGTTAAGGTTGACTGCTTCAGGCTCTCTTGCCGAACTGCGAATCCTGTTCTTCGATGGGCACGCCGGATAGGGACAGGGGTTTGACGATGGGCAGTCCGAGATCGGATTTCCCGCTGCGAATGGCCTCTCGTGCGGCCAGGGCGAGGCGTTCGTACTCGGATTTGATTTGATCAAGCTCTTGTTCGGAAAGCTCCTCGATATCAAGCAAGGCGTTGTGCGCGGCTTTGTTCGCGCGAATCAATTCGTCCAGTTTGATTTGCAAGGCCTCGCTGTCGCGGTTTTGTGTGCTTTGGATGAGGAAGACCATCAGGAAGGTGACAATCGTGGTGGTGGTGTTAATGACCAACTGCCAGGTGTCACTGAAGTGAAAAATCGGGCCGGTCACCCCCCAGCCCAGGATCAGGAGCAGGGCGCATCCGAAAGCCCAGGGCTGGCCGCTCGCGCGCGCACTGGCGCGGGCAAACCGTTGGAACGGACCGCCGGGGCGCAGACTAGTGGAGGGTTGCCCGCCTAATCGTTTCATGGCTCGACGTTCGCCCCACGTCCTCCATCAGTTCACGTCGATCACAGCGTTAATGGTGCCGAAACGGTTTGTTTCCGCTGCCACACAATCCGGATCGTCCCGCCATTCCCCATCGACCAGAAAGCGGTAGGCGTAACGCCCCGGGGACAACGGCACAGTGATTTGCCAAATGCCTCCGCGGCCAAGTCGTAGATCCAGCGGCTGCTTTTCCCATCCCGTAAAATCACCGGCCAGCTTGACGCTCCGGGCGGAAGGCGCGCGCAGGCGGAATACCGCTCTACCGGTCTGGACCGGGAGAGCGCGCTCAGAATCGGCCTGGAGCCGCCGGATACCTTCGCCGGCGGCGGCCGTGGAAAGGAAACCGGGCTGGAAACGCTGCGGGTAGCGATGGCGAAGAGCAGGCCGAGGCAACGGCATGCGCGGCGCGCTGGCGAAGCTGCTGTTGTTCATAGCAATGATGATCTTGTCAGTCCTCTCGTGGTGGCTTGTTAGTTTTTGGGGCAGTCCTCGCAGCCGAACGCTTCTTCCAGTTCCTGGGTGGTTTTACCCGTTCGCTGTTGGATGCGACCAATCAACTCGCGTTCTTTGCCTTCGACATAGGCCAAGTCATCGTCGGTCAGCGCTGCGTACTTCTGTTTCAGTTTGCCCTTGATGATGTTCCAGTTCGCTTTCAACAGCAGTGTGTTCATAGATTCTTGATGCTCATGTCCAATCTGCGTCGCGTTACCGCGGTGAATGTAAGCATTTGCAGGGAATGTGCCGCCCGGGAAAGCCGCCTGCGCAGGTTGTGAATCAACGACTTCGAGTTCGAAGGCCCTCGTAGTGCGCCGCGCGTTTCAATGCAGTTTGCATGCGAATCCCCGTTCTACCCTCTTCATCGTGCAGGATCCTCAGCCAACGGAACATCCCTTGATCGATATGGTGACGGCCCACACGAGGTGGGTCGCTAGCCGATTTCTACGGAGAGATCTGGCTCCTGAACCGTTGCACAATGCAATGGCGGGAGGTGAGAACATGCACCGTGCAAACACCAACGCGCCAGCCACGCTGTGCGGGATCGGCGCAAGCCACGGGGTTTGTTGGAGATGCGTGGGCGGCAGCGCCCGGCATGTCCCAAGCTGGAAGCAAATGCGCTTTCCTGGGCAGGTCCTGCTTGGGGAGGGTCGGCTCCGTGAACACAACCTGAACCTATGCTCTATACTATTGCCGTCATCCTCATCATCGCTTGGTTGTTGGGCTTGGTGTCATCGTACACGATGGGGGGATTCATCCACATCCTGCTGGTCGTTGCGTTGGTGGTGTGCCTCGTGCGGCTCATTCAAGGGAAGGGCGTCGGCTGATTGTTGCCGGTCCGGGCACACCCATGCATAGCCTCAGGATCGAATGTACCGTCGACCGAACAATCAGATCTATAAGACGCTGGTGGTGGTCTGGCTGACGCTTTCCATCGCGAGCGTGATCCTGGCGGCGATCGCCTGGCTCGATCTGTCGCGCAAACTTCAGTCAACCAGCGAAGCCGCGCAGATCCAGGATGAGGTGGACACGATTCTGCGATTGTTGTTGGACGCAGAAAACGCGCAGCGCGGTTATACCATCACTGGGGATGAACGCTTTCTTGATGCTTTAGAGGCCGGACAAACCAACCTCCCGGCGCACTTTGAGCGCCTGGTGGGGCTGGCCAAAGAGGATGCCGAAATGCTCAACCACGTCGTCGACCTGCGGGCTCAAGCCGAACTGAGCTTGAGCCATCATCGCAGTCTTATCACAACCCGCAAAGAACGCGGCGGCCAGGCGGCGGCCGATCTCGTGGCCAGCGGCGAGGGCAAGCGCCTCATGGACCTCGTGCGCGCGGAGGTTGCTCAAATTCGGAAACTGCACGCCGAATTGGCGACCGGCCATGCGGGAGACGCTCGCGGCCGGGTGTTGCGCGCCAGCTTGGTCAGCCTGCTCGCCGGCTCCTTTGGAGTCGGCGCTGGCGTCATCGCCCTGCGGCTTGCACGGGTCATGCTGGACCACCAGCTGCGGGAAACCGATCTGATCGAAGCCAAGTTGCAGGCCGAACGCAGCAGCCAGGAGAAAACCGTGTTCCTGGCCAATATGAGTCATGAGATTCGCACGCCCATGAACGCCATTCTCGGTTTCAGCGAGTTGCTTCAGGATGACCTGAAGGAACCCAAGCATCGGCAATATCTCCAATCGATCCGCAGCAGCGCCACTTCCCTGTTGCAGCTGATCAATGATGTGCTCGACATGGCCAAAGTCGAGGCCGGCGTGCTGGAATTGAAATTGGAACCGACCGATCCGCGCGAGATCTGCGACTTTCTCCATACCCTCTTCTTCGAGCCCGCGGCCAAAAGAGGCGTCAAGCTGGAATGCAAAGTGGCCGAGGATCTGCCGCACGCCCTGTTGATGGACCGCATTCGCCTGCGGCAGGTGCTGGTTAATCTGGTGGGCAATGCCGTGAAATTCACCGACCATGGCCACATCCACGTGCGCGTGCAGTGGGAAAAGCAGCAGACCAGCAGCCACATCACGCTGCTCATCGAAGTGCAGGACACCGGCGTGGGAATTCCCCACGACAGATTGGAGGAAATCTTCCGGCCCTTCGTCCAGGCCGGGGCGAACCGTGAAAAAGAAAAGGGCGGCACCGGCCTGGGTCTGTCCATCGTCCGGCGGCTGACGGAAATGATGGGTGGCACGGTCGTGGCCGCCAGTGTGTTGGGCCAGGGTTCGGCCTTCAGCCTGCGCTTTCCCGACGTGGCCATCTCGGCCCGGCTGGCCGCCAGCGAAAAGTTGGACAACGGTGCGGCGGTTGATTTTGGTGAGCTGCGCCCGGCCACGTTTCTGGTGGTGGACGACAATGAAACCAACTGCCAGCTGGTCGCGGGCATGTTCGCCGGGTCGCATCATCGGCTGGTGTTCGGTTCCAACGGCCGCGAGGCGGTCGCCAAGGCCCGGGAACTGCGGCCGGATGTGATTCTGCTTGATATCCGCATGCCCAACATGGATGGGCGCGAGGCGTTGCTGGCGATCCGCAAAGTCTCAGGCCTGGAATTGACGCCGGTCATCGCGGTGACGGCCTCCAGTCTGATGAGCGAAGAGACGGAACTGCGGACGCGGTTCAGCGGTTATGTGCGGAAGCCATTTTCCAAGCGCGAACTGTTTGATGAGTTGGCGCAATTTCTCCCGCGTCACGCGGCCAACGACGGGGTCGGGGCGGCGGCGGCCAATTCCGACCATGGGGCGATGCCGGTTGCGCCGGAGTTGCTGGAGGAATTGCGGCGGTTGCTGGTCGAAGAGTGGCCGGCGGTGCGGGACAGTCTGGCCATTAACGAAAGCAAGGCGTTTGCGGTGAAACTGCAAAACCTGAGCCGGACCTGGCCGTGTCCGCCGCTGGCAACTTACGCCCAGGCGCTGGCCCGGCACGCGGACAGTTACGCGGTGATGGAGTTGGAGAAACATCTCTTGGCTTTCTCGGCGCTGGTTGAACGGCTCGAACGGAGTGTTTCCTCATGAATGCGACTCTGCCAGAGGCTGACTTTCCGTTCTCGGACGCGAACGGCCAGGCTCGCATCCTGATCGTCGATGATCAGCCTGCCAACATCCAAATCGTCGGCTCGGCGCTCGGCAAACTGGGCCATGAAATCATTCCCGCGGCCGATGGCGAGGCGGCCCTGCGCCGACTGGCGTTGCGCCCGCCGGATTTGATTCTGCTCGACCTGCTCATGCCGGAAATGGACGGCTGCGAAGTCTGTCGGCGGCTGCGGGCCAATCCCGAGTGGCGGGACATTCCGGTCATTTTTCTGTCGGCGGCGGACGACAAGGGATTCATCGTGCGGGCTCTGGAATCCGGCGGGGTCGATTACATTACCAAACCATTCAACCACGCCGAGCTCATCTCCCGAGTGCGCACGCAATTGGCGCTCAAATCGGCGCGCGATCGGCTGCGGCGTCTGGCGGAAGACAAGGACGAGTTGATCGGGATTCTGGCCCATGACCTGAAGAATCATTTGGGGGGAATGCAAATGAGCGCGCAGCTGCTCTTCGATCGGGTGAGTCGCTCTCCGAGTGCAGATGAACGAACGCGGCAATTGGCGGAGAACATCGCCTATTCCAGTGGGCAGTTGCTCGCCTTCGTAAAGGAGTTCCTCGCCAATGCGGCGGCCGACCATGGCATCACGATCAAGCCGGCGACGTTAAACCTGTCGGATGCCGCCGCGGCGGCCGTTCAGCAATATCAGGAAACGGCCCGGCGCAAGCGGCTGGACGTTCAGGTGGATCTGCCCGACGAAGGCACGGCCGTGCTGGCCGACGTTTCCGCTCTGGATCAGGTGCTGGACAATCTCCTTTCCAATGCGCTGAAGTTTTCTCCGCCAGGCAAACGCATTCTCGTCCGGGTCCAGACCGGCCCGACCTACGTGGAATGCCGCGTCCAGGATTATGGTCCTGGATTTACCGAGGAGGACAAGGCCCGGATGTTCCGGCGTTATGCGCGGCTGTCGGCGCGTCCAACCGGCGGTGAACCCTCCACGGGGCTCGGTCTGAGCATTGTGCGCAAGCTGGTGCGGGCCATGAATGGTGAGTTGATTTGTGAAAATGTAGCGGGCGCAGGCGCAGCCTTTATGGTGCGGCTGCCGCGTCCGGCTGGTTCAGTTTCGTGAGGTGCCTTATGGATTTTCTCGTAATCGACGATGACAAGACGTTTCGTGACGCCACCTGTTTTGTGATCGAGGAGGAAGGCCACTACGCCGAGAGCGCCGCTTCCGGCCAAGTGGGATTAACCCAGCTCAAGGAGGAAAAATTCGATGCCGTCCTGCTCGACATGAATCTCGGGCCGGAAAATGGTCTGGATGTGCTGGTGGAGATCCAGAATCTGCATCCCGACCTGGCCGTGGTCATGTTCACCGCCGAAGGCAGTGTCAAGACCGCGGTCGAGGCCATGCGGCGCGGGGCGATGGACTTTCTGGAAAAGCCGTTTCGGCGCGAACAGTTTCACACGGTGTTAGCGCGATTGCAGCGGTTCCGCCAGATGGGACAGCGGATTGAGCGGCTCGAACGCGAGGTGACGGAAAACAAGGCCCAACAAGGTGAACCCATCTTCGATTTCACGACCTCGGCCATGAAAGCCGTGATGGATGTGCTCACGCGGGCCGCCAGCACGCCCGCTTCCGTGCTGATCCTGGGCGAAAGCGGGACGGGCAAAAGCGTGGCCGCTCGCGCCGTTCATCAGAATAGTCACCTGGCCGACAAGCCGTTCGTCACGGTCAGTTGCCCGAGTCTCTCCAAGGAACTGCTGGAAAGCGAACTGTTTGGCCACGTCAAAGGCTGCTTCACCGGCGCGATTAAGGATCATTGGGGAAAAGTCCGGGCCGCCGAGGGGGGCACCCTTTTTCTCGACGAGATTGGCGATCTGCCGATGGAGATTCAACCCAAGCTGCTGCGTTTGCTCCAGGAACGGGAGTACGAGCGATTGGGCGAAAATGTCATCCGCCAAGCCAACGTGCGCATCATTGCCGCCACCAATCGTGACCTGAAGAAGCGGGTGACAGACGGCACGTTTCGCGAAGATTTGTATTTTCGTCTCAACGTGATCGCAGTGGAAATGCCGCCGCTGCGCGACCGGCAGGGGGATTTGATTCGGTTTGCGGAGCATTATCTGAAACATTTTGCGTCGCAATGCGGCCGGCAGTTGAGCGGATTCTCGGAAGAGGCGGCGATGCGGATCCGGACCCATGGCTGGCCCGGCAACTTGCGCGAGCTCCGCAACGCGGTCGAACGAGCGGTGATCATGGCCCAGAGCGAGCAGGTCACCCCCGCAGACCTGCCCGCCGATCTGCACGGCGCCAACGGCAACGGCAACGGCGATCTGGCCGTCGACGGGAATTGCGTCCGAACCGGCGCCTTGGTTTCGTTGGAGAAGCTGGAGGAAGTGCACATCCGGCAGGTCGTTGCTCAGACCAAGAGCCTGGTGGAGGCAGCGCAAGTCCTCGGGATTGACCAAGCCACCCTTTATCGGAAACGCAAACGGATCGGGATGGAATAGGAACTGGCGCGGATTCGAGAGGGAGTTCCCTGATGCATCAACTGTAGCGGCGGTCTACGTACGTGTTTAGCACCACAAACGCTGCGCGCATGCTAAGGCTGTAGCGGCGGTCTATGACCGCCGACCCCTGCACATGGAGAGCTTGGACCTCCGAATTTCGGACGCACATTGGACCCATGAACCCAAACCCAATCTGACGTAGCAGCCGAGATCACGAGGTACACCCTGAGCCTGTCGAAGGGCTCTGATCTTTTTCCCGGAGAACGCGTTGGGGTAGAGTGAGCCTCCTGACGTCGGCTGCTACCTGAGGGTCGGTTCATGGGTAGGACGGACCTCCAACTTTTGGATGCGCATTGGGACCATGAACCCAATCCAATGTCACGTAGCAGCCGAGGTAACGAGGCTCTGATCTTTTTCCGGAGAACGCGTTGGGGTAGAGTGAGCCTCCTGACG
>Ga0247664_1000166_pt1 | contig 16987 bp, 21 predicted proteins | sample CNK05_metaG_FD_182715 | JGI IMG/M metagenome (GOLD analysis project Ga0247664, IMG submission 182715) | Soil microbial communities from Purdue University Martell Research Forest, Indiana, United States - CNK05 | ecosystem: Environmental > Terrestrial > Soil > Temperate forest > Bulk soil...
CCGCCGCCCGCCGGATCGTTGAGGTCGAGCTGCCCCTCGTCGAGCGGCCCTTTCGTCGGCGCCCAGTTCATGAACGCCGAATCGACGTACATCGCGCAGCCGACCGGCGCGCCGCGGGCCATCGTGCCGCCGTGCGCGACCGTCTGTCGAATCAGCTCGATCGCGTCCGGCGCGGTCTCGTCGATGCGGTACTCGCCGGCGACGAGGAAGAGCGCATCCTCCTCGAGCGCGAGGAGCGACGGCTCGACGTTGACCGTCGCCGCGTCGCAATCCGTGTTGTAGCCGAGTGCGCTCGAGGTGCGCTGCCCCGGGCGGACGATCCGGCCGTTCGTGTCGCGCATCGGGCGGATCCCGTACTGCCCGATCGCGGTCATGATGTCCGCGGGCGCGACGCCCGTATCCGCGAGCCGCGGGAGCGTATCGCCCTTCGGCGTCGTCGCTGCGCGATCGACGGCGCGCGTCAGCTTGTAGATGTCGTCAGGCGAGGGGCACCAGTCGAGCGCCGCGCCGTCCGCGCCGAACGCGACGAAGAGGAGCTGCGCCGTACCGTGGCCGCCGCACGAGCCGAAATTGTTCTGATCGAGCGTCGGCTTCCACTCGTACGCCTCGAGCGACGCCTCGTCCGGCGACGGCGGCACGGCGCGCAGCAAGATCCTCGCGTCCTTCTGCGTCCGCTGGTGCGGCGCGTCCCGTCGCGCGCCGAGGGCGTAGCGTTTCACTGTCCGCCCCCATCGGTCGCGCATCGCTCGGCAGCGAGCGCGCGGCGCGCCGCCTCACGCTTCGCCGCAAGGCTTCGCGCCACCTCTTCGATCAGCGCGATCTCTTCGGGAGCGCATTTGACCGCGATCTGCGCGGTGGTCTCGTGCTTGTCGATCCCGTCCTGCACGCAGCTCTCGAGCGCAGTCGCCTTGCGCCACGTGGACATCATCGACCCGCACGCGACGAGGAGGAGGCACCACGCGCCCAAGACGAGCCCGCGACCCCAACGCAGCGCACGTCGCTGCATCGTGGGCGCCTCGCCGTTGCCGGTGCCGCGGCCGAGCGGAGCGGATCCGCCGCCGGTACCGGACGACGAGCCGCCCGACGGCCGCATGATGTCCAGGATCAGGCCGATCACGTCGTAGCCGACGCGGCGGATCCCCTGACCCACGGCGTTGACCTTCGCCGAGTCGGAGATGTGAAGCAGCGAGCCGACGAGCGACGCGAGGACGCTCACGACGCCGAGAATGGCGAGCGTCGTGATCATCCACGGCGGCGCCCAATCGGGCAGCGTCGGCGGCTGCGGATCCGGGGCGGGCGCGGGTTGCGCGGACGCGGGGCCGGCGACGAAGAGGGCGCAAAGGGCGAGCGGCAGTGCGAGACCGCGCAGGGCGAGCTTCATGATCTTCTCCTTGGGCGTGTGTCGTCGCCGAGGACCTCGACGACGTGGGGCGCGCAGCGCGCGCCGGTCAGCGATGGGTGAGGTAGTAGACGAGCAGGCCGACGACCCCGGACGAGACGAGGGACGTGAGGACGGTCGCGCCGTGGCGAGCGAGCCACGTGCGCTTCTCTTCGAGCTTCGCGATCGCCGCCTTCGCCTCCGCGAGCTCGCGCTCGAGGCGATCCTTTTCGAGCTTTGCGATCGCCTGCTCGTTCTCGAGCTTGACGACCTCGAGCTGCCCGCTCTCTTCGGGGTCCGTGATCGAGTCGAGCTTCTCTCGCGACTCCTCGACGGTTGCTGCTACGCGCTGTAGCTCCTTGCGCTTCGCTCGCAGCTCGCGGCGAAGGCCGGCGACCTCGCTCTTCGTCTCCGCTAGATCGGTGCGCACGCCGGCCACTTCGGCAACGAGGCGGCCCATTCCTTCGCGCACGTCGCCGACCTCGTCGCCGAGTCGGTGCGTCGCGTGATACGTGCGCTCGAGCAGCTCTCGATCGCCGATCCGGTGCAAGGGCAGGGGCAACGGACCTTGTGTCGATTGGCTCATCGTCTCACCTCAAAGCAGCGGAGCGTTTCCTCACGGAGCGACTAGTCGAGGCTCGAGGTGCAGCGCGTATCGCGATCGTTGCCGCACCACTCGCAGCCGTCCTTCACGCACGCCCAACCCATCTCGCACTCGCCGCCCCCGGCGCATGAGTGCCACTCTCTACCGTCGCGCACGTCCGTTATGTGGCCGATGTAGAGCGCAGTCGTCGGACCGCAGGCAGTCCCCAGCAACGCGATCGAGATCGCCAGCGTCGCAATACGCCTCATGCTCCCACCCCTCCCGGCTGCGAGAATCTCGCGGGCTACAACCGGACGATGCGCGCGCCGGTCGCGAGGTCGACGACGTAGCCGCCGAACGTGGCGCCCACGATGTTGGCCCATGACAGCGTGTGAGACGCTCCGTCCACGGCGCCCGTGCTGGGGGTGACCGCGTAGATCGCGTTTCGCGTGGTGCCGCCGCCAGTGCCGAGGAGCGCGTCCTTGTAGCCGCCCCCCGTGCCCGTCGCGTTCATCGTGCAGCCGTTATCGAGCTCGAGGACGCTGCCGGGAGCGACGTTGGCAAGGCACGTCGTGTTGCCGTTTCCGTAGCATCCGTGCCCGATGTGGATATGCCCGCCGCCCGCAGGCAGGAGCACCGAGTCGCCGCCAACGCTGCAGAGGTAGTCCTCAAAGTCCCAGCGACCCGCACTGCTCGCGGTCGTGAACTGCGACGCCTTCGCATATGGATCGCTGTTGACGAACACGAGGCCCGCCGCGATCGCATAGCAACCGAGGTACGCGCACGCGTTCTGCGTCACGTTCTGACCGCCGAACGAGAGGATCATGAAGTTCGTGCCGTCGCCGAAGCAGCACGCGTTGAAGGCGCCGCAGTTGCCCTCGACGCCGACGGTGAACGAGCATCGAGTGAAGATCAGGCCGGCGTTCGAGGCGAGGTTCGTGTCGACGGGGTTTGGGAATCGGAAGTCGAGGACGTCGAGCCGCGTGACCTGGTAGAGCTGCGCGCTTGCGGGGTAGCCCGCTGCGACGTCGAAGAGCAGGCCGCCAGTAAGCTGCGTGAGGGAAACGACCTTGTAGATCGCAGGCGCGGGCACGGTGACGCGCGTGACGTCGCTCGGGTTCGTCGACGGAGGCGTCACGAAGTAGCTGCACTCCGCGTTTCCGCCGCCGAGGTCGCGCCCGATCGTCGCCCACGCGCCCGCGTAGGTCCCATTCGTGATCACGACGAAGCGCCCCACGTAGGGCGTCCAGTCGGTGACGTTCGTGTCGCGGATGACGTAGCCGTTCGAGCCCGAAGTGCGCGTCGGCGCGGTGATCGTCGTGAGTGTGCCCGTGAGCAGCGTCGTTTGCTCGCCTTGGATCTTTGGCGATGCGCCGCTTGCGGTGACCCGGAACTTCACGTCGCGCGAGTAGGTTGCGCCGAGGACCTTCACGACGAGCGAGCCCCAGTCGTCGCCCATGCGACGGGCGACCTCGTCGAGCTGCTTGAATGCGGTCCCCGTGGTTAGGCCGTCGGCGAGGTCGTTGCCCGCGCTCTCGCTGACGTACACCGTGCCGGCCGCGAGGAGAGCGGCGCGCCCATCGGGATCGATCCACGACGTGTCGCGCTCCCACCGCCCCGCCTGCGCGGCAAACACGGTGCTGCCGTCGACCGTCGCGGTGCTCGTCTTGCGGAGCACGAGGAACATCGACGGCGCGCCGGGCCCGGTCACGAAGACGCGCGACCCGGTATTCATCCCTGACACGTCCATCGCGCTCGCGGCCGCCGGCGTCGCGACGATCCACGCGAACGGGGGCGACCCAATCGGCGGCGACCCACCTGCGAGCGCCGGATCGATCAGGTTGCGCGCGACGTGAACGGGTCCGTCCACGACGCACGCCGAGGTCGGGGACGGCGAGCCGTCCGGGTCGGCGAAGAGCTGCCAAACGCCGTCGTTCAGCGTCCATGCGGCCGAGTCGGCGGGATAGATGTCGACGATGAACGCGCCGGTCCCAATGATGACGCGTGACCCGTGCGCGTTCGGGACCTGCGAGAACGAGGAGACAATGCTTCCCCCGCGCCCCGTTCGGATCGTGACTCGTGCGCCGAAACCGCTCACGTTGATAGGAGCGCCGCTCGCGTTGTTGTACGGGATCGTCACCGTGAGGCGCGAGCCCGCGACGACGTAGAGCGCGGAGGTCACGACGGGCGGAGTGTCAGCCATGGCGCGCGTCCTTCACGGTGGCAGACCTTCTCAGGAGCTCGATCTCTACGAAGGCGTTAGCGATCACGCCCATGACCGCTTTGCGCTTGTCGTCGGGCGACCAATTGCCGGGCACACTGTCGCCGCTGGACCATTCGGTGATCGTGTCGCCATCGTCGCGTGACAGGACCCACCCAAACGAGGCCGGGTCGCCATCGAGGAAAACGAACGTTAGCGTTGAGCCAACCCTAGTGGCGACGTCGATCGCCTTCTGCTCGAGGCCCATCGTGCGCGCGCGATCTTGCGATCCCTCGTCGCCAAACAGCTTCGATAGGCTGGCCGAGGAACTGGCGAGGGCGTCGAGGTTGCCCTGCACGCCGACGACATCCGAGGGGTCGCCCTTCGGCGTCTTGCGCGTTTTCACCTTGCCGACCATCGCATCCGTTCCTTTTCAGAAGATGCCGCCGCGGTGCCCCAACCACGACTCAATAACGCCGCGATCGGCATCCGAGTGCGCGGTCTTGAACGCCAACGCAGCGAGCAGGTCGAGATCGGCATAGATGCTCTGCGTGAAGTCGATCCCCATGCGCAGATTCCTGGCCACGCTGTCGACGTTGCCGGATGCGGTGGTCGCCACACTCCCGCCGTTCTTCCAATGCTTGAGGTTCGCGCCGTCGTATTTGACGCTTGCTACGTACGCGGTGCTGGTAGCGATCGTTTGGTCCGCGTGGAGGTCCGCTCCATGGAACTGGTAGGCGATCGCCGTCGGGCCGCTGCTCTTCGCGTGGTACCCAAAGACGCCGTTCGTTTCGTCGCTCCAAACGGCCTCGTTGGCGTAGCTGTTCGAGCTGTTCGTGCCGATCGGCGACCGCCAGATCAGCATCAAATAATAGGTGTACGCCGAAGCGGTGACGATCCGCGAAAGCGGATAGTTCGCGGCGACGCCGTCGCCGAGCTCCAAGCTCTGGTGGCCCGAGCTCGTGAAGCGGACCGCGGGCAGCCCATTGAGCACGTTCGTGATGAGCGCAGGCGCGGCCAACCCGCCATTTTGGTTGAAGTCGTTGCTCGACCCGGACTGATCCGCCCACTTCGTAATCGTGGTCGTGCCGGTTACGCCGACGTTGCTAAGGAGGATCAGCGACGGGCTAGCGGGGAGGTAGGTCCACGCGTTCGTGAGCGTCGCCGTCCCGCCTGGCGTCGTGATCGTTGCCGACGTGAGCGCAACGGCGGTGCTGCCGGTCGCCGCGGGCACGGTGCCATGCGCCGCCGTGGGCGAGTCGACCGTGAATCCGGTGAGCGACTGACCGTTCACGGTGGCGCCGCTCGCGCCCGTGAAGTTGGTGCCGGTGAAGTCGACCCTGATGCCGCCCCCGACGAGTCCCCAGTCCGGCGAGACGGCCGTGAGCGTGGGGGCCGGCGTCGACGCACGCCGCGCGAACGGCGGATAGAGCAGCCCGAGCCCGTGCCCCAGCTTCACGGGAAGCCGACCATCAGCGTCGCCGTGGTGCTCGTTGCCTTGATCCGCTTGACCACGAGCCCGGGGATGAGCGTTCCCGCGGGGACGTTCTTCAGGGTGACCGACGTGGTTCCGTCGTCCGCCATGATGAGCACGACGTCACCGGCGCCGCCGACCCATAGCGCACGGATTGGCCCCCCGGCGATGTCGTTGGAATTGTCGGGGGTGATCGTGATCCCGTTGCGCGACGGCTGCGCCTTCACGTCGACGACGCGCAGGTTGCCGTTCGCATCGCCCTGCAGCGGCGACGTGTCGCCGTTGGAGAGCGTCGGAGGGGTGAGGCTGTAGACGAGGTGGCCGAGCCACTTGAAGACGTTCGTCAGCCACGACGCGTCGTTTGCGCTCATGCGAAACCTCGAAGTGGTGGAAGGGTCAGGGCCGGATCTGACGAACGCGCATCATCGACGGCTTGACCCACACCGCCGGCGCGGTGGCGTCGCTCGTCTCGAGCTGCGCCTTGATGATCACGTCGCCCGCGTTCGCGACCGTGTAGATCGCGGTCACGCGAAAGGCCGTGTTGAAATTGTAGTCGGTGCCGCCGCTGATCAGCGTGCCGGTGATCGCGCTGTCGCTGCCGCCGTCGTGCGCGACGAGGCGACCCGTCGCAAACGCCGCAGTCGTGGCCAGCGATGCCGTGTCGATCCCGAAGCTCGGCACGAGGTCGATCAAGAGCTTGTCGCCGACCTGGCAGGCAGGAACGGTGAGCTGCATCGGCGTCACGTCGACGAAGGTCAAGCTCGACGTGTTGAAGATCGACGCCGACGAGCCGTCGAAGGCGAGCGATTGGACGCTGACGGTGCGGTTCGACGAGGCGATCCCGGGCTTCGCGTCGAGGAGCGACGTGAGGACGTGGACCCATCTTCCCGTGTTGGCCGCCGACGCATAGATCCACGGCGCGCTGACCGTGTCGGCCGCGCCGTCCTCGTAGACGTACAGCCCTTGCCTCGGCACGAAGAAGCACTCGCCGTCATTGCCCGCGCCGACGATGAGCGCCTGCATCGCGGCGACGTTGCCCTTGCGGAGCTTCGCAACGCTCGTGAGCAGCGCGAGAAGGTACGCGGTGCGGTCGGCGAGCGATTGGAAGCCCGCGCGGAGCCCGAGCGAGCCGCGCGAGTCGCCGCCGGTCGGCACGGCGACCGCGGGAAACTGGCTCGCGTCGTCCGTGAGGGTGTCGGTCATCGCACCACCTCGAGCACAATCGACGCCGGCTTATTCAGGGAGATCACCTGAAAGTTGTCGGGCACGATTTGAATGTAGATTCCAACCGTCCACGTACCGGAGCTCGGCACGGGCCACGCGGCATGAACGACCGGGAAGTATTGCGGCCACGTCGCGGCCCGCATGCCCGCGAGCGGATCCGTCGGCGTCGTGTGCCCATCGACGCGCCCGATGAGCGACTGCGTGAACGTACGATACGAGCCGGGGATGATGAAGCGATCCGTCCCGTTGCTCGCCATGAGGCAATGCGACGCCTTCGCCCCCGCGATCGTCAGCGTGGCCCGCACCTCGTAGGCGGCATCCACGATGATCGTGTCGCCGGCGAGGCACGCAACGGCGGTGCCCATCGTCGGGCCCTGCCAAGTGTCCATGTTGCCGCTGAACGACGTCAGCGTGCCTCGCGGGCTCGCCTGGATCGTCTGCGCGAGCGCGACCGTCCGACCGTTGCGGATGATGCCCGCGTGCGCCGGCTGATCGAGCAGGGAATAGTGAGACCACACCCACGCGCCGCGACCGTCGTTCGTTCGAACGATGAAAGGATAGTCCTCGACGATCTTCGGGCCGTCCGTCGGGTCGAGCTCGAAGCAATAGAGCCCATAGCGGGGGACCACGCGAAACTCGCCGTCGACGGGATGCCCGTTGCGTATGAAGGCTAGCGCGGCGCGGAGGATGCCTCGAGCGCCGCTCTGCGCGACCGCGGCGCCCGGCGAGAGCTTCCCGTACAGATTCGCCGTGCGGTCGGCGCCGACCTGAAACGGCGCGTATACGTCGGGCGTCTTGCGCGTGGTCTCAGCATCGACCGGGACGACAAACGGATCCCAGTTCGCCGGGTTGTCGGTGAGCAGCTTCACGGGGCGACTGCGAAGACGATCGTCTTCGTCCACTTGCCGGTGCCGGTCTGCAGCGCCACCGACCCGTCGCTGCCGCCGATCGTGAAGTTGAAGACGTGCGAGCCGGCCTGCGTCGCGGTGAAGATTGCGCCCGGGGTGAGAAGTCCATCGGTCGACCGGTACACGCCGCCGACGTACTGAGCCGTCGTGTCCGGGAGAACGACCTTCCAATAGGCGTACAGGAGGTGATCGTTGCTCTTGATGTCGACGTATGCCGCGAGGTCGACGACGTCGCCGATCGCCAGCGTGACCGTGTCGACGTGGCCCACGGTGAACGCGGCGGGCGGGATCGCGCCGGCGGGCGCCGTGATCGCGAACGTGGACCGCGACGGATCGAGTCTCGACTTCAGGCGGTTGCGAAGCCACTTCGTGCGATTCGCCGGCGGCTGAAGCACCGTGTCCATCGCGCCGGAACCGACCGAGTCGCTAGGGTCCGGCGAAACGTGGGTGTCCCACGAATCCGCGTCCGTGAGGGTATGCATTCACGGTCTCCATTGGAGCGAGGCCCCATCAAAATACGCCGTATCGTCGAAGTCGACGGAGTCGTCGAACATCGACCCGCTGAGCTGAATCGCAACGGCCATGCAGCGCGCGTGCTTGGCGCGGAAGAGGTGGATCTGCCGGCTGATAAAGCGCACTTCGTCGGCGCTGATCCCGTCGTCCCAAAGGCCGCCGTCGCCCCACGTGCCCGCATCCGACCATTGGCCGTCGGACGGCGTCTTCCACGGGCCGTTGTAGATCACGACCCAAAAGCGCCCCCAGCCGCCTACGCCCCCCGCGATGCCGACCTGCGCAGCCTCGAAGACCTCGACGGCCTGATAGCCCGCGGCGTTTAGGATGCGCTGGATCCCGTACGCCTGGCCAGCGAGCCGCCAATAGGTCCATGCGTTGCGAAGCTTCTCGCGGTAGTTCGCGTCGCTCTCGCGCGGCCCTTGCTCGAGGCGCCGCTCGAGGCCGAGCGCGGCGACGCCGGCGGGCGACGCGTAGGAAGGCCAGCGCTGCCGAACCGCTTGGATCGTGCCCTCGACGAGCGCGTCGAACATCAGGCCGATCGCCTGCAGGTACGCGGCGCCGAAGCGTCGCTTCAGCCAGTTCGGTGCGCGCTTGAGGATCCAATCCGCGTACGGATACGGCGAAACCGGCATGGTCGTCACGCGGCCTGCCAAAGGAGCGAGGTAACGCCGTCGTCGACCGAGATGACGCCGACCTCAGAGGTCGCGGGCACGACGTCGGCCGCCGGCGACGTGAGGTTCAGCGTCACTTCGCCGTAACGAGCGCCTGCGGCGCGAGCTCCTGCGACGATCGCGTCGAACAGGTCGGCGCGCGTGATCTTGCCGCCGATGTCCAATGATGCTTGGATCGCGACGAGGTTGGCGATCGCGTTCGCCTTCGCCTGCGCGAGGTACTTCGCGGGCATCGTCGCCGCGCCCCCGAGCGTCACCGCGTGCGCGGTCGCGCTCTGCGGCGTCAGCGTGGTGCAGAGCGGTCGCCGACGAACGAGCGTGATATCGGACGCCAGCGCGGCGAGCGACGGGTCGACGTAGTTCTGCACCGCGGTGACGACGCTGTTCGCCACGGGGCCCGTGACGCCGGCGAGGTAGATCTGCACGTCCCACGAGTTAGGCGTGCCCTCGACGGTGCGCGTACGGTTGACCGCCGAGCTCGCAGCGCGCGCCCACGCGTCATATTGCGCTTCGGGGCCCATGCCGAGCAGCGGCAGCTGCCCCGCGCAACGTGCCTTCACCGAATCGTCGGATTCGTCGTCATCGCCCGCGCTCGTGATCCACGAGACCGTGCCGCCGGCGTTCGTGATCGCGAGGCCGGGGATCGGCGTGCCGAAGCGGGAGATCGTCCCATTCGGGACGTTGTAGGCAACGCCTGCCATCTCCGCGAGGAACCTGGCTTGAACGGAGCCGTTCAGCGGCACGGTCACGGGCAGCCCGGTGAGCGGGTCGCCCTTCAGGACGAAGCGCAGCGGGTTGCCCGCCGCATCGGTCGCGTCGGCGAGCGCCCATACCGCATCGTTCGTGAGCGTGACCGGGCCGACGCCGGCCGTGTCCGTGATCGTGAGCTTGCCCGTAGTGAACGTCGCGGGCCTGCGGTCCACGGCGAACATCTCGTGCGCGCAAACCGTAAGCCACTTGCCTGACGATTGCTGAGCGAAGCCGAGCTTCGCGATCATCGCCGTGGTGTCGGTCGAGTCGGAGAGGAGCCCGCCGACGAGCTCCGCGAACGCACGCCCGACGTTGAACGGGCCCCACGCGGTCGTGGGGAAGCCGGCGAGCTGAAGGAGCGACGCGATCACTTGGATCGCCGACGCCTTCGTCTGCGCGGTCAGAAGATCCGCGAGCGAAAGGATCATGGTGCGCCCTCGAGATAGACGCCGAGCTTGTCGACGGTGAACACGAAGCTGAACGGGCCGTCGGTGAGCTCGCCGCCGAGCGTGACCGTGAGCTTCTCGGTCGCATAGTCGTAGATCGCCGTCGCCACCGCGTTGACGATGCGCTCGTCCTTCTGCGCCTCGGCCGCGATGTCTTGCTGCAGCGCTAGGATGTCGTCCTCGTCGATGTCGGCGCTCAGTTTGGACGTCAGATCGAGCCCGTCGTCCGGCGCCCACTCGAGCGAGCCGCGGGCCGTCGATAAGCGGTGCAGGATGTCCTGCGCGACGAGCGCTCGCCCGGAGACCAGCGTGAAGTTCGGGTCGAGGTCGTCACCGCACGCGATGTCGGTGCCGTAGTCCGTCGCCATTCTTCACCCCGTGCGGAAGAGCTGCACCGCTGCCGTCCACGCGGCGCCGGCGATGTCGGCGAGGAGCACGACCGCGCCGATCGTGGTCGTCGGCGTCGCGATGCCGGGGATCCCGGCGTTGACGGCCGCGGTGACCTCGGCGCCGAGATTCTGCAGCTGACCTTCGTATTCGTAGGCGTGAAGGCCCGCCGTCGCGAAGAGGCCGAACAGGTTTTCGAGCGTGCCCTTCGGGATCGAAAGCTGCGCGATGCGCGCGAGGAGCTGCGCGATCCGCGCCTCGAGATCGGCCAGGCGCGCGGCGATCGCGGCGACGCGGCTCGTGAGCGACGTCACCTTGGCGAGCGCGGACGCGAGCGCCGCCTTCAGGCCCGCGATGAAGCCAACGACGCCGCCGGCGAGCGCCTGCTCGAGCCCGAGCAGCATCGATCCATTCGTGATCGACGTGATCACCGACTTGATCTGATCGACGAAGCTCTTTGCGGCGCCGGCGATCTGCGACTCGAGGTCGGTGACGATGCTCTTCGCCGACGCCAGGTCGCTTTCAGCTGCCGCGAGGTCGAGCCCGAGCGCGGCGATGTCTTTCTTGAGCAGCGCCACGTCGTTCGCGAGCGCGGTGAGCTCGGCCGCGAACGCGGTAATCGCGGACGCGAGCGCGGTGTTGATGTTCGGCTGAAAGTAGCCGATCGATGCGGTGCCGAGATCCTTGATGGTCACGTGGCCGCAAGAACTTTCCCCGAGCCCGCCGCGATCGTGCCGGCGACGGGCGTCGCGATCGTCATGGTGCCGGCGAACGGCTGCCCGCCCACGGTGCCGGTGACGAGCATCGCCGGCGGCAGCGCGAGCGCCACGGGGTCGCCTGCGCGACCGACGCCTCGAGCCTCGCCGCTGCCCCCGAAGACGAGCTCGAGGACGTCCCCGGGCTCGTAGAGCGCGAACGTGGGCCGGCCCGGGTCGCCGTTCGTGAAGCCGAGGAGCCCTCGAGCTCCGCGCGGGATCTTCGCGCTCGTGCCGGGGATGCCGTAGCGGAGCTCTGCGCGGCAGCCGGGCAGGCGCGGATCGTCCGGCACCACCTCGACGGTCTGACCCGACTGCGTGACGACCTTCGCGCCGTACAGTGCGAAGTAGTCGATCCGCGCGGTCACGCGTTCGATGATCGCTTCGACCCATCGCGTGAAGCTGCTCATGCTGCTTTGACCTTCTGCGAGCCGAGCAGGATCGGCCCGCGCAGCGTCACGGGTTGCGTGTTCGTGACCTGCACGGTCGGCGAGAGGAACGTGATCGCGCCGGGCGGGATCGTTTCGCTCTCGACCGGGTCGCCGACGCGCGCTACGGGGCGCCCGCCGAGGCCGCCGAAGGACACGCTGACGACGTCGCCGGCGTCGAGGAGGAGCGCGAAGGGCTCGCCGGGCGAGCCGTTGGCGAAGCCGACGAGGACGCGGCACGACGGCGCGAGCTTCACGTGCGCGCCAGGGATGCCGAGGCGCAGCGGGATGCCGCCCATAGGTGGCAGGCGCGCGTCGAAGGGCCACACGTCAACGCTGCCGTCGGCGCGTTGGCTGACGACCCGGGCTTCGTAAAGCGCGAAGTAGTCGATCCGCGCGAAGGCCCGCCGCAGCACCGCGCCGAGCCACGCGGCCGCGCTACTCAAAGTAAGCCTCGGTGCGCGCTCGGTCGTCGATCAGGTGAACGACGTAGCCGATCTTCTTGTCGAGGAACGTGACGCCAGGGACGAGCCACGCGTCCTCGACGCCGAGCATGTAGAAGGCGCGATCGCCACGCTCGTCGATGAGCGTGAACTCAGGCGCGCCAGGCCCGGACGTCTGAATCGTGGGGAAGGTGTCCTTCCCGACCCACACCGTACCGTCAGGCAGCACGCGCCAATCGACGCCGAGCTTGCGCACGATCTGATCGAGCTGATCGCTTGCGGATCCGGCCATGCGCACCCAACGCGCGAGCGCGGTGCCGGTCGCCGTCGCGTCGCTCGTCGGTGAGAGAGTCTCGCCGACCTCGCCGAGGAGCTCCCGCAGCGCGTGCCCGAACGTCATCGACTCGTAGAACTTCGGGCCCGTCTCGGTCGGCATGCCGGCCGCGCCGCCGACGATGCGCGCCTGTAAGACGTCGCGTACGACCTCGGCTTCCTTGATCGTGCCGGTGAGCGAGAGGCCCGCCGAGCTGACGAGCGTCACCTTCCCGCTGAGCTTCGTCGCGGTCAGGATCTCGACGTTGCCGTGCCACACGCCGACGCGAGGAAGCCGGATGTTCGCGCGCAGAAGCGGCGTGCCGTCGGCGAGCTGCACGTCATCGCCCCGTCGGCGAGATCGTTGCGACCGTGCTCGACGGCTTGTCGAAGATCGACGGCGGCAAGTTCTTAGGGTCGCGAGCGCCCGTCGTCTTCGTCACGTCGCCCGAGCGCGGCGGGTAGTACTCGAGGCAGTCGATCTCGAAGACGTAGCCCTTGTGCGCGCCCTCGTTGCTGTACTTGGGCCCGCGCGGCTTGTGCGCGAGGACCGAGCGCACGCCCCAAAGCGCGCACGTCGGATGCGTGATGTCGAGCTTCGGAACGTTCGGCTTTCCCGGCGGCGGGCGGAAGTACTGCGCGCACGCTTGGAAGGCTTCCCAATCGGCCTTCGTGACGAGCGTCAGCGTGATCTTCACCTTCGACGGCGCGGGCCCGTCGTCGGTCAGCGTGGCGCCCGCTCGGCCCTTTGGCTTGTTCACGTCGAGGCGCTGCTCGGGCTCGACGTCGACGATCGCGATGCCGGGAAGAGTGAACGCCGGCCCGTTGTCGGGCTTCAGGATCACCTTGTCGAAGGCGGTGCGGCCCGACTTGTCCGGCGGATCTTCCCAATGCGGAAGACGCAGCGGCGCCGTGGCGCCGGCGGCGGCAGCAATGGTTTGACCGAGCGGAACGACCATTTACTTCGCCCCGAGCTCTGTTGCCGCGTGCTGCGCGACCTCGGCGGTCCCACGCTGCGCGCTGTCCTTGATCGCTCCGCCGACGCCCTCGCCAATTGCCTTCGGGTCGCCGTCGGTCTTGATCACGACGCCGCCGACGTTGACGACGGTCGAGATCTGCTTCGGGCCGACCTGACCGGTGAGCGCAGCCATGATGCCACCCGCCGGCCCCGCCTGAAACGCCATGTCTCGCGCGACTTGCGCCGCCTCTCGCTTCGCCTTCGCGGCTTCCTGCCCCTCCGCGAAGTGCGGATCGTAGGAGCCTTCTTCGATGTACTTACGCGCCTTCGCGGTGAGCTGCTCCGGCGTCGTGCCGAAGTGCTGCTCGAGGTTGGCGCGACCGAGGCCGCCTATACTGGCGTCCTTCTGCTTGAAGTAGGCATCGAAGTACGAGAGCGCTTCCTGCTTCGTGAGCGTGCGGCCCGACTCCTTTTGATATTTGTCGAGCTGCGCGATGACTTCGTTCGCCTTGTTGCCGGCCAGTTCGTCGCGTCCGCTGTCCGAACCGAACAGGTTTTTGAGATCCTTGTATGCCGAGATCACGGCGCCAATCGCGTCGCCGATCGCCTTCACCGCGTTGACGAGTGTCTTCGCCGCCGCAACGCCGTCTTGGAAGGCGGTCTGCAGATCGGACACCGTGATCTTCGAGAGGACGCCGAAGACTTCGTCGAGGAGCCCCTTCAGCGCCTCGCCCGACGCCGGCGACTCGAGCATCTCGCGCACGTGCGTCAGGAAGTCGAGGACGGGCGAGACGTTCACCGACTCGAGCATTTCGTCGAGCGAGACTTTGAGCGCGTTCATCCCGCCGCCCACGGTCTTCGCCGCGACGTCGGCCTGCAGCGCGCCGAGCTTGCCGCCTCGCTCGACCTTCGCCTGAATGGCGAGTAGCGCGGCCTCGATCGCGTCGCCCTCGCCGACGAGCCCGTGCGTGAGCTTCTGCTTCGCCTTCGCCTCGGTCGACCCGTAGACCTTCGCGAGCTGCGCTTCGATGTCGTCGGCGCTGATGCCGAGGTGCTCGAGGCCAGTGAACGCGCCCTTCCCGAACTTGCCCTTGTCGGACATTCGGGCCTTTTCGAGGCCGCTGACGAGTTTCTCCATGGCCGCGATGCCGGCCTCGGGATTCGCGTTCGCGGCACCGAGCGAGAGACCGCCGGCGAGCACGGCGCGCACGGTCTGCGCTTGGAAGCCGAGATTCCGAAGGTGCAGCGTCGTTTTCAAGAGCGACTCTTGCGCGACGCCGCCCGCCTTCGCCTGATCGTGGAGCTCCTTCAGATCGCCCGCCGCGGCGCCGAGGTTGCCCTTCTCGACGACGCTGAAGGCCGCTTCGACCTTCACGCCGAAGTCATGCGCCTCGAAGGTCGCGGAAACGATCTTCTCGCCGAGCCTCACGAAGCCCGAGATGAGCGCCTCGACGGCGTCGACGGCCGCCATGACGCCGGCGATCGTCAGCGCGCCGGGCTGCAGCTTCGCGTTTACGTTTTCGATCGCCTTCTCGAGCTCGTACCACGGCCCCTTCGCCTTCTTCGGGACCGCTGCGACCGGCGGCTCGTGTGGCGTGGCCGCGGGCGCAGCACCCACCGCCGCCGCGACCGAGGCCGCCGGCGCGTGCGCCGCTCGATCCTTTTGCAGGTCCGCGAGGATCTTGTTCGGGTCCGTCTCGGTGACGTTCGAGATCGCGGCCTTGCTAGAGGCGCGCAGCGCGGAGTCGGCCGCGCTCGCCGCAGCCGCTACGTCCTTGTAGCCCTTGGCGACGGCCTCAAGGCCCGCGGACATCTTAGCCGCGGGCCCGCTGATCTCATCGGTGAGCTCGACTGCCCACGAGATCTCGTCGTCGGGCATGAGCTCACCCCTTCAGGAACGCACGCGCCAACGCGAGGAGATCGGAAAGAAGCATCGCGCCCGCGAACGCGGTCACGTCGTCGCGACCATCGCGGAACGCCATCAAGGCTTCGGCCGACGTCGCCCGGTTGCGACACGCCCGGCGGTACGCGTCTAGCCTTTTTTTGCCTCTCTCGTGACCTCCCCGAGCGCGAGCTTGTCGAGCTCGAGCTGCACCCTGCGCGCGAGCGCGGGGAACTCTTTGAGCATCGCGTCGCGGGTGGGGCCTACGGGATAGACGACCGTGTCGTTGAACGCCTGTTCTTGCGCGGTCGCGAGCTGCGACCTGTCGTCCGCGACCTGCCCGACGAACGCTCGATACTCCTCGGCCCTCCACGGACGGAAGACGAGGATGCGCTCGTCCGGGCCGATCTTCGAGAGGTAGAAGAGCTTCGGACCGTTCGCCTTGACGAGGGAGTCCCACGTCGGTTGCGGAAGGCCGGATGCGTGAAACTGCGGTTCGTTGGTCTCGGGCGTGGGCGTGTCCATGGTTCTCCGTGCGCGCCGCTATGGGTGCGGCGCCGTGATCAGCCGATGAAGCCGGCGATCGGCGCGATGCCGAGCGGCTTCACTCCCTTGATGTCGAGCATGAGCTTCACCGTCGCGGCGTCGCTGCTCGTCTCGTTGCCGTTCTGGAAGTCTTCGTCGAAGATGAACGGGCCCACGATCTCGTCGACGAGGATCGGGTCGCTCGGATTCTCTCGCCACTCGACGGTGAGCTCGAACGGCTTGTACATGTAGCCGCTGTTCGGCGGGAAGCCGGGGAGGTTGTTCAGCACCGTGATCAACCGGTTGTATTCCTGCCGGATGATCGTCAGCGACGTCGAGCCGTCGAGCTTCCCGCGCGTGCTGCCCTGCTTCTGCACGCTCGTGCCGTAGCTCTTCCCGGGCGGCGCGGATTGCTTGTAGTTGATCTCTTTCAGGCGCGTGATGAGCAGCCCCGCGCACCGCAGGCGGATCGACGCATGCGAGTAGAGAAACCCATTGATGAGCGGCGTGTTGTCCTGCAAGGCCATGGCTGCATTCCCTCGGGGCGAGAGGTGGCGGGCCGGCGGGGCGTACGCGGCCGAAACGAGCTACGCGGTCGGGATCATTGCTGCGGCGGAGCCGATGCGAGCTTGAACGAGAAGCCCACGGTCGCCGCGAGCTGCTTCACGTAGCCGCGCGGACGGACGCGCACGTCGGCGCGAAGCAGACCGGTTTGACCGATCAGGTCCGTGCGATTCACGACGCCGGCGGCGGCGCTCACTGCGCGCTTGCTCACGAGCCCATCGCTGAGCCTCGTCGTGAACTTCCGCTCGATCGCGCGCGCCTCGCCTTCGTCGATCGTCGCATCGTCGTTGATCGCGATGTCCTGCGAGATCGACATGCGCAGCACCGACACGACGATGCGGCACGCCTCGTCCATCACCTGGCCGTGCTGGAAGTACTTGAAGTCGCTCCCGGCCGGCGACATGAGCGGCATATTCGTGATGTAGAAGCCGGTAACCGCCGTCCCCGAAGCGACCGAGCCGCCGGGGTACGTGCAGAGCGTCGTGAAGCGCGCGTCGTCGAGGCCAGGGGTCGCGGCCTCGTTGCGCCAGATCGACACGACGCTCGCGGGCAGCGGCCCCACGTCGACACGGACCGGATCCTGGCC
>Ga0247664_1000167_pt1 | contig 16790 bp, 11 predicted proteins | sample CNK05_metaG_FD_182715 | JGI IMG/M metagenome (GOLD analysis project Ga0247664, IMG submission 182715) | Soil microbial communities from Purdue University Martell Research Forest, Indiana, United States - CNK05 | ecosystem: Environmental > Terrestrial > Soil > Temperate forest > Bulk soil...
AAAAATGAAGAGCGCTTTAGATCCCCCGTTAGGCAGCAACCAACAACCAAGGAACTAAGAACCAGCAACCAGGAACCAGCAACTAGGAGCCAGCAACCAGGAACCAGCAACCAGGAACCAGCAACCAGGAACCAGCAACCTTCACGGTTGGATCGTTTCGACGTATTTAAATTTGCCGTCTTTGACCGTGATGATGACCGCCGGTTTGGTGGCGTTGCGTTGGGCGTCCATGGTGGTATTCCCGGTCACGCCAATAAAATCTTTCGTGGCGGCCAGCGCATCTCGGATTTTGGGTCCCTCCGTGCTGCCTGCTCGCTTGATGGCATCGACGAGGACGAGTGCCGAGTCATAGCCAAGTGCGGCCATGGCATCGGGTATTTGCCCCTCAAACCGCGCTTTGAATTTGGCTACGAATTCCTGCACAAGCGGATTGGTGTCTTCCGCCGCATAGTGAGTGGAATAATAAGTGCCCTCCAGGGCGGCGCCGCCAATTTGAATGAGCTCGGGAGCTTCCCAACCGTCGCCTCCGAACAAGGGCACGGTTAGACCCAGTTGACGGGCCTGAACGGCGATCAGACCCGCTTCCGTGTAGTAACAGGGAACGAAGATGGCCTGCGGATTCGCCGCCTTAATCGCCGTCAGTTGGGGCTTAAAATCTTTGTCGCCACTGGAAAAGCTCTTCTCCATCACCACCGTGCCGCCGTTGGCGAGGAACGGGTCCTTGAAATACTTGGCTAACCCGACGCTGTACGGGGCCGCCACGTCGGTCAGGATCGCCACCTGTTGGGCCTTGAGGGTTTTGCGCGCGAAGTCGGCCAGCAACCGCCCTTGGAATGGATCCGTGAAACAAACCCGAAAAATGTAATCCCCCATCTCGGTTACTTTCGGGTTGGTGGAGGACGGCGAGATCTGTGGGATGTGGTTCTTCTGACAGATGGGCGCTGCCTCGAGGGAACGGCCCGAAGCGACCTCGCCCAGCATCGCCACGACCTTGTCCCGGGAAATGAGTTTCTGCACGACGGTCGCCGACTCGCCGGGCATGGTCCGGTTGTCTTCCGAAAACAACTCCAGTTTTTTGCCCAGGACCCCGCCAGCGGCGTTCAACTGTTCGATGGCCAGGACAGTGCCGTTGTGCGAGGACCGTCCAAAGGCCGCCTCCTTGCCCGTCAACGATGCAAATTCCCCAATCCGAATGATGGCGGCTGGATCCGACCCGGCGGAATTCTGTTTCTCACAGCCCGAGTGCACGAGCATCACGGCGGACACCAGCATCAGGAAGGCGAGTCTTCTTTTCATAATGTAGATGGGCAGCAAACCGAGTGCCGCTGACCCGACCATGGGCTGGACCGGACGTTCCGTGCAAGCAGAACCTTCTCGGACCCGCACTCCCATTGAGTAGCAGCCATCTGGGTAACGAAGTTTTGATCGGCCCCGGGGCGTTGCAGAGAAGCGAGTAAACCTCTGCTGTCGTTGCGGGCGGCACGGCAGGCCGCTTTCCGCTTTCCCGGCTTCGCCCTGCGGGCTACGCCGTGGCAGGCCGCTTTCCGCTTTCCGCTTTCCGCTTTCCCCCCCCCTATTTGGTGGCGGCTTCGCCCGAATCGCTGGAAGCAGGCTTGGCGGTTGGGGTTGGGGTTGGCTTGGCTTGGGCGGCCTGAACCACCTGGGCGACCAGGTTGGTGACTTTCCATTCGTTATCGGGGCTTACCCATTGGATCTTGCCGGCCGCGTCGATGACCACCGTGCGCACATTATGCTGGATCGGCTCAGTGGGTTTCGGGCGCCAGAAGAGCAGGCCAAATTGTTCGCCGATGGCGGTGATGTCGATGAGCGGGCCGGTCACGAAGTCCCAACGCTGCGGGTCGGCTCGATATTGCTGCGCGTAACCCTTCAGACGGGCCGGCGTATCGTATTCGGGATCGATAGTGATACTCAGAAGGTGCCAATTGGTGGGCCCGTTGCTGAGCGCTTTGAGTTGGGTTTGGGTTTCGGAAAAGTTGCTGCTTAACCGTGGACAAAACGTGGGAAAGGGACAACGCGTGAAGATAAAAGTGAAGGCCAGGGCTTGTCCGCGGAAATCGCTCAAGCGCACGATGCGACCCTGCGCGTTGGTGAAGGCATAGTCGGGCATCGCGTCACCCACGGCCAACGGCTCCACCTCGCGCACGCGTCGGAACGTAGACGGCTCAGGCGCCGCGACCGGAACCGGGGGCAGGTCCAGCTTTTTCAATTGATCGATCCAGCCGTCGTCGTCGGTGACGAGCATGCGGAAGGAGACTTGGTCGCCGGGCTGGAACCCTTTCAGTTCGTCCGCCTGCTTGACGTCCAGCATCATGACCATGGCGTCCATGTAGCCGGGAATTTTTTCGTGGGCGATCTTCACTTTTTTCTGCTCGGGCAAGACTTCCTGGATCACGCCTTTGGCCTGGTAGATGGTGGGGGCCAGGTTGGTTTTAGCGGTGGCCGGGCCGGAGCTTTCAGCGGGACCAGGCCGGCAGGCGGCCGTGGCCAAAGTGAGCAGGACCGCCGCTGAGCTTGCAGCGATGGTTTTGAGTGTCATAACCAGTGAAGGATTCACAACCAGCCGGCGGATGACAAGACTGCTGTGAGGTTGACGACAGCGCTTGACGCTGCGGGGTGGCTTTTCTAACGTTGCCGGCTCGACGCTGCGCAAAAAACGGGCTGGCCTTTTGTGGGCCGGGCTGGGCGGAGTTGAATTGGACGAAGGACCAAGCGAAGTCGCTTACACGGAAAGGTTTTTGTGAATGTGACGGTTGAAAATCTGGCGCCTTGCAAACGGCTCGTGCGCTTCGAGGTGGATGCCAAAGCAGTGGAGGACGCCTTCACGAATGTGACGAAGGACTTCATCAAGCAAGCGCGGATGCCCGGGTTCCGCCCCGGCAAAGCACCCGAGGCGATGGTGGCCAAGCATTTCGAGAAGGAGATCGATGAAGAAGTCAAAAAGAAGCTGATCGGCGATACTTATCGCCAGGGGATCAAGGATCAGAAACTCGAGGTGCTGGGTTACCCGGACATCGAAGAGATCCAATTCACGCGCGGACAGGCCCTGCACTTTGCCGCCACGGTCGAGATCAATCCCGAGTTTGAACTGCCCGAATACCGCGGGCTGCCAGCCAAGCGGGAGCCGGCCCTCGTCAGCGACCAGGACGTGTCCAGCGCGATCGATGGCCTGCGCGGGCGCGTGGCCACCTTCAACAAGGTCGAACGAGCCGTCCAGGAAGGCGATTATGTCGTCGTCAATTACACCGGCAATTGCGAGGGCAAACCGCTTACGGAAGTGGCGCCCACCGCGCGCGGGTTGACCGAAAAGAAGAACTTCTGGGTCGAAGTCAAACCGACCTCGTTCATCCCCGGGTTCGCTCAACAGCTGATTGGGGCCAAGGCCGGCGACAAGCGGACGGTGAACATCGAATTTCCGGCCGACTTTGACACCGTGGAGCTCGCCGGAAAGAAGGCGGTCTACGACGTGGAACTCGTGGAAGTGAAGGAGAAAGTGTTGCCGGCTTTGAATGACGAGTTCGCGCGCATGTACGAGGCGGAGGGTCTCGACAAATTGCAGACAGGCGTGCGGCAGGATCTCCAAAACGAATTGAACCTGCGCCAGAAACGCAGCATCCGGGCCCAGCTCGTGAAGGCGTTGACCGACCGCGTCCAGTTCGACCTGCCCGAAAGCTCGCTTCAAACCGAAACCCGCAACGTCGTCTACGAGATGGTCAGCGAAAACCAACGACGCGGCTTGACCAAAGACGTGATTGAGGCCCATAAAGAAGAGATCTACAAGTCGGCCACCGGGTTCGCCCGCGAACGACTCAAAATCGGGTTCCTCTTCGCCCGCATCGCCGACAAGGAAGGGATCCGCGCCGATCAACAGGAGTTAAGCGCCCGCATCAGCCTCATGGCCCAGGCCAATCATATGCCCGCTCAGAAATTCCTGCGCGAATTGGAAAAACGACAGGGCGTCGCCGAGGTTTATCAGCAGATCATCCACGAGAAAGTTCTGGATCTGCTCCATGAGAACGCCCGTATCGAAGACGTCCCGGCCGGCGCGGCGCCCGCCTGACCGTCATGCGGGCTTTAATTCAACCGCGGCAGCGGGCCTAAGCAGGCCTGCAGATTCATCGTCTCATGAAACTCAATCGTAGAACATTCCTGGGCTCCGCGACCGCGGGAGCAGGCGTGACGGTCACCTTTGGGCTGCGGTCAGCCCCGTTTGCTGAGACCAAGGCGGCCGATCCCGGCGCCGGCCGGCGTCGGGCCAAGCTGGGCATCTCCTCTTATTCTTACTGGCATTTCAAGACTGCTAAGGTCCCGATCGAGACCGTGATCGACAAGTCGGCTCAGTTGGGCGTGGAGGGCGTCGACATTCTGCATCGCCAGATGGAGATCGCGGAGAAAGCTCCCCTCGATGCGGCGGGCCGAAGCTACCTGCGCAAGCTCAAGCGCCACGCCTTCGTCAACGGCATCGATCTGATCTGCCTGTCCACGCACCAGAGTTTTGTGAGCCCCAAGCCCGCGGAGATCGCGAGCAACGTCGAGCACACCAACAAATGCATCGAAATCGCTTACGAATTGGGCGTGCCATGCATTCGCATCAATACCGGACGTTGGAACGTGGTCGACTTTGACACGCTGATGGCCAACCGAGGCATCGAACCCGTGTTGCCCGGATACACAGAAGAGGACGGATTCAAGTGGTGCATCGACGGCATTCAACGGTGTTTGGCCAAAGCGGAGGCTTGCGGAGTGATCCTGGCCCTGGAAAATCATTGGGGCCTGGCGCGCACGCCGGAAGGTCTGCTGCGGATCCTGAACAGCATCCAGTCGCCCTGGCTCGGCGCCCTGATGGATACCGGCAACTTCCTGGAAAACCCGTACGAGAGGCTGCAACAAATCGCTCCCAAAACCGTTTTTGTGCAGGCCAAAACGTATCCCGGCGGCGGCGAGTGGTATACCCTGGACCTGGATTACAACCGCATTGCCCGCATCCTCGCCGCGGTCAATTACACCGGCTACATCTCGCTGGAAATGGAAGGCAGGGAGGCTCCGGATAGCGCGGTCCCCAAGAGCATCGAGTTGCTGCGTAACGCGTTTCGGAGCTGAACAAAACTAGCGAATGAATCTTCTGGGGCGTTGGGATTTTTGATCGGGCCATGCATTAGAACCAAGCTTGCGCTCGCGAAAAACAATGATAGTAGTCTGAAAGAACGTCCATCGGCCTCCGTTTACATTCAGGAGCGTTCTTATGCGCAGTCTAGCTCGTGCCGTTCTGGCCGTTGTCCAACCGCGGACACTGCGGGTGTTGGGCGGATTGATGGCGCTGGCCATCCACTCCGCGGACGCCGCGTTCACCAACTTCGTCAACTTCGAGACCGCTCCCGTGCACCCGGTGGCGCTGGGGCCCGATGGCCGGACGCTAGCGGTCTGCAACCTCCCGGATGCGCGCGTGGAACTGTTCGACGTCAGTTCCGGTCTGCCTACGCCGTCCGGCAGCGTTCCAGTGGGTCTGGATCCGGTGGCCGTCCGGTTTGGTTCCACCAATGAGTTGTGGGTGGTGAACTTCATTTCCTCGACCATCAGCATCGTGGATGTGCGGACGCTCGCGGTGGTGGCCACGTTGGAAACGCCGGCAGGCCCCAGCGACCTGGTGTTTGCGGGCCAACCGCGCCGCGCCTTTGTTTCCTGTATGCGGACCAACGCGGTGTTGGTGGTGGATCCAGCCACCCGCACGCCCGTGTCGATCATTTCCATAGAGGGCGAGCGGCCGCGGGCCATGGCAGCCAGTCCGGACGGCGCGAAGGTGTATGTCGCGATCTTCGAATCCGGTAATGGCACCACCATCCTGGGCCGGCATCTGACGCCTTTGAATGTGCCGCCGGCGCCCGGTCCGCTGGACGATGTGAATGGGCCCTATGGCGGCGAAGATCCGCCTCCCAACTTCGGCAACAGCTTTAGTCCGCCGGTGGCGTTGACGAACACACCGCCGCGTGTCAGCCAGATCGTGCGCAGGAACTCCGCCGATCGCTGGATGGACGACAACAACGGGGACTGGACCGAATGGGTGTCGGGCACCAACGCGGCTGTGTCCGGGCGCATCCCGGGGTGGGACTTGCCGGATCGGGACGTAGCGATCATCGACACCAGCAGTCTGGAAGTTGGATATGCGCATCGGTTGATGAATCTGTGCATGGCCATCGCGGTGAATCCGGTTTCCGGACGGATCACTGTGGTGGGCACGGACGCCACCAACGAACGACGGTTTGAGCCCGTGTTAAAGGGAGTATTTCTGCGAGTGAACCTGGCGGTGGTCGATCCCCAGACGAGATCCGGTCAGGTGACGGATCTCAATCCGCATCTGGATTATCTCAAGCCCAGTGTGTCTTCGGCTGAGCGCGCGCGGTCCCTGGGCGATCCGCGGGGGATCGAATGGCGTTCTGACGGCACGCGCGCGTACATCACCGGGATGGGGTCTGACAATCTGATTGTGGTGAACCCCGATGGGCAACGAGTTAATCCGGAGCCTATCGAGTTGGGGGAAGGACCGACCGGCCTGGCTCTGGATGAAGCCCGGGATCGTCTTTACGTCTGGAACCGTTTTTCCTCGAGCCTTTCGGTGGTCGATACGGAAGCGGGTGTGTTGCTGACGAACGTGACTGTGTTCGATCCCACGCCGGAGATCGTGCGCCGAGGGCGGCGGCATCTCTACGATACACGCCGCAATTCCGGCTTGGGCATCGTTTCATGCGCTTCCTGTCACCCGGATGCGCGCATGGACCGGTTGGCCTGGGATTTGGGAGACCCAGCCGGCAGTCGCGTGACCAACAATTTCGGTGTGTTTCATCCCATGAAAGGACCGATGGTCACGCAGACGTTGCAGGACATCATCACCCCCACCAATTTCAACGGGCGCCCGCTCGAGCAGTCGCCGTTGCACTGGCGCGGCGATCGCCGCAAGATCGAAGAATTCAATCCCACTTTCACTGCCTTGCTTGGCCGCGACTCGCAGCTGACGACCAACGAAATGGCGGAGTTCAAGGGAATGCTGGCCAGCATTTCGTTTCCGCCGAATTTTCTCCGCACCTTCTCCAACAGTCTGCCGACGGAAGTGCCGTTGCCTGGACATTTCGGGCGCGTGCCGACGAATGGCGGGCCGCGCCTTCCGCTTCCGGCGGGCAACCCGGTGGTGGCGCTGGCTTCCTTTGGCCCCAACTGCCGGCGTTGTCATAACTTTAACAGCGGCCGCGGCGGGATCACCAATTTTGTGTTCCCCTTGATCCGCAGCGGCACGGAAGGAATGTTTGTTTTCGCCCAGCTGCGCAGTCTGGCGGATAAGGTGGGCATGGACGGCCTCAGCACCAATGGCCGCGCCGGGTTCGGATTTATGCATGATGGGCGGGTTGATACGCTGACGCGTTTCCTGGTCGATGGCTTTCCGCAGACGGCCGCTAATGATCAGAGCATCGCCAACCTGGTGGCATTGCTGTTGTGTTTTACGGGTTCAGATGTCGGGTTTCCCACCACGCCCAGTCAGGATGTGCCTGCTTCGACAGGCCGGCAGGTCACCCTGATCGGCTCCGCACCCTTGCCTATGCTGGACGCCATGATCAGTCTAGCCACGCGAACCAATAGCAGGCTGGAATTGGTGGTGAGCGGGACGCGGGCAGGCCGGATGCGCCATTGGTTATTCCAGTCTTCCAGCGAAACGTTCCAGCCGGATCATAATGGAGAGCCGCCCATCACGCGGGACGATTTACTGGGGTTGACGGCGCCCGGCAACGAACTCACCGCGATGCTGGTTCCGCAAGGGTCCGGTGTTCGCCTCGCTTTGGACCGCGATGGTGACGGTTACTACGATGACAGCGAGGTGGAGACGGGCTTCGACCCGGCGGATCCCACGTCGCATCCCGGTCGGGTGGTGAACATCACGAAAGTAGCCGACGCCGTGACTCTGCGCTGGGAGTCGGCGCCGGGCGTGCGCTATCTCGTGGAGTGGTCGCCAGCATTTCCTGTCGTTTCAGCGCCGAACAACGGCTGGACACCTGCTGCGCAACCCGTCACGGCGGCAGAGACCCTCAGCAGTTTCACCGACGCCTTGCCACCCGGGGAAAGCCAGCGTTTTTACCGGGTTGGGATGGTGCCCTGAATGCGGAAAGGGGAAGGGGGAGGGAAAAGCGGAAAGCGGAAAGCGGAAAGCGGAAAGCGGAAAGCGAAAACGCGCCCGACCCTCACCCGGCCCCGCAGTCGCGTGGCCACCTCTCCCACTCTCCTCGGCGAAGCCTCCGGCGCAGCCAGGGTCGGATGGGAGCAGGGGCTGGGAGCCTGCCCCGAGCTTGCCGAGGGGGTGAGGGCTCTTTTTCAGTGGAAGTTCATGGCCCCAATCTTCGTGCACATGATGTGCAGGTGTTCGCTACCCATGAACCGACCTTCAGGTAGCAGCCGACGTCAGGAGGCTCACTCTACCCCAACGCGTTCTCCGGGAAAAAGATCGGAGCCTCGTTACCTCGGCTGCTACGTGACATTGGATTGGGTTCATGGTCCCAATGCGCGTCCAAAAGTTGGAGGTCCGTCCTACCCATGAACCTGACCCTCACCCGGCCTTGCGGCCACCCTCTCCCATCCGATGGGAGAGGGGCTGGGGGTGAGGGTTCTTTTGCGTGTAGGTTCATGGCCCCAATTCTCGTGCACGTCATGTGCAGGTCGACGCTACCCATGAACCACTTAAAAACGTTCAACGTTCAATTCAACACTCAACGGGAAAAGGAAGGAACGGGCAAAGACTCCTACGCGCGCGCCGGAGCCGGGGAGGGCAGCCGGAGCAATGACCAGATGCGGGTGAAGGTCTGAGGCGGAAAACCGGCCGCGAGTTTGAGCTGATAATCGCGTTCGAGGATATTGTCGTAACGTTCCCAGCGGCGGAAGGTTTTCCAATCGACGTAACCTTTGAACCAGGCGAAGTGGCCGTGCACCGGCACGGGGAAATCGCTCCCATGGAGCATGCGATCCACCAACGGTCCCTGCAGACATTCGCGCACATGCCGGCCGCGGATGGGCACGTTGAACGCGCTGGTGTCGCCGTAAAGATTTGGATAACGGCGTGTCATCTCGGCGAACACATAGAAGTATTCGGGATCGAAGAGGCCGCTTTTGGTGCCGCAATGGGCAGCGATCACTTTGACTCCGCATTGCAGGGGGAGCTCAAGCACACGGGGATCGGACAGTTCGCGCCGGACCACCGGCACGGTATGCTCGCCGCCGGTGTGGGCCAGCAGCGGGAGGCCTGCTTCGGCCATGCGTTCCCAGAAGGTCTGGTAGCGGCGATCGTTGCAATCGATGTTGTGACAGTTGGGGAGACATTTCATCATCACCGCGCCCTGGGCCAGGCACCGGTTCAATTCCTCGAGCGCGTCGGGGCGGGCGGGATGGATGGACACGGCGGGCAGCAACTCGGGATGCTTGCGGGCGAGGGCCAGGACGTGGTCGTTGGGAACGTAAAAGGAACCGATGCCTTCCATGATTTGTCCCTCGGCGGAATAGACTTGGTCGTGGGCCAGGAGCACCGCGGCGCCAAGGGAAGATTCGCGGACCAGTTGCAACACGCGCTGGGCATACACGGTGTCCAGGTCCCCGCGCATGGCGTTGAGCGGCAAACCGATTTCCCGGAGCATCAGGGCCGCCAGCGGCCGATGCCATCCGGTGACCTTAAGCCAGCAACCGCTCCCGCTGGACCCATTGCCGACGAGGTGGACATGCATGTCTACCGGTTGGCTGAGTGCATTGGCGCAAGGAACGCTCACGTCTCGGGCTCGCGTTCAAATGCTGGTAGTTTCGCTGAGGGCCTGGAACTCAGAGAAGAACCGTTCCAGCCCTTCGAAATCAACTTGCGCCGGGTCTTTGGGAGTGAACACGCCCAGGCAGGTGCCATCAGCGCGGCGTTCGCAATGGAAATGGGTGTCATGATAAACCCAGCGCAAACGGCCAGGGGGAAACCGATTGGCCTGGAGCACCGGATAGGTATCAAGGGCGCAACCGAGGGCATGTTCGACGCCGGCTTCGGTGTAGACATCCGCCCAGGTCTTGGAGATGGCCGTGCGATCGGGATGACGCACCCCGCAGGCCAGGATGCCCAGAAATGGGGTGCTCTGCTCGAACCATTGATTGACCAACTCCTTCATGGCGAGACCGGGTTGGGACCGGGAGCAGCGGCTTCTTCCAGGGGCGCGGGGCGGGTCCGAACCAGCAGCGCTCTATCGCTCTGGATTTGTGCCACCACCCGTCCATCGGGTCCATTCACTTCGAGCCGATCAAAGTCGCCGAGGGGCATGCCTTGGGTGAGTTGCCGCGCTTTCTGCGCCAGAAACTCCAGGAAACTTACGCGGCCATTGGGGTTCGAGCATTGCCATTCGTGTAGCACCTCGCCTTGGAGCGAGCAGACGAGGAACTCCGCCACCTGCGGTTTGGTCCCGGTCGGAAGACTCAGTTGGCTCTGGGGGCGCACGGGCTGCGCGGTGGTCTGCCCGGCTTCGATCACGGGCACGACGCTGGGGGTGGGCCGTTCGGACAGGGTGGTGGCAGGAGTTTGGAAACCGGAATCGCTTTGCCCAGGCGTCACCGGTCCGGTCTCGTCGCGCTTGCGCGCGGCCTCCATGAGCAGGAATTCCCAGGAACCGGTGATGCTTCGGCTGGGTGGATCGGCGAAGGTGGTGACATCAAACTCGCCGCCGGCCAGCCCGAGCAGGTAGTTGAACGCTTCTTCCCCGGTGCGCTCGCCGCATTGGGCGTGGATGATCTGGCCTTCCTTGACATAGACCAATCCGTGGATGTTCGCGGCGTGAATCTTTAAGATGGAAGAGTTGCGCGCGAGACATTCCATTTGCAGCACATCCTGGAGGCTGACCCGGCGCAAGACGCCGCGAAATCCTTCTTCAGGTTGGAATCGGGTCAGCTCGTGGAGGGTGGCGTAGACGGTTCTCCAACCGCCTTCATCGCGAGGCTTCTCGAGGAACAACTCCGCGCCACCGGCCAGGCAGGCGGCGCGATGAGAGTCGTTGGCATCGCCCGTGAGCATGACCTTCAGCACATTGGGATACTTCCGCTGCAGCAGGCTCAGGAACTGCAGGCCGTCGACCAGCGGCATATGGATGTCGATGACCAGCAAATCCACGCGATGCTCCTGCAGGAGCGAAAGCGCCTTGCTCACATCCAGGGCGGTCAACACCTCCCACGCTCCGCCCGAGAAATGGGTCATCAACTGCCGGATCAAATCCAACAGGCTCGCTTCGTCATCGACGAAGAGGATCTTCTTGCGCTTGTGCGGCATCAGTTACTGCTGGCGTCCATTCCAATCCTGACGGGCCCCGTCGCTCGCCCAACGAACGGCCGCGACCACCGATCTGGATCTAAATGGATCCGCCGGAGGGTGAAAGCAAATTCAAAGCATTTTCTCCCGACACAGATCCCGCCAGGCATCGAGCCGGTCGGCCACTTGCAGATCAGAAAGGTAATTGGTATCGACGGTTGCCCCGGGTGATTTCGCTTTTTCCTTGCGGAGTTCATATTCAAAGGCATTGGCCACATGCACCGCGGTCAGGGGACAGAATTGTTTGCTCAGGAAACGCGTAGGATAATGATGCAACGCCACTGCTTCCACGATCGCGGTGGGCAATCCCCAAATGCCCAGAAGACACGCGCCCAATTCCGCGTGCGTCGCTCCGAACAACGCGTTCTCCGCTTCCCACAGCTGAAGTTTTTCGTCCCGCGCTTTGAACAAGGCCGACTTGAATCCATCGGGCAAGTTGGCTGCCAGGAGAAGCTTGCCGATGTCGTGCAACATCCCCGCGGTAAACGCCTGGCCTATGTCCTCCACTCCGCAGCCCTGGGCCCGCGCGATCTTCTCCGCTGTCCGGCCGGTGCCTACACAGTGTTTCCAGAGCGTCTCCACCGAAAAATCCGCCGTGCGCACCTTGTCGAAATAAGAGAAGGTATGCGCCAGCAACACCAGCGCCTTGGCCGTTTCCATGCCCAGATACAGAACTGCCTCGGTGGCGCTGACCACCTGCAGTTGCAAACCGAACACCGCGGAGTTCACCACCTGCAACATCTTGGCACTGAGCACCGGGTCCTGCGCCACCAGACTGCCGATGTTGTCGATGGACGAATCGGGCGACTGCAATTCGGCCACGATTTTAAAGTAAAGATTGGGCGGGCTGGGCAGCCTCTTCATCTGGGCGATGAGCTTCTGCACGGTCTCGCTGGGCAGCCACGTTTCCAGCGCGAACGCCCGTTCCAACGCATGCACAATGGTCGCCGCATCGCTCGGCTTGAGCAGATATTGATGAGCTGTCCCAATGCATTTCATGGCCGCCTGTTGGTCGGCCAGACTCGCCCGAATGAAACGCAACGTCATTGGGCTGCGCTGGATCACCTCGTCCAAGAGCTGCGCCCCGCTCATCCCGGGGATTTGCATGTCCGCAACGATGGCGTCGCACGGGGATTGGGTGAGGGATGCCAGCGCTTGCAGGCCGGACTTGGCAAAGGCCACGTCCCAAGGGGTTTCCGCATTTGGGAACGGACTTTGCAGCTGTTCCCACAGCGCGAGATCCTCGCCCACAAACAGAATTCGCTTCCGTGACATACCAACACTCCTTGTCGGCAGAAATAGCCAGGTCCTGAGTGGGATTCTTCGTGGGCTGGGCTCGGCCCCCTTGACGGCGCGGCAGGCTCCTGCGAGCCTGCCTCCGCTTGGATTCAGATGAACCCAAGGCAGCGGAGTTGTTTGCTGCCGTGGCTCGAACTCCCGCCGGCCGGGCCCTCCGCCGGCGCTTGGAGAAGGGAGGCGTGTTGTCCTGCCACGCCCTCAACGCAGCCGGCCAGCCGTTCTTCGCCGCTTTTGTCCATTATCTCTTCCCTTACCGCCCCCTGCTGGTGGTCACTGAAGGCTTAAGGACTCAGGAGTTGTTTCATCAGGATCTGTTGACCTGGGGCGGCCAAGGCAACCCCGCGGGAAGCCCCGTTTCCAGTGCCGTTGCCCCGGCTTCCGCGCATTTTTATCCCGCGTGGGAAACGTTGCCTCAGGATGCCAAGCTTCCGCACGCCGACGTCATTAGTGAACGGTTGGAAACGCTGGTGGCCTTGTCCGAATGGACCAGCACCAGCCGAACCCCGGCGGCCGCTTCGCAGCCTGCCCCTCGGGTGGTGGCGAGCGTCACCTCGCTCATGCAACGCACCTTTCGTCCCGAGCAGATCCGGGAACGGACCCGCACGCTCCGCCGCGGCGACAACCTGGATCCGTTGGACTTAGTCGAATGGCTGGAGGATCAGGGTTACGAACCGGAAGCGAAAGTGAACCACAAGGGCGAGGTCGCCCTCCGTGGCGGGATTGTGGATGTGTTTCCACTGACACAGCCGTGGCCGGTCCGGCTTGAATTTTTCGGCAACGAGTTGGAATCGCTCCGTGCCTTCGACCCGATCAGCCAGGTTTCCCGAGAGCCGCTGGAGACGGTCGTTATTCCGCCGGGAGGCGAGCTGGGGATCTTAAAACGAATGGTTCGTCCGGCGACCGACCCCGGCCGGCCAGGAGCGTGGGACGGGTTCGCGACGCTGTTGGATTATCTGCCGGCGGAGGCGTTGGTGTTGTTATGTCAACCCGAGGCTCTGGCGGAACACGCCGCCAGTTATGCGGAGCTGGTCCCGGCCGCGGATCCGTTTTTCGTGTCCTGGGCAGAGTTGCAAGGCGGCTTGATCGAAGGTGGCCGGACGGTGGTTTCAGTCGCCGAAGGTCCCGCCAGCCTGACCAGCGCGCCGGCCGACGCGCCGGCCGCCGATGCGGACTGGGATGGGCTGCGTTTCGACAGCTTGGAGGCGTTTCGGCCCTTGTTCGAGCGTGGTGTGGATCCACAAGTGGCCGAGACCCAACGCCGGGCATTTTTCGCGCAACTACATCGTTGGGTGCGGCAGGGTTATGCGGTGCGGGTGTTTTGCAATAATGGGGGTGAACGCCAACGCTTCGAAGAGGTATGGGAAGACTACGGGTTGGCGGAATCCAGCGGCGGTTCCGACGCGCTGCCGGCGGCCGCAGATGAAGCCGGCGCAGAAGTGGCCCAGAGAGCCCGGCCATCGCCGCGGCTGTTTCCGATCTGGATCGGGTCTCTTTCTCGCGGGTTCTTGTGCGAGGAAGCCCGGCTGGTGGTGGCGACGGATGCGGAGATCTTCGGCCGATACAAAGTCCAGCGACCGCGGCGTCTGAAATCGCCGCATGCGCAGACATCCCGATCGTTGCTTGAGATCGATTTCACTGATCTGGAGGAAGGCGATTACGTGGTGCACCTGCAGCATGGCATCGGGCGTTATCTCGGTCTGCAGCTGCTGCCGGTGGCCAGCGGCAGCCGGCGTTTGGAGAAGGCAGCGACCGCGCGTGGGCCGGAGGCCCGGCAGGAATGCCTGGTCATCGAGTATGCGCAGGCCGATCCGGAACAACCGGCGCCGCGTCTCTACGTGCCCTTGGGGGAGGCGCATCTGGTCAGCAAATATGTGGGGGCCGGCAAGGCCCGCCCGCCGTTGAACACCCTGGGCGGCGGACGCTGGCAGAAGACCAAGGAACAAGCCGAGCACGCGGTCCAGGATCTGGCGGCCGAATTGTTGTCCATCCAGGCCGCGCGCGATTCGCAACCGGGTCATGCCTGCCAGCCGGACACGCCCTGGCAGCGTGAATTTGAGGGCGCCTTTCTCTACGAAGAGACTCCCGATCAATGGAAAGCGATTCTGGCCACCAAGAACGACATGGAAGCTTCCAAACCCATGGACCGTTTGATCTGCGGCGATGTTGGGTACGGCAAAACGGAGGTGGCGATTCGCGCGGCGTTCAAAGCCGTGATGGAAGGATTGCAGGTGGCGATCCTGGTTCCTACCACGGTGCTGGCGCAACAACACTTCAATACCTTCCGGGAACGGATGGCCGATTATCCAATTCGCATCGAGTTGCTGTCCAGGTTCCGCACCCCGCGCGAGCAGAAAAAAGTGATCCAGGATCTCGCTGCCGGGTCGGTTGATATCGTCATCGGCACGCATCGGTTGATCCAGGACGACATCGCCTTCAAAGATCTGGGTTTGGTGGTGATCGACGAGGAACAGCGCTTTGGCGTCTTGCACAAGGAAAAGTTCAAGTTGCTCCGCCGCCTGGTTGATGTTCTGACCCTCAGCGCCACGCCCATCCCGCGCACACTTTACCTGGCGTTAACCGGTGCCCGTGACATGAGCACGATCGAGACGCCGCCGCAAGACCGGTTGCCGGTCGAGACGATCGTGACCGAATGCGACGAGCGCGTCATCCGCGATGCCATCCTGCGCGAGTTGAACCGCGGCGGGCAGGTCTTTTACCTGCATAACCGCGTCCTGGATATCAACGCGGTGGCCCTGCGTTTGCGGGCGTTGGTTCCCAAGGCCCGCCTGCTGGTCGGGCATGGCCAGATGCACGCCGATGAACTGGAGGAAGTGATGACCAAGTTCGTCAATGGCGAAGCCGATGTCTTGTTGTCCACCACCATCATCGAAAGCGGGATCGACATTCCCAATGCCAACACCATCATCATCGATCGGGCGGACCGCTTTGGTCTCAGTGACCTTTACCAACTGCGCGGCCGGGTCGGCCGTTATAAACATCAGGCCTACGCTTATCTTTTGGTGCCGCGCCATGCCCGGCTGCTCACCGACGCCCGCAAACGCATGAGCGCCATCAAACAATACTCGACCCTCGGCAGCGGATTCAAAATCGCCATGCGCGACCTGGAGATCCGGGGGGCCGGCAACCTCCTGGGACCTCAACAAAGCGGACATATCACCGCCGTCGGCTTCGAGCTCTATTGTCAGTTGCTCAAACAAAGTGTGGCCCGCCTCAAGGGCGAACAGGTCAAACCCAGAATCGACGTCATCACGCGCATCGATTTCTTGCGGCTGCACCAGGAAAGCGACCCCTCCGCTCCGGCCACCGGTGCGGACGTGCCGGCAGAAACTCGCCTGGCCCAGAGCACCAAGCCCGGCGCTCCAGATTTCCAGGTTTCCGTTCCGCGGGACGTGGCGGTTTATTCCGAAAGCCGGCGGGGGGACGAAACGCCGCCCGCTCCGCCCGCAAGAGCCCACGGTCAACCGGCGTCCGCCGGCATCCCGCTGGCTTACGTCCCTGATCCCCGCCAACGGATCGAGGTCTATCGGAAACTGGCCGAGGTGATGGATGAAGAAGGGCTCAACCGCCTGAAAGCGGAGTTGCGTGATCGATTCGGGCCTCTGCCCGCGCCTGTCGAACTTCTCCTGCAGTTGGCCGCGGTCCGATTGGCGGCCGCCGAACGCGGCATCACCGCCATCGAAACGCAAGATGAAAAGCTCATGCTCACGCGACGGAATGATTTTATCATGGTTGGCGGCAAGTTCCCGCGCTTGACCAAGAAGGAGCCGCGCGCGCGCCTCAATGAGATCAAGCGCCTGCTGCAGATGCTGAAGTGAGTGGCTGGTTGCTGGTTGCTGGTTGCTGGTCGCTGGTTGCTGGTTGCTGGTTGTTGGTTGCTGGTTGTTGGTTCCTGGTTGCTGGTTGTTAGCATTTTTCTGCCCGCCATTTTTCTGTCCTGCATCTTTTTGCAGGGGCGTTGCCGCGTTTCCGCAGGCAGCATTCCGGCTTCGCGCTGCGGGCTATGCCGTGGCAGGCCGCATTGAAATGTGCTTCCCGACGGCTGCGCGCCGGAGTTTTTTTGAACATCACTGTAAGGAATGCCGAATTTTTCCGTATGTAC
>Ga0247664_1000168_pt1 | contig 16774 bp, 11 predicted proteins | sample CNK05_metaG_FD_182715 | JGI IMG/M metagenome (GOLD analysis project Ga0247664, IMG submission 182715) | Soil microbial communities from Purdue University Martell Research Forest, Indiana, United States - CNK05 | ecosystem: Environmental > Terrestrial > Soil > Temperate forest > Bulk soil...
GATGCGGGAATAACGCGGATGCATGGGCAGACGCAGCATCTGACGCCCCACTGCCGTGAGGGCTTCGGTGCGGGCGTCAATGGCTCCCAGGATGTGAAGCAGCCTTTCTGCGCGTTCGACCGCCTGCGGATCGGGTTTGTCGAGCCAATCGAAGGCGGCGGCCTGACCAATGTGCAGCGAATGCAACAACAGCACGACCTCGGCCAGATCGGCGCGCTGAATCTCAGGCGTGTTCCGTTCCGGCCGGTTCAGGTGCCCGCTTTCCGTCCAGAGCCGGTGACAGGTGCCTGGCGCGGTCCGTCCCGCTCGGCCCTTGCGTTGATCGGCCGACGCCCGGCTAATCGGTTCGATGAACAAGGTGCCGATGCCCCGTTCAGGGTCATAACGGGAGATGCGCGCCTGACCGCCGTCGACCACATGGCGGATCCCATCGATGGTGACCGAAGTTTCGGCAACGTTGGTGGCGATCACCACTTTGCGCAATGGATTCGGAGCAAAAGCGAGATCCTGCTCGTCGGGCGGCAGTTCGCCGTGCAGCGGGATGAGCGCGAGCCGTTCCTTCGGGCGCAGCGCGCCCAGGGCTCCGATGGTCGCGTTGATTTCGCCCATGCCCGGCATGAAGACCAGGATGTCGCCCGGTTCTCCGCGATCGACAATCCGTCCCACTCGCTCGGCGGCTTGTTCCGGAAGCGGGCGCTCGTCGCGGGTGGCGCGCTCATCCAGATAATAAACTTCCACCGGAAAACTTTGTCCCTGCGATTGCAGAATGGGCGCCCGGCCGAGGTAATCGGCGACTGGTTCGGCCTCGAGGGTGGCGGACATTACGATCAGCTTGAGATCCGGCCGTTGCGATTGCTGCAGCTGTTTGGCAATGGCCAGGGCGACGTCGCTCATCAAGTTGCGTTCATGGAACTCGTCGAAAAGCAGAACTCCCACTTCGGCCAGCGTGCGATCGTCTTGCAACCAGCGCAGAAGGATTCCTTCCGTGACAAAACAAATCCGCGTGCCAAGGCTGGTGCGGTCTTCGAAGCGGATCTGGTAACCGACCTCCTGCCCCAGACGCCCGTTGCGTTCGAAGGCCACGCGGGCGGCGACGGTCCGGGCCGCCACCCGGCGGGGCTGCAGAACGACGATCCTTTTGTCTCCCGCCAAACCCGCCTCCAGGAGCATTTGCGGAACCTGAGTGGTCTTGCCGGAGCCCGTCGGAGCCACCAGCACCAATTGATTGCCTCCTTGAAGCGCGCGCAGGATGTCCTGATGGATCTGCCAGATGGGAAGGTCGCGCGCCATGGATCAATCAAGTCAACGAATCAATTGCCGCAGCGCCAGGGTCAGGATCGTGGCCACGGTCAATAGGCCCATCGGCATGAACTTTCGGCTCTTGGCGAAACGAGCGCCAAACACGAACAGCAAACCCAACAAGATGTAGTCCGCCGTGTGGCGTCCCTGGATGACGTTCATGGCGCACAGGCTCAGCACCGTGGCGAAGGCCAGTGAGGTATACAAGGAGGCTTGGCTGCCGGCTTTGAGGAAGCCCATCAGTCCACCGCTGACCAGCAGCACAATGTAGATCCACAGAATAACCGTTGGTGTCATAGGCCGCGCAGACTAACGAGCCACCCGCCAGTTGAAAATCCCGAAGTGAAGAGGCGATGACCGTTGGTATATTCGTGTACTGCCTGTGGCCAGCGCGAGTTCAGTATGTATGCAACACCCTGACCGCGAGAACCCTCTCCCCTTAACGGGGAGGGCAGGGTGAGGGGTGAGAATGGTAAAAACTGTTCGCTCCGGGGGAGGCGTCTAAATGCACCCGCGAACGCGCCGAAAAGGCCTCGCCCGTCATTGTCCGGAAAGCGAGACGCGGCCGCTGACGTTGGTGCCCAGGAAGAATCCAGCGGCGACGTTCGATTTCTGCAGAACCACGCCGCGGAGAAGAAGTGATCGCGTGCTGGCCGGCGGGGTGACTGAACCACTGATGCTGCCGTCTGCTTTGGCGATGCTCAGGGAGAGGCGGTTGGTGCTTTGGTTGGTTACCCGGCCATTATCCTCGAAGGTGACCTGGCTGCTGAAATCTGCCGAGAGATCGCCGCCAGCAAAGGCGATGCTCGCATTGGTTAGAGCAAGGACGTGTGCCGGGATCGCGGGCGCGATATACCGCGAGCCTGTGGCGGCCGTTTCATTGGTGAACCCGTCCGGATAATATCGAGGTTTGGACTGGCTCGGCTTAAACCAGTTGATCAGGCCACTGATGTCAGTCGTCGGCTGGTTCAAATCAAAAGTCAACCAGCCGACCAGGACGCCTTTCTCGTTCGGCCAGGCCAGGAAGAGCGGCCATTGGCCGTTTTGCGTCAGCAAGGTTCGTTGGGCACCGACCGTTCCATCGGCCAACCTTGCGTTAAAGGAAAGTGTCCCGCGCGTGGTGACCGAAATCGTGGCGACGCTATCGCCGCCCGGGCCGGAGGCGGACAGCGGGTCTCCCGGCATGCCTAACGTGTAGAGACCTGCCCACGGCGCAGGGTTGGTGCGCGCGTCAAAGGTGGTCCGGTCCGCCTGCAACGAAGCTGACCAAGGCAAACTCAGATCGAGGTTGGTCACCTGGTTGTTGGTGATGACGCCGGTCAGTTGATCGGTAGCGCCGTTCAGATCCAGGGCGATCCGCAACTGCAACGCGTTGGTGCCCGGACGCAGGACAACGTTGGTGGTCCTGCCGTCCACCTGAAACGAGCCGCGCGTGCGATAAGTGCGCCCGTTCATCAGCAACTTGGCCGTATACGAGCCCACGCTGTTCACCGTCAACATCAGGTAACCGGAGCTGATTTGCTCCACCAGCAGGGGATCGAAGAACAATCCTTGATAACTCCCTTTCACGCCCGGAAACAGGTTCGTCGCGAACACCGCGGTGACTGACGTATTCGGGCCCATCAGAAAAATCAGAGTCGCGTCGGCCTGTGGAAAATCGCCGTCCCAGCCGCCGAACAAATTTCCCTTGTCTGGGCGAGCGCTCAGAGTGTAGCCGCGCCCGACTTCGAGCATTTGTTGGTTGGTCGGACCCGACACGGTTCCCCGGCCCAGGATTTGGACCGTGAGCGGGACCCGCACGCTGCGAAAGAACGAACGAATCAGCTGCGTGCGTAGACCGCTCCGATCGATGGCTTCCACCAGAACCGTGTTGGTGCCCGGCGGGACATTGGTGAGGGTGAGGCTCCAGTTGTTATTGGTGATGGTCGCCGGCAGCGGGCTCGAACCGCCGCCAGTCCAATAGATTCGCACCGAAGCCACGCCCACATTGTCGACGACTGTGCCGCGCACCAGGACATCCTGGTTGGTGAGGCTGATATTCGCGGCCGGTGAAGTGATGGTGAGCCGGGGCGGACTGGAGTCAGGACCGCTCAGCACCAGGACTTGGACCGTGAACAGGTCGCTGTAAAAAGGGCAACCGAATCCGTTGGTAAACGCGACCGGCAACGCCTCGAACGGGTAGGCGAAGATCCCGTCGGGCCACAATTGGACGGGTGGACAAAAGCCTTGGTACAGCACATTGGTCATGTTCAACAAGCCCAGGTTTTCGGAGAGACTGTTGAAGAACTCGAGCACATTGGTGCCTGCGATGACTTCCCCGAACACGGTATAACCGCCGTTGGCGGTGTCGAAGTTGGTGGCGCCGGAACCGTCGCTGTTGTTGCCCAGATTAAAGAACCATTGGTTGACGGCCGAATTGGTGGCACCGGGCGGTTTCCCCATCGCCAGAGTGCCAAAAAGGTTGCTCCGCACTGGGCCCGCGTGGAATTCATTCGGGACCACGCCGTTGGTTAAAACGCGGGTAAGACTTTCCAACGGGATCGCCGCCACCGGATTGGTCACCGTCCATTCTCCGCCCTCGAGCAGGGTTCCCGGCACGCACCGCTGGAGCAGCGTGTTCCGATATTGATCGTTTCGCGCGTAGGCCAGAAAATTCGAAACGGTGGCCGGCTTATCCTGATCGAAGAGCTGCACATCGATGTCTCCAAAAAAATTGGCGCCGTAGCTGATGCGGAAACGCACGGTGCTTTGGGAGGAACCGGGCGACCGCTGGGCGTGGGCCGTGAGCGCGAAAAACACGACACAGCTGGAGAGAAAAAGAAAACGTCGTTTCAAGTGGATCTCATTGCGAAGTCAGCTTGAAGATAGCAAAGCCGCTGACGCGAAGAAAAGGGGAAACGGGGGAAAAGCGGAAAGCGGAAAACGGAAAGCGGAAAGCGGAAAGCGGAAAGCGAAAAGCGGAAAGCGAACGGGAAACGCGGAAAGCGGCCTGCCACGGCGTAGCCCGCAGGCGAAGCCGGGCCTGCCACAGCGTAGCCCGCAGGCGAAGCCGGGGAAGCCGAAACGAGGATGCTTGCCAAATCCTGTGGCGGCTTGTTTGCTGATGCCGGCCGGCATGCAAGTTACCGAAACTGTTCAATGCCCATTCTGCGGGCAATCCGTCGAGTTAATCATCGACACGACTGTTGCCAAGCAGCGGTTTGTGACCGACTGCGAAGTTTGCTGTCGTCCGTTTGAAGTTGCTGTGGAGTCTGAGCCCGGCGAAGTGCTAAGCGTGAACGTGCTGGAGTAGACAGCTATCTGCGCATGAAGGAACCCGTTTCCAGGAGCAGTTGGCGGTGGATATGCTGGTTCGGAATTGTCGGCGCTCTCCTGATCCTGTTGCGCCATTCCCATGCCAGAGAACATCTGCGCGAGGCGTTGCAATGGATCTCCCATTCCGGCCCGCTTGGTATGATCGCGTATGTCGTCGTCTTCATCGTAGCCTCCGTTTTGTTGCTGCCCAGCTCGATTCTGACCATCGGCGCCGGGACTGCTTTCGGCCTGCTCAAAGGGGTCGTCTTGACCTCGATTGGCGCCACCTTGGGAGCCACTTCGGCTTTTCTGGTCGGTCGTTATCTGGCTCGGAATTGGGTGGCGCGGCGGATTGCCAACAACGTTCGCTTCCAAGCCATCGATCGGGCCGTGGCTCGGGAAGGATGGAAGATCGTGGGCCTGACTCGTCTGTCGCCGGCTTTCCCGTATCCTGTGCTCAACTATGCCTATGGCCTGACTGGAATCTCGTTGCGGGATTATTTCTTTGCTTCCTGGATCGGGATGTTGCCCATGAGTGTGCTCTTGGTTTATCTGGGGTCGCTGCTGCGGGACGTGACCACCGCGGAGGATTCGATCAGCCGCACCCACTCGTCGTGGGAATGGGGAATGTTTGGCGTGAGCCTTCTCGCTACGCTCGCTGTGACGATTTATGTGACTCGCCTGGCCCGGCGCGCCCTTGGCGAACGCGTCCCGGAAGCACCTGCTCGCGCCGTTCTCCCGGCGAAGGGCGGAGGCCCGTAGCGAAGCGTAGCACAGCCCGGCAGGGCCGCAACCGACCGAGGAGGGGGAGGATGACCACGGAGGACACGGAGGGCACGGAGAGAAATTCTCGTAGAGCTTTTCATCCAATCCTGGAGAGGTGCCCCTTCCGAATCAAATCCGCTCTATCCTCCGTGCCCTCCGTGGCCTCCGTGGTCCTCCTCACCATCTCTGTGTTCCTCCGTGACCTCTGTGGTAAGTCCAATCTGGGGCCCGCAGTGAGGGTCACCACAGAGAAAACGCGCCTGTTGCGTTCTTTTGTGATCTTTGAGTTCTTTGTGGTAAATCCCCCCTCGCTCAGCGCTGGTTGGTGCTTGAAAGCTTGAAAGTTGGCCGGGCTGGTGGCAGCCTGTGGTGGTTCCAACCGAGTTCGCCGAGATGGTCTTTATCTTGATGGTCTTGATGTAAATATGCCGGGTGTGCTGCAGGTGCGTATTGTTTCCAGGATCCCTCTGTTGCCTGGGCGTTTGTTCACCGTTGTGCTTCTTCTGCTGGCGGGTCTGACGTCTGGGATCGTTTCGGCCCAGTCGGTGGTGGAGGATTATGCCGTGCGCGTGAGTGCGGCGACTCAAACGAACCCGCCGCGCATCACGTTGAGTTGGCCGGGAGATCCTTCTTCCCTGAGCTACAAAGTGTATCGCAAAAGCCGGGATGCGACGTCCTGGGGAGTCGCCGTTAACTTGGGCGCCCAGGCCACGAATTACGCTGATGCGGGTGTGGGTTTGGGTTTCGGTTACGAGTATCGCGTGGTGAAGACGGCCACCAATATGGCCCTCGCCACCAATTACGTCGGGGAAGGCTATGTCTATGCAGGGTTCGGAATCCCACTGGTTGAAAACCGGGGGAAGGTGGTGCTGTTGGTGGATTCGACGCTCGCCCCCGAGCTGGCTCCGGAACTGGCGACGCTGATCCAGGATCTGACCGGAGACGGATGGACCGTGCTGCGTCATGACGTGAACCGCACGGATGCCGTCCCCGCGATCCGCACGCTGATCCGGAACGATTACACCGCGGATCCAGCGCGGGTAAAGGCGGTGTTCCTGCTCGGGCACGTGCCCGTGCCGTACGCGGGAGATTACATGCCGGATGGACATACCGACCACCGCGGGGCGTGGCCGGCGGATGGTTATTACGGTGACATGGACGGCAATTGGACCGACTCCACGATCAATCGCAGCACCGCCGCGGACCCGCGCAATCGCAATGTTCCCGGTGATGGCAAGTTTGATCAGAGCCTTTTCCCTTCGCCGCTGGAATTGCAGGTGGGCCGCGTCGATATGGTGAACATGCCGGGGCTGGGGGCGAGCGAAGTCGAACTGATGCGTCGTTATCTAAAAAAGAACCACGCGTTTCGCCACCGGTTCTTCACCCTGGAACCGCGTGGATTGATCGATGATAATTTTGGGGTGTTCGGCGGCGAGGCTTTTGCCGTCAATGGCTGGCGAAATTTTGCCGCGCTGTTTGGTGCCGACAACACCATCGCGGGCGACTGGCTTACCACGTTGTCCACTCAGGGGTTTCTTTGGGGGTACGGCTGCGGCGACGGCACTTACACAAGCGCCGGGGGTGTTCTGAGCACGGACCTGCTGGTGACCAACGATCCGCGGGTGGCGTTTACGTTCCTTTTTGGCAGTTACTTCGGGGACTGGGATTCAACGCACAATCTCATGCGCGCATCCCTGGCCACACCCGGCTATACCCTGACCTGCGCATGGGCTGGGCGTCCGCATTGGGTTGTTCATCACATGGCGCTTGGCGAAACCATCGGATTCTGCACGCGCTTGACTCAAAACAACTCCACTCTTTATGCCGCTAATGGTGCCGCCCGCTTGGTCCACATCGCTTTGCTTGGAGATCCAACCTTGCGTTTGCATCCGGTTGTTCCGCCGACGAATCTGGTCAGTCGGGCGGATGGATTAGGCGGAATGGTGCTGACTTGGACGCCATCCTCGGACCCGGTCCTGGGTTACGCCATTTATCGTGCCGCAACGGCTGCCGGTCCCTTCGGCAGGGTCAACGCGCAGTTCACGACCAGCACGAACTACACGGTCACGCCTGGCGTGGCAGGTGTCTACATGGTCCGGGCGGTTATCCTGCAAAACAGCGCGAGCGGGAATTACTACAATCCGAGCCAGGGCGCCTTCCGGGAGTTTACCGGCACCGTGAGTCCGCCTCGGCTGACGGTGCAACGGGCAAACCAAACGTTGCGCCTATCCTGGCCGACCAACTTCGCGGGTTATCGGCTGGAAACAACTTCGTTGTGGCCGCTGGGCTCCTGGACGCCGGTGCCCGATCCGCCCCAGATCAGCAACGGCCAGAACGTCGTGACCCAGCCAGCCCAGGACCCGCAGCGCTTTTACCGTCTCCAGTCGCCTTGAACGGGCCCCAGGCGGGCGAGCCCCGTGGCCGGGCGTTTTCTCTAGAATCCAAGTGGCTGGCCTCAAGAATTTTATCGAATCCCCCGGCGTCTGGCGGAGTCGGAAATCCGCTGTTGTCTCAGCGCCTTGCCGTCGCGTAACATCGGCATGGTTCAGGCTTGCCGAGTTGAGGCAGGACGTTGGGGCGAGGATGGGTCTTTATGAGTATCAGCCAGATTTTTTTGGATAAAGGACTGCTCACGCCGGAGCAGTTGAACGAGGCGATGGCCTTGGAGAGGGATGAAGGCCTCCGCCTGGACCGGGCGCTGATCCAGTTGGGGTTCCTGACCGAACGACAGGTCCTGGAGGTGATGGCCGAGCAGCTTCATCTGCCCTTGGTCGATCTTTCCGAGCTTTCCATCGAGCCGCAGACGCTCCAAACCCTCCCTCCGAAACTCGTATATCGGAAGCGGCTCGTCCCCATCTCCCGCACCGAGACTACTCTGAATGTCGCCACCAGCGACGCGTTTGATCTCTACGCTTTCGATGATATCCGATTGATTACCGGACTGACCATTCAACCGGTGCTGGCGCCGCGCGAGGACATCGAAAAGATCATCAAGACTCATTACGGCCTGGGTGGGGATACGCTGGACGAGATGGTGGCGGACGATGATCTGAAGGCCAACGGCTCGGTGGAAGCCGGGGAAGATCTGCTGGAGATGGCGCAGGAAGCCAGCGTGATCAAGCTGGTCAACGAGATCATCCTGGAGGCGGTGAACGAACGCGCCAGTGATATTCACATCGAGCCCTACGAACATCAGATGGCGATCCGTTATCGCATTGATGGCGTGCTCCAGGAAGCCAGCGTTCCTCCGCAGATGCACCGGTTTCAAGCCGCCATCATCAGCCGGGTCAAGATCCTCGCCAACTTGAACATCGCCGAACGACGCCTGCCCCAGGATGGACGCATCAAGTTCCAAGTCGGCGGCCGCCAAATCGACGTGCGCGTCAGCGTCATCCCCATGCTCTTCGGCGAAGGGGTGGTCATGCGTTTGTTGGACAAGTCCAATGTGCTCTTCACGCTTCAGGAACTCGGAATGGACGAGCATACGTTCGGCCTGTTCCGCGTCCTGATCGAACGGCCGCACGGCATTATCCTGGTCACCGGCCCGACCGGCGCCGGCAAAACCACCACGCTTTACGCAGCGCTCAACGCCATCGTTGGCCCCGCCATCAAGGTGCTGACCGTCGAGGATCCCGTCGAATATCATCTGCAGGGCGTCAACCAAATCCCCGTGCATCATCAGGTCGGGATGACCTTCGAACGCGGCTTGCGCGCCATCCTCCGGCATGACCCGGATGTGGTGATGATCGGGGAAATTCGCGATCTGGAGACCGCGCGGGCGGCCACCCAAGCCGCCTTGACCGGTCACCTCGTGCTCTCGACGCTGCATACTAACGATGCGGCCTCGGCGCCCATGCGTTTGATGGACATGGGCGTGGAACCGTTTCTGGTTTGCAGCACCCTGATTGGCTCGATGGCCCAACGCCTGGTGCGGAAGGTTTGTTCCAAATGCCGCGTGGAATACGAGCCGGATCGATCCAAGCTGCCGAAGGATTTCCAACTCGACTCCGGCGCCAAGCTGTTCCACGGCCCGGGATGCCCGCATTGTCGCAACACCGGCTTTCGCGGACGCAGCGGTCTCTACGAACTCATGCTGATGACCGAAACGGTCTCCGACAAGATCATGCGCCGGGCGCCTTCGCCGGAAGTGGTGGCAGCCGCCCGCGCGGCTGGCCTGCGCTTACTGCGCGAGGATGGCTGGGTCAAGGTCCGCAACGGCATCACCACGCCCGATGAAGTAGTGATGTGCACGGCGCTCTGATCGGATCCAGGAGCGGACTCGCTGCGCCATGACGCAATTCAATTACGTGGCCATGAACGAGGCGGGCCAGCGCGTCAGTGGCGCGCTCGAAGCCGAGAACGAAGCGGCCGTCCTGCGCCTCTTGGAAGAGAAGCGCCTCTTTCCCGTGACGGTGCTCGGCAAGGGCGTGACGGCCTCCGGCAAGGCCAAACCCAAACGGCGCGTGCGCCTGCGCGATTTAGGCGTGTCGTACGGGCAATTGGCCGACTTGATCGGCTCCGGCGTGCCCCTCCTCCGAGCCATCGACACGCTGGTGAAATCCGCCGTCAGCCCCGGACTCAAGGATCTGTTGAAGGAGATCCATGCGCGGGTGGCGGACGGCCGATCCTTGACCGAAGCGTTGCGCGAATTTCCCGAGGTGTTCCCCGTTTTGCACACGGCCATGATCCAAGCCGGCGAACGCGCCGCGTTCCTCGAGGAAGTGTTGCGGAGTCTGTCCGGTTTCCTGGAGCGGTTTGAGGAATTACGGAGCAAAGTGTTGGGCGCGCTCATCTATCCGGCTTTGCTGACCATGCTGGGCACCGTGGTGATGATCGGCGCGCTGCTGTTTTTCGTGCCGAGGTTCGAGCCGCTTTTGGCCAACGCTCGCAAGCCGTTGCCCACCACGATTCTTTTTGCCGCCAGCAACATCCTCCGCAGCCATTGGTACGTGCTGGTCGTGGGCGGCGCCGGCCTGGTCGCTCTCGTTTATGCCAACGTGCGCAGCGCCGCCGCCCGCCGTTGGATGGAAAAATGGCGGCTGAAATTACCCGTAGTCGGCGACGCCTTCCGTTTGTTGGCCATCACCCGTTTCTGCCGGATTCTTGGCACCATGCTGGCCAATGGCGTGCCGTTGCTCCAAGCCCTCAAGATCAGCAAGGACGCCACCGGCTCCACCATCCTCTCCGAGCGCATCGCCGAAGCCACCGAAGCCGTGCGCGACGGCAAACGCCTTTCCGAACCCCTGGGCGTGGGCGGCTTTTTCCCTGAGCAGATTCTGGCCATGCTGACCGTGGCGGAGGAAAGCAATAAGCTGGACAAGGTTTTGGTCCAGATCGCGGATACGGTGGAGCGGCGCACCAACCGGCAGGTGGATCAAGCCGTGCGATTGATTGAGCCGGCCATTCTGTGTCTGGTTGCCGCCGGCATCGGGCTTCTGGCTCTCGGATTGTTGCTGCCCATCTTCACCATGGCCAGCTCGCTAGGTTCACGGTAGGCAGAATGATCTTTGTTTTGAAGCCCGATGCAATGCCCAACAGCCAGGTTGCAGTGTAAGGAGCACCTTGGGCAGTGCGCGAAGGTCGATTGCATTTCTCCAGAGCCTCAAAACATTTTTTGGGGAGTCCGTTGCCATGTCCAACCGCCCGTTGACAGCGGACGCAGGGCCCTTGGCAGTGCGCGGAGCGCTGGTTGCATTTCTCCGGGACCCCCCAAACATTTTTTGGAGCTCATGGCAATGTCCAACGGCCCGGTTGCAGTGGACGGAACACCTTTGGCAGTGCGCAGAGGGTCGATGGCATTTCACTGGAGCCTCAAAATATTTTTTTGGAGCCCGATGCAATGGCCAAAGGCCCGTTCGCAATGTGCCGAGGGGCTTTGGCAGTGCACCGAACGCCGATCACACTTCTCCGAAGCCCGTTGATACGGTTTCGGAGCTCGACGCCCTCTGCCGACGGCCGATTAGTATCTCCGAGGACCGACTAACGAGGCAGAGCCCTCAGACCAGCTAGGCGGGGACGATTCTTTGCAAGATTGGACGCCTTGGAGTGCCTTGCCGCTCTGAGGCCCCGCCTCGTTAGAGGGTTTGGCTTCGCCAAAGTACCTGTTTAGCGCGCGAGGGAGCGCGGCGTTTACGCCGCTTCAATGTCCGGCGGGTCGGCCGCGGTGGGAGTTGCAAGCGCTTGCTCCGATTCCCAACTTGAAGCGGTCCCGCCCACATGCGGGACCGCGCTCCGGCGACGCTAAACACGTACTCGCCAAACCAAGAACGATCGCACCTTCTATAGGTGAGTTCGGTTGGGCTTCGCTCCATTCAAGAACGCCTTGAATGCTTATTGCGCAGGGAGACTAGCCGCTTGAAAATTTGGCCCACTCCCAACCCAGCGCGCGTCATAAATCTGCCCCGGTTGGGCAAGGGAATTGGGGGCAAGGGAATTTCCGGAACCGGCCTAGTGCATCGACAAGTGGAATAGAAGTTAAGAAGGCCGCCATTCCCTTGCCCCAAATTCCCTTGCCACCTCCCAGCCCCTTGCCAACACGCGCACACGTGATCTGGGCTAGGCCCGCACGCAAGCGGCCTTAAGGCCGCGATCCGGGGGGCAGGATCCGAATGCGCCCGCGACGACCTTGCTCGACCGTATCTTGGCTTGTGTAGCCGTCCGAAACGCGTATTGTCCAAGTGATTATGTTGACATTCCTCAACGGATGTCATGAACGGTTCTGCGACGGGTTGTCGCGGCGCAGTTTTCTGCGCATTGGAGGGCTGGCTGTGGGCGGCCTGTCCCTTTCGGGTTTCCTCCGCCTGAAAGCAGCCGGGGCAGTGGCAGGCGACCGCGGGAAGTCGGTCATTATGATCTGTCTGGGGGGCGGGCCCAGTCAGGTCGATACCTACGACATGAAGCCGGATGCTGCGGCGGAAATCCGTGGTGAATTTCGCCCCATCCATACCAATGTCCCCGGGTTGACGGTTTGTGAGCTGTTACCGCGCCAAGCCAAACTCGCCGACCGCTTTGCGGTGGTCCGCTCTGTCACCTGGCAGGAACCGGACCACCAACGAATCGAAATTTTTACCGGGTTCCCCAAACGCGAGCGCCGTCCGTCGTTCGGCTCTTATGTCAGCCGGCTGGGCCGGCGGATGGACACGGCGCTGCCGGCCTTCGTCAGCCTAAAAGGGGATGACCAGGAGATTGCCGAAGCGGAGCAACCGCTTTGGGTGGGTTCCCAACATCGCGCGTTTGTGCCGGACAATCGGGGATTACGCACTCTGGAGTTGAGCAAACAGGTGGACTTGTCGCGCCTGAAAAACCGCACAGAATTGTTGACGCAGTTGGATACGCTCCGGCGTGAGGTCGATGTCCGCGGGGAAATGCGGGCCTTCGACGCTTTTTCCGGGCAAGCGGCCGACATGCTGACCAGTGGCAAAGCGCGGCGGGCTTTCGATCTGAGTGAGGAAAAACCCGCCACGCTCGATCGCTATCGGTCGGGCGGAAATAAATTCATGTATTCCCATTCGCCCAGTCCGGTGACTTGGGATTGGGAGTCGTTCGTGCGCGCTCGCCGCCTGGTCGAAGCTGGTGTGCCGTTTGTGTCCTTGCAGGTGGGCTTGTGGGATCATCATTGCGCCGACGGGTTGCCCACGTTGTTTGAATCGTACCGATCCCTTCTGCCGCTCTACGACAATTGCCTGGCGGCGCTGCTCGCCGACTTGCACGAGCGCGGTTTGCACCAGGAAGTGTGCGTCGTGGTTTGGGGCGAGTTCGGCCGCACGCCCCGGATCAATAAGTATGGCGGGCGCGATCATTGGCCGTCTGCCGGCAGCGTGCTGTTCTCGGGGGGCGGTTTGCAAATGGGTCAGTATGTGGGAACGACGAACGCCACGGGCGAATATCCGGTCACGCGCGCGTATACGCCGCAGAACGTCCTGGCGACGCTTTACCATGTGCTGGGCATCGATCCGGCCGCGACCATTCCTGATCACAACGGCCGCCCGCAGTATCTGTTGGATGATCGCGACCCGATCCGGGAACTGATCTGAACGCTGCGGGTCCGAGGGAGATTCGTATGATTGCGCCGCCGCCCCTCCAGCCCATCGCCGGTTCTGTTCGAACCATCACTTATCAGCTCAGGGTCTCCAGGTTTTGCTCCAGAGGATGTAGATCTCATGGATGGCGCGCTGTTCCAGCGGGGTCCATTCGCTGGTGCGTTCATTGAGGGTTTTGTATTCGCCGAAACGCGCATCGCGTTCCACCGCCAGTTGGTAATTCTCCAGTGCCTGCCTGGTGTTGCCGGTGCCCCAATAGCCAAGCACAAGCGAATAGTAATCGTAATGCGCTTTGAGGTTGCTCAGTTTCGCCGCCGTTTCGAATTCGCGCGCGGCGTCGGCGTAATCGCCCAGGTTGAAATAAGCCCAGCCCACCCGATTATGCATGGGGCCGTTGTCTTTGAGGGCAACCGCTTTTTGGAGATCGGCGCGAGCCTCGGCCTTCCGGCCAAGCAAAGCCAGGGTGTAACCGCGATTGGAATACGCTTGCGCGTCCTGCGGATTGGCTTTGATTTGCGTGTCCAGAATCTCCAGCTTCGGGCTGGTTTGGATGATCGACTTGGTCTGGGTCGTTTGACCCTTGGGGGCCGTTTGCTCGGGAGCAGGGGATGGTTGGGCGCACCCGCTGATGAGGGCGAGCAATCCACAGATTAGCCAAGGCCGGCGCCAACGTTCCATGACAGCAGTTCAGGTCATTTCCTTTTCCAGACGTCGGACTTCCCTTTTGATCAACACGGTGACCCGGTTCTTGATCAAATACACTTGTCCGACCGGGACTCGGAATGTCATGGCCACTTTCTCGGCTGGCCACTCCTTGTTCACATAGAAATCGAAGATCTGATATTTGGCGGGGTCGAGGCGCCGTTTGATTTTGTCCACGGCGGCTTTAAGGAGATTCTTTTCCCATTCATCATCCCACATGGAGTCGAGCACGCCGGCGGTTGGATCAGCGATTCGGTGCAGGGCATCCGTGTGGGTGGCGGGATCGTGGGGCAGCGCGACGTGGGCCTCCCGGGGCGGGCGTTTGCGGAACTGACTGATGATCCGCCAGCGGGTCAGCTTGAGCAACCAGGCCTTAAACGAGCCGATGGCGGGGTCATAACGGAAGGCCGGCATATTTTTCGCGACTGAGGTCATGGTTTCCTGGACGACATCCTGAGCTTCGGCATCGGTTAGTCCGGCGTTGCGGGCCACCCCATAAATCAGTTTCCAATAGATGCTAAAAAAGTCGTTCCAGCTCGTGCCATCCTCCAGGTCCCGCATGCGATAAAGCAGGCTGGCGCGGGTTGGGATGAGTTCGCCGTCGGCCCGGGACATATACGACTAATGAATCCAGGCGACGATGCTGGCAAACAAAATGAGGTGGGCAAACGGAGGGCTTTAGGCATGGGACACCTGCTTACGGATACCCCTCCAGGGTCGGCCGAAAGAGTCGGCGTCGGGTCCGAGGGGGGGCATGTTAACGGTCTTGCGCGAGCGCCATGCCGGTAATACGGAGGATTCGCTGAAATCTTTCAAAACGTTTTGTGAAAGAGATTTGGCAAAACGGCGTATGACTGGTCGTGGCCCGTGCTGGGAGTGTTCTGGCCAATACGATTTCCATTGCTGGGGGTGCTGCCGCAGTGTCATGTAGGGCCAGGACTAATAGCACCGGCTGTAGCTCATTCCATGAATTCATGGCTCGGAAGGTGTTTGGGGAGTACGATTGCGCTGCTTTGTTTCCAGCTCATGCTGGGGAGCGAGCACGCGGCTCAGGCTGCCGACACGGCCGCTACCAATCAGATTCGTATCGTGGGCTTGCAAGGCCAGGCCGACGTCATGCCCCGTGGTGCCACCACGTGGGTGAGCACGACCACCAACCAGGTCCTCAATCCCTTCGATCGGTTGCGAGTGGGGAATAATAGTCGTGTCACTCTCCGCTGGTCGGATCAAAGCGTCCTAATCTTAAATGCCCGGGCGGAGATAGAAGTGCTGCCTCCGGACCAGTCTGGGTCGCTCCTGGGGTTTCATCTGTTCAAAGGCATCTCTTCGTTCTTTCATCGGGATAAGCCGCGCCCGATCCGAGTGATCACAAGAGGCGCCACGGCCGGCATTGAGGGGACGGAGTTCGTTTTGGAGGCAAGTGGCGAAGGAGCCGCGGAACGGACCAAGCTTTCGTTGATCGATGGCAGGGTTCGGTTCGGCAATAACCTGTCAGAACTCGTGTTGACGAATGGCCAACAAGCTGTGGCGGACATCGGTCAGCCACCGGTTCAAACCGCCGGTTTCGTGGTCAATAGTGTTTTACAATGGGCCTTCTATTATCCCGCCGTCCTGGATCTGGCGGATCTGCCGCTTGCTGCGCCCGAACGAGCAGCCTTGGCTGAATCGCTGGCCGCTTATCGGGAGGGCGATTTGCTGGTGGCCCTGGCCAGGTATCCCGCAAATCGGCAGCCCGCTTCGGATGCCGAACGCATCTTTCTCGCCGCATTGCTGCTGGCCGTTGGGCAAGTTGATGCGTCGACCAATATTCTGGCGACGGTCCAGTCGAACAAGCCCGCGGACGTTCTCACGCGCCTGGGCGGGGCGTTGCGACAAATCGTGGCTGCAGTGACCCGGCAGCCCAACCCATCCCTGCGCAGCCCTCAGCTGCCCACCGAACTTTTGGCCGCGTCTTACTATGAACAATCCCTGGCGGTGCGCAAAGAGTCCCTGGCGAATGCCTTGTCATTGGCCCGGCAAACGGTGACCGAATCGCCGCAGTTCAGTTTCGGCTGGGCGCGTGTGGCTGAACTTGAGTTTGGCTTTGGACATATTTCCGAAGCCTTGGAAGCTCTCGATCGCAGCCTGGCTCTCGCTCCGCGCAACGCGGAAGCGCTCGCGTTGAAAGGATTCCTGCGTGCGGCGCAGAATCGAACGCGCGAAGCGGTCTTTTGGTTCAACCGGGCCATTACCGTTGACTCCGCTCTCGGCAATGCCTGGCTCGGCCGTGGTCTTTGCCGTATTCGTCATGGCGACGCGGACGTTGGGCGGGAAGATTTGCTGGTGGCCGCGGCGTTGGAACCGCAGCGGGCGCTCCTGCGCAGCTACCTGGGCAAGGCCTATAGCAACGCGGGAGACAATCCGCGGGCCCGCTACGAAATCGAACTGGCCAAACGACTGGATCCTGCGGACCCCACCGCCTGGTTGTATTCCGCCCTCCTGCTCCAGCAAAGCAACCACATCAATGAGGCCGTCCGGGAGCTCGAGAAATCCCAGGAGTTGAATGAAAACCGACGCGTCTATCGTTCCGAGCTTCTTCTGGATCAGGATCGGGCGGTGCGTAGCGCGAATCTGGCCGCTATTTATCAGGACGCAGGGATGGTGGACGTCGGGGTTCGCGAAGCGGGCCGGGCGGT
>Ga0247664_1000169_pt1 | contig 16663 bp, 10 predicted proteins | sample CNK05_metaG_FD_182715 | JGI IMG/M metagenome (GOLD analysis project Ga0247664, IMG submission 182715) | Soil microbial communities from Purdue University Martell Research Forest, Indiana, United States - CNK05 | ecosystem: Environmental > Terrestrial > Soil > Temperate forest > Bulk soil...
CGTATATGTGTTAAAGTGGCCCCCAGCAAATGCCAAGCAAAAAGTTGCCGGAACCGCACGGCTGCGATTTATTCCGCCGCCGCGGCCGATGTCTCTTTTCGGGTTGGTTCTCCATGTTGCGTCTTGGTCTGGCTTCATTGCTTCTCCTGCTGCCGTCGTTGGTCGCCGCCGGCGAACCGGTCGTGATCCGTCCGGCCCACGGACCTGCCTATCGCGCCGACCAAATTTTTGTCCTGCCCAAACCTGGTCGAGCCCACGCGCTGGCCAAGGTTCATCAACAGAATGGAGCCAAACTGTTGAAAAGCTTTCCAGCCTTGGGAGGAGTCCAGTTGCTCTCGCTCCCGCCTGGTGCGGATGCCATGGAGTACGTCGCGCGTTATCAACGAAACAGTAATGTGACTTTGGCGCATGTGGATCACTGGATCGAAGCGGCCGCCATTCCCAATGATCCAACGGTTGGCAGCGGCACTCAATGGCATCTGAACAACACGGGGTTGAACGGAGGCGTGCCTGGGGCGGACATCCATGCGTTGACGGCTTGGGATACGTTGCATAGCGCCTCAAATATTATTGTCGCTGTGATCGACTCCGGCGCGCGCCTGACCCATGAAGACCTGGCGGCGAACCTTTGGGTTAACCCGGCCGAAACGCCAGGCAATGGCATCGACGATGATGGCAACGGGTTTATCGACGACATTCACGGCATCAATGCCGTCACTGGAACCGGGAGTCCGGATGACGACGCGGGGCACGGCACGCATGTGGCCGGGATCCTGGGTGCGGTGGGAAACAACGGCGTGGGTGTGTCGGGAGTCGCCTGGCAGGTGCAACTCATGCTGTGCAAATTTCTTTCGGTCAATGGCGGATCGGAATCCGGCCTCCTGACCTGCCTGGATTACGCCCGGTCCAAAGGCGCCAAAGTCATCAATTGCAGTTTTGTGGCGCCGCCCTCGTCCATTTCGCCAACGCTCTCGAACGCTTTTGTGACGGTGCGGGATGCTGGGATTATTGTGGTGGCGGCGGCGGGCAACACAGGCGCTGATATCGACCTGGATCCACAATATCCCGCCAGCTTCGGGCTGGACAACATCGTGGTGGTGACGGCCACGACGCGCACGGATGGATTTGCCGGCTACAGTTACGGCCCCAACACGGTTGATCTGGGCGCGCCGGGTTTCGAGATCTACTCGACTTATTTCGGTTTTGATTCCGATTACGCCACCATCAGCGGGACTTCCATGGCGGCACCGTGTGTCTCGGGCGCGATCGCCTTGCTGCGAACCCGGTTTCCCTCGTTGAACTATCGGCAGGTGATTGAACGAGTCCTGGCCACGGTGGATCCACTGCCAAGTCTGGCCGGCCGCTGCCGAACCGGTGGCCGTCTTAATCTGGCGCGGGCCCTTGGCAGCGGGGATCTGGAACTCCGAGCGGCGGCCTTCTCCTGGGTGCCCACCAATGGCATGTCTCTGCTGACCCTCAGTGGCGATGCGGTCAGCGCGTCCATCCCGCTTCCGTTTACTTTCGATTACTTCGGCCAGCCGCGCACCGCAATCTTCATTGGCGCCAATGGTCTGTTGGGCTTTAGTGATCTCGGCGAGCAAACCGCCGACAATACCGACATCCCTCAGTCAACCTTGCCTAACGGCCTCATCTGCCCGTTTTGGGACGACTTGAACCCCGCTTCCGGCGGACAAATCTGGACCGGCGCTCTCGGGACGGCGCCCAACCGAAAGTTCGTCGTGTCCTGGGTGGACGTCCCACACGCGGTGACCACCGGAGGCGAGACGCGTTACACGTTCCAGGCCATTCTCCACGAAACGGGCGACGTGACGTTCCAATACTTGCAGGTGCAGAGCGGACGCAACACGCTCGTGTCCGGCAAAAGCGCCACTGTGGGTCTGGAAGACGATACCGGGTTGGTCGGGGTCCGTTATTCGTACAATGGCAGCCCTTCGCTGTTAACCAACCGGCAAGCGATTCTTTTTGCCCCGCGCGGCGCTGCCCTGCAGCCGCCGAGTTTAGACGGGGTCCTTTCGGGAGCGTCGGATTATTCGATTGTCATCAGTGCCCAGCCGGCCAGCCGCTGTGTCCTGAGCGCGTCTTCTGACCTGTTGAATTGGCTTCCGTTGTCCACCAACTTGATCCCCGCCAGCGGATTCACCTCGTTCCAGGACCACCTCGCGACAGCCGTACCGCGCTTCTATCGGGTCGAGAACCGGCCATAGGGGTCAGCGTTATTTGATTTTTGGAGGATGAGCCAAGAGCGCATTTTGGGTCGGCTGGAGGAATTTTGCGCTGATCGCAGCTGCGCTGAGTGCGTCGCGGTCGCGTTTGGATCGATCGCAGCTGCGTTTGCATCGATCCAGTTGCGATCGGTCCGCTGCAACCGTTTTTTGACCCGATCGCAGCGCGTTTGCGTTGGGGCAGCTTGGATTGGTCGGTGGGAAGAGTTTCCGCGTCGTTCGCAACGTTTTTCAGTCGCGGGCAGCGCCGTTTGGTCTGCCGGAGACGTTCTTGCGTCAACCGCAGTTGCGATCGGTGGTGGGTAGCTTCCATCTGCTTTTGCATGCGCATTGGGGCCATGAACCTACACGCAAAAGAACCCACCCAGCCCCTCTCCCATCGGATGGGAGAGGGTGGCCACGCGACTGCGGGGCCGGGTGAGGGTCAGGTTCATGGGTAGTTTGCACCTGCTGATGCCCGCGCATTGGACCCATGAACCCACCAATCTAACGTAGCAGCCGAGGTAACGAGGCTCTGATCTCTTTCCCGACGAACGCGATCGGATAGTGTGAGCCTCCTTACGTCGGCTGCTACGAGACAGGAGAGGTTCATGGGTAGAACGAACGGCGGTCACAGACCGCCGCTACCGTAGGCGGTGTATCTTGGAAGCGTCGTGGCCACACCCTGATTGAGGACGGCCCAAGGAAATTGGTTGCACCCTCTGCGGCATTCAACACAATCGCCGCATGTCGAATCCACCCCATACGCCCAACGCCATACTTCAGACTGCCTTCTCGTTTTGGACCTCCAAAGTTTTGCTGACCGCCGTCGAGTTCGGTGTTTTCACCAAACTGGCGGATCGCCGGCTGAGCGGAGCGGAACTGGGCGCCGCCTTGCAGTTTCATCCCCGGGCCACCGCGGATTTCCTCGATGCCCTCGTGGCGATGAAGTTTCTCGGGCGCGAGGGGGACGGCCCGGGAGCGAAATACTTCAACACGCCCGAGAGCACGCTGTTTCTGGACGAAAAGAGCCCGCGTTACATCGGGGGGATCCTCGTCATGCTCAACGCGCGGCTCTTCAAGTTCTGGCATGACCTGCCGGAAGCGCTCCGCACCGGCAAGCCACAAAATGAAATCAAGCATGGCCAAAAAGGAATGTTCGAGGAACTCTACTCGGATCTGCCGCGGCTCGAGCAATTCATGGGCGCGATGACCGGCCTGTCGCGGATCAACTTCGAAGCCTTCGCCGACAAATTTGATTTCTCAAAATTCCAGACGCTCTGCGACGTCGGCGGCGCCACCGGCCTGCTCTCGATCGAAGCGGCCAAGCGCCATTCCCACCTGAAATGCACTTCGTTCGATCTCCCCGTCGTCGCACCGATCGCGAAGAAGCACATCGCTGCCGCTGGCTTGGAGAACCGGATTGGCACCGCCTCCGGTGATTTCTTCAAAGACCCGCTGCCCAAAGCCGACGTCATCACCATGGGCATGATTCTGCACGACTGGAATCTGGAGAAAAAGATGCACCTCATCCGCGCCGCCTACGACGCGCTGCCGCCTGGAGGCGCGCTGGTGGCCATCGAAGCGCTGATTGACGACGCCCGGCGCGAGAACCTCCAGGGCCTGCTCATGTCGTTGAATATGTTGATCGAATTCGGCGATGCCTTTGACTACTCCGGCGCGGATTTCCGCCAGTGGTGTGGCGAAGTTGGCTTCAAAAGCTTCGACGTCATCCATCTCGCCGGCCCGTCCAGCGCGGCGGTGGCCTACAAGTAACAATTCCCCACCAAAACCAATTCGGCATCTGCAAGCGAACCCAATGAACCCAATCCAAGTTCCCCAAAGCGGCGGCAAGAAAGTAAATGTCCTCGGCATTCCGATGGTCATTCGGATTCACGGCCGCGACACCGGCGGCGTGGTCAGCGCGGTGGAGTCGCACGACGTCCCCGGAGGCGGCCCGCCCCCGCACATCCATCATCGCGAAGATGAAACCTTTCAGATCCTCGAAGGCGACTACGAGTTCAACGTCGGCGGGAAAACGTTTGTCGCCGCGAAAGGCACGACCATTTTTGCCCCGCGCGCAGTTCCGCACACGTATCGATACCTGGGCCAGACGCCCGGCCGACTCATGTGCGTCATCACGCCGGCGGGCTTCGAAGGGTTCTTCGAGGAAATCGGCGCGTTGACTCCTCAGCAGCAACAGGACATTCCGCGCGTGATGGAGATTGGGAAAAAATACGGGCTCGAGTTCCCGCCGCCACCCGGGGCGTGAATGGGCCCGCCGACCAAGCATGCGCCCTTCGAGGCGGATTCAAGCAGAGAATCACTGGCCTCAGAGGTCACCACCCGGGCGGATCCGGAACCTGCACCTGCTATTGGATCAGTTACTTTGATTTCCCGCGATGCCGTGGCCGGACCGGGGGGCTTTAGGGCGTTCATGTCGAAGCAACCAATGAAAACAATGACCTGGCTTCTGGTCGCGGCGTGGCTCGCTCAGTTTAGCATCGCCGCGCAAACCACGGCGCGGGTCGAGGTCGTTTTCAGCGAACGCCTCGGCCTGCTGCGCATCGACGGCATGGCGCTTGGGCAGGGCGGGCTTTCCGATGAACCGATGTGGGACAACCGGGCGAGCGAGATCGGCGCCTTGAAGCCGGCCGTTATCCGCCTGTTCCTTCAGGAGTACTTTGATCTGTTGCCTGCGCGCGGCCGTTTCCATTTCGAGGCGCTGGATCGCTCCATCGATACCGTGCTCAAAACCGGCGCCAAGCCGCTGATGTGCATCTGCTTCAAACCGCGCGCGTTTTTTCCTGAGATTAACCAGGACATTGTCGAGCCGAACGACTATCCGGCGTGGGAAGAGCTCCTCTTCAACCTGGTGCGCCATTACCGTGAGCGCGGCGCGGGTATCCGCTATTGGGAAGTCGCCAACGAACCTGACATCGGCGAGGACGGTGGCTGCCCGTACCGTTTCCAACCCGACAGTTATGTGCGGTACTACCAACACACGGCGGCGGCCATCTTACGCGCTGATCCCGAAGCGCGCGTAGGCGGACCGGCCGTCGCCAGCGTGCGTTCGCGCATCCTGCCGGCTCTCCTCGAGGCTGCCTCGACCAACCGCGCCGCCACGCCGCTGCACTTCGTCTCCTGGCACATCTACCACAGCGACCCGAAGGTCGTGCGGGGCACCATCGATTACGCCAAGGACCTCTTGAAGAAACATCCGACGTTGTCGCCTGAAACCTTTCTCGACGAGTGGAACATGGATCTGACGAACCCGCCCTTGGACCCGCGTTTTCAGCCGTGCTACGTTGCGGAGGTGATCTGGCAGATGAAAGACGCGGGCCTCGACTATTCGTGCTACTACCATATCCGCGATTGGTATGTGGACTTCGACCGGTTCGCGCGCTTTATGTCACCGACCGGCACGGCCTTCATGACGCGTTGGTGGAATCGAATGCCGCAGTTTGACGGGTTGTTCGATTATCAGAACCGCATCCGGCCTGCCTACTTCACCTTCAAGCTGCTCTCGCGTCTGCGCGGAGAACGGCTGACGCTCACCTCCGATCACGCGGCCGTCCACGGCTTCGCCACCCACGATGATCAGATGCGTATGCAGAACCTGCTCTTGTGGAACTTCTCGAAGACAACGGTGCCGGTGGAGATTTCGCTGACCGGTCATGCGCGGGATTTGCGGACCCGGCACATCACTCTGGACGCCACGGCCGCGAGCGACGACGAGAACGCGCGGCTGCGCCCGGAACCTTTCGCGAAATTGGCGAAGGGCAACCAAACCTGGCGCTTGCCCCTCGAGCCTTACGCCGTCCACTATTGGTCCTTCGAGTAAACGCGGGCCACACGCGTTACGCCATCAAACTCAAAACCGAGATGAGGTGTGCCTGAACTGCCGGACATCACGATCTATCTGGAGGCGTTGGAACGTCGTGTTCTGGGCCAGATCGTCGAGCAGGTCCAGATCCGCAGCCCCTTTCTGCTCCGGAGCGTCCAGCCGCCGATCGGCATTCTTGGGGGGCGCAAGGTCGTGGCGTTGCGCCGGCTCGGGAAGCGAATCGTTTTTGGGTTCGAGGCCGATCTTTGGATGGTCCTCCATTTAATGATCGCAGGACGATTGCATTGGCGCCCGCCCCACAGCAAGCCGACTTCCAAGATTAGTCTGGCCGCATTTGACTTCCCGGAGGGCACACTGACGCTCACCGAGGCAGGCACCAAAAAGCGCGCCTCACTTTACCTCGTGCAAGGGGAAGCGGCGTTACGCGCCCATGACCCGGGTGGCTTGAAAGTCTTGGAGGCCACCCTCGAGCAATTCACCCAAGCGCTGACGTTGCGCAACCATACCCTGAAGCGTGCGCTCACCGATCCCACGCTCTTCAGTGGGATCGGTAATGCCTACTCCGACGAGATCCTTCATCGTGCGCAATTATCTCCAGTGGCCCTCACGCAGAAGCTCTCCACCGCCGAGGTGGAACGACTCTACCATGCCACCCAAGAAACACTGCGAAACTGGATCGACCTGTTGCGAACGCAGACCGGCGATACCTTTCCCGAAAATGTCACCGCCTTCCGCCCGGAGATGGCCGTGCACGGAAAGTTCGGGAAACCCTGCTCCGTCTGTGGCACCAAGGTGCAGCGAATTCGCTATAAGGACAACGAAACGAATTATTGCCCGCGTTGCCAGACTGGCGGAAGGTTGCTGGCGGATCGTTCCCTTTCCCTGTTGCTGAAGAAAGATTGGCCGAAAACACCCGAAGAATTGGAAGAACTCCGTGCGCTGAGGCGGTAGCAGCATCCCTTGAAGGCGCTCACAACGTTGACAGTCTTGGTGTTCTTGGTATGCAGGAGTCAGCACATCACATGAAATGCCTGCATCTCCGGAGATGGTGCTTCCTTCTGTCGGCAGCTAGTCACCTGATGGGAAGCAGCGTCCTTCTGTCTGGCGCCGCCGGTCAGTCCATTGCTCACCAGGAACGTCCTCCCTCGGTGACCAGCTTCACGCTTCGCCCCCAGGGAAACGACTTCATCAAAAGGTGGCTGGTCCTGGCTCCCGTAGGAACGGAGCCGGGGCGGACAAACGTCTCGGGAACGGGAGCCCAGACCGAGATTATGCAGACGGACCATCTGGCGGCAGTTCACGGCGAGGCCCAGGTTCGCCCCCAGGCGGATGCCGCCGTGCCAAGTGGGAATCAGACGCTCCGCTGGCGCCCGATCGAGGCCGAAGGGGACACGGTAGATCTGAGCGCCGTGCTTGGGGTGAAAGAGCCTGGCGTCGCATACGCCTGGACGGAGATCATCGCGCCGCGGACGCTGCGGGCGCTGATGGGCTTGGGCAGCGACGGGGCGGTGAAGGTCTGGCTCAACGGCAAGCTGGTGCAGGAACGGCGAAGTGCGCGTTCAATTCGCAAAGACGACGACCTCATCCCGGTCAGCCTGGAAAAAGGCACGAATCAACTGCTGCTTAAGATCGGCAGTCGACCAGCCGGTTGGGGCTTCTGCTGTCGATTTCTGAACCAAACGACGCTCAACGGACTCCTCGTGAGCGCCGCGATGAACGGAGCGTTGGACCGGATGTCCCTCTTGCTCACCAATGGCGCCAGCGTTAAGGCCAAAGTAGGTCCGGAATTGACGGCCTGGCACGCGGCGAAAATCCGCGGCCACGGCGAGGCAGCCGAGTTGCTGGAGAAGCAGGGCGCCGACGTGAAGCGTCCGTTCCCGGGTGCCGGTCAGACGCTAGACTGGTTCGTGACCCAGGCAATTCCGCCGAACGCGCCCGGCTTGGCGCTGGCGGTGGTTCAAGACGGCCGCGTGGTCTTTCGACGGGGCTGGGGCCTGGCCAGCCTGGAGTATGGGGTGCCCATCATGCCATCCACGGTTTTTCACGTGGCCTCGGTGTCGAAGCAGTTCACGGCGTTTGCTGTCACGCTGCTGGCACAGCAGGGGAAACTTTCGGTGGACGACGACATGCGAAAGTACCTGCCCGAGATCCACGATTTCGGGAAGCCGATCACACTGCGACACCTGCTGTATCACACGAGTGGGTTGCGGGACCAATGGGATTTGTTGGCCCTGGCGGGATGGCGCTTGGACGATGTGATCACACAGGAGGACATCCTAACGGTGCTGCGGCGTCAGCGAGAGCTGAATTTTGCTCCTGGCGAAGAGGAGCTGTATTGCAACAGCGGCTACACCCTGCTGGCGGAGGTGGTCGGACGGGTTTCGGGAAAACCCTTCGTCGAATTTACGCGCGATGCGATGTTCCGGCCTTTGGGCATGACGAACACCCATTTTCATCTGGACCATGAGGAAGTGGTTCGGAACATGGCCTGCTCGTACTCGCCGCGATCGGGAGGCGGGTATGCCAGGAGTGTGCTCAGCTATGCCAACGTCGGAGCGACCAGCCTGTTCACCACGGTGGAAGACCTGGCCCGGTGGATCGCTAATTTCGAGGACGCGAAAGTCGGCGGACCGGACGTGCGGCGCCAGATGCAGGAAAAAGGCAAACTGAACAACGGGAAAGAGATTAACTACGGATTTGGCTTGGCGATTGGGGAACTGCGGCAGACGCGGACCATTTCCCATGGAGGCGCCGATGCCGGCTATCGCAGTTACCTCATCTGGCTGCCGGATTATCACCTCGGCGTGGCGCTGCTCAGCAATCTGGGGACCATGGATGTCGGCGGCATCGCCCAGACGGCGGCCGAAATATTTCTGCAGGGTAAATTGGCGCCGCTCTCGTCCCGCGCCGTCCATCAGCAGGCCAAGCCGGCCTACCGCGTGAACCCGTCCCTATTGGAGCGATACGCAGGCAGATACCGCGGCAGCAGCGGTCGAGTGATCTCGATTGTCCGCCAGGGAGACCATTTGGAGGGCGACATATCCGCCGGCACGATGCAATCCCTGACGCCGAGTGACGAGCACGAATTCCTTGTAACCGAGACCAGAGCGCGAGTGGTGTTCGCGAAGCTGGATTCCGGCAAGGCGGCGCAATACACGCTCCAGATGGGCGGAGAAACACGGGTGTACCAGCGGCTCGACCCGGCGGATGAGGTCCCGCCCACGCTGCCGGATTACGTCGGCCATTATCACAGTGACGAGTTGGAGCTCAGTTGCGCGGTCCAAGTCAAGGAGGGGCGGTTGGTGTTCCAACACCGTCGGCACGGCGAACTCCCATTGCGCCCAGTGGGCCGGGACCGATTTAGCGGATCGAACCTGGGTTCCGTTCTGTTCGAACGGGATTCGGGCGGGAAAGTCACTTGCTTCAAGGTCACCACCGGGCGGGTCCGGAACCTGCGGTTCGATCGTCAGTTGCCCTGATTCCCCGCGCTGCCGCTCCTGGCGAGGATAAAGCCGCTGCTATCGCCGACGGATCGGGCAATGTTTATGTGGCCGGCTCCCTGACCTCGCCTTGAGGCGGCTTTGCCGCGCTGCCTTCTGCTTGCCCAATCTGCGTTGGCTCTGACTGTGAGGAGTCCCCTCCAACCGCTGACTTTACCGCGCTCCAACCTGCAACGTGCCTTCCGCACGATCGCGGAGGTCATCCGCGGGCGGGAGACTCAGAGCCAGCACCGCCCAACTGCTGCCGGCGGCGGAGATCCAGGAGTCGCGTCCATGCGGAAAGCCGCTCTTCATGGTGGGCTGAAATGGGAAGGCGCGACGGCGCACATGCCAGGTGCCGTCATCCAGCTGCGTTTGCAGCAGGAATCGGCAACCACGTTCGATGGTGGAGATCGTGTGATCGAAGCCGGCGCCCACGCGCAGTGCGTAGAGGGCTTGACCCGTGGCATACGCATCGCTGGCCGTGCCGGGCAGTTGGGCCCAACCGCCATCGGGACGCTGTTCGGCGGCGAGAGCTTTAGCCAGAGCTCCCAGCTTGGCGGGAGGCACACCGGCCCAAGCGAGACCCAGGATTTGATAAACGCGGCCCTCGGTGTTATCCGGCTGGGCGGCCCACAACCAGGCTCGGGCGCGGTCCACTTGGGCCGCGAACTCTGCGCGGCGGCCGGGGAGCGGATAACGTTGCAGGGCATGAATAGCCAGGGCAGTTGCGCCAATGTCACCGGTTTGCAGCGGTGGGCGGGGGAGATTGTTGAACCACCGGCCGTCCCGACCCTGAATGCTCGACAAGTGATGCACCCACGAATCGGTGGATTCGTCAGCGGACAAATCTTCTGCGGCGTAGGCAAAGAGTGTGTAGCCCTTGGTGTGAGCCGGGTCAGGATGAAAGAGCGGTTGCCAGTCCGCCTCTGGGTTCTTCAATTCGCCGGCGCGCACGATCCTGATCAGTTCATCTTCCAACTCGCCGTTTACGGGGACTTGCCGTTTTTTGGCCAGACCAATGGCTGCCATGGGCAGGTATTGTTGGTGACAGGAAGTGCAGTCCTGGTGGCTGCCGTGGCGCACAAATGCCTGTTTGGATTCGATGGAACTGAACTGGAGCGGCTCCAAGGCACGGCGGATGGCAGAGCGCAGGACAGCGGGATCCAGCTGGTCCAGCAACCGGCGCTCCGGCGCCGCTGACGTTGCGGATGCGCCCGTGGACTCGGCGTTGGTGGCGCCGGCGGCCTCGAGGGCGGTCAGGATGGGAGATTTTCCTCGGTGCTGGGCAAGCATAAGCGGCGTTTGCAACTTGCTCATGAAGGCATCGATGTTCTCACCTCCGGCCGCGTTCGGATCAGCTCCGTGACTGAGCAGCAGCTTGACGAGCGAAGGGTCGAGGCTTTCCGATGAGGCCGCCCAGTGGAGCGGGGTGTAGCCATCCTTTTGACTGGCCTGGTTCACCCGGGCGCCCCGCCCCATCAGGAGTTGGGCGGCAGCAGTGCGATCGGCCCAGGCCGCCTGGGCCAGGGGCGTCCCGAGTGCCCCCTCGCTGTTAACGTCAGCACCCGCATCCATGAGCAACTTCATGATGGTAAGATCGCCGTGATAAGCCGCCCACATCAATGGACTGCGGCCGCCTCCCAGGATGAAACCCCCGGGATTGGCCGCCGCTTGAGCGTTGGGATTGGCGCCGTGCCGGAGCAGAAGCCGAACCGACTCTTCATCGCCGCCGGCGGCGGCGGCCATCAAGGCGGTGGCGCCAAACTGGTTGGTCGCGTTCACGGACGCGCCATGCTCAATAAGCAATGCCACGGCGCGATGCGAATCGGCCGGGCGCGCCGCCAGCATCAAGGCGGTATTGCCCAGGCTTGAAGCGACGTTGACGTCTGCTCCGTGCTCGAGGAGCAGCCTAACCTTCTTCGCATCGCCGGCCGCGCGCATCAAGGGCGTTGCGCCGGCGGAATTCGTCACGTTGACCAAGGCGCCTCGTTCCAGCAGCAGGCGTAAGGCGGTGACATCGCTGTAGACCGCGGCGTGCATGAGCGCGGTTGTGCCCCGGGCATCACGCGCATGGGGTGATGCGCCGCGATCAAGGAATTCGCGCAGTTTCCGGAGTTCACCACTGCGCAGGACCGACAGATATTCGGAGTTCAATCCGGAGGATGCGAGCTTGCCGGCCGGCAGAGCCAGCCGCGTGCAGAGGCAGGCGCCGGCAAGTGAAAGCACCAGGAGAGCCGAGGGGAGGGAGATGGTCGATTGTTTCATGTGATCAACGTTCTCGATCGAGCGGGTGATGATTAAGAAAGGGCGCGGGATCCGGCAACGGAACGAAAGTGGTAATTGGAATAATTGGAATGCCAAATTTCATGGTTGATTTGTTTATTTGTTTCAAGCAACGCTTCGTCTGCACCTCAGCTAAGAAGGTAAAACCGCAAAACCTTTCGGAGGATCTCGGGAATTGTTCCGGCCAGCCAAGCGCCCGGTGAAGGGCCTCCTTAATCAACAGAGACGAAGGATCGGCAACAGGCTCACTCCATCGCCGCGGTTGTTACTTGGACAGGACGAAAACCGCTTGGCGGCGGAGCGCTGATTTGTTGCCATACGGGCCAAGGCAACGCGACGCAAGAAACTGATGGCGCGGCGTGGCCGGTGTGAAGGGCGACGGAGAACGCATTGGTTATGAATCACAGGCACACAGCGCTGGTCGTTTTTCTTGCCGTTGGCATTCACTCCGCGCTGGCCGCGGCTCCCCTCACTGAAGAGTCGTTGCGGAAAGCGGCCCGCCGCATTCATGCGCGCTCCATTCTGGTGGACGGACATAACGACATCACGGGACCCATGACCGACGTCGGGTATGATCTCGGCGAGAATTCTGCCGGCTTGTTTCACACCGACCTGGCCCGCTTGAAACAGGGCGGTGTCGGCGCGCAGTTCTTTTCCGTCTGGATCGATCCTGCCAAATATTTCACCAATGGCGGCACGACCCGAGCCCTCAAGATGATTGACACCATCGATCGCGGGGTGGCGGCCCACCCGCGCGATTTGGTCTTGGCCGCGTCGGTTGCCGACATACGCCAAGCCAGGCGAGACGGGCGTGTCGCCGCACTCATGGGCATTGAAGGCGGGTACGCGATCGAAGATTCGCTGGAAACACTGCGAGCGTTCCAGCGTCTGGGCGTGCGCTACATGACGCTTACCCACACGCGATCCACTTCGTGGGCGGGCGCCACCACCAACGGACCGGGCACAGGGTTGACCGCCTTTGGACGTGAGGTTGTGAGGGAGATGAACCGCATCGGGATGTTGGTGGACGTGTCGCATGTCTCGGACGCAACCATGAGCGATGTGCTCGACGTGACTCGTGTGCCAGTCATCGCTTCGCATTCCTCCGCTCGGGCGCTGTGCAATGTGCCCCGCAACATCCCCGACCCGCTCCTGCGAAGGATCGGCACCAATGGCGGCGTGGTGATGGTCAACTTCTACAGCGGGTTCCTCGACCCAAAGTACGCCGCGGCCCACTCCCGCATCGAAGCCGATTTCGATGCCGTTTGGGTGCGCCACGATAAAGATCTTCGCGCCGGCCGCGTGGCGGAACACAAACTGGCCGCCTCGCTGCCCGCGGTGCCCCTCAGCCGTCTGGCCGATCACATCGATCACATGGTGCGGATGGCTGGAATCGATCACGTCGGCCTCGGCTCGGATTTCGATGGGGTGGAGCGGACTCCGGAGGGAATGGGCGACGTCTCCTGTTTCCCTAATCTCACCGTCGAGTTGCTGCGGCGGGGTTACTCGGAAAAGGACGTCCAGAAAATCCTGGGCGAGAACTTTCTTCGGGTGCTGGCTGAAGCCGAAAGGTTTGCCCAGCAATCCCGGTGGTAGACGCGGAGACAAGAATCGCAGGGAGGTCCGGAGGGACTACGGTTGACGCTGACGGCACGGATGAATTGGTTTCCAGATGGCTGGCGCGCCAAGAGGAAACTGCAGGCGTTCCATCCGTGAAATCCGGGGCTAAACCCTCTTGCTCCGCGGCCGATTGCTGGAGCGGAATGCGGCTGTGTCCTGCACGGCAGGAGTATCAGAACTTCAACGAAAAATAAGCCGTCACGCTGTGGGTGTGAGTCCAGCCCATCTTGAGATCGAGTGAATCAAACGTCCGATCCGCGACGCCCAGGTACTTGTAGCGGAGCCCCAAATCCATCGTGCGAGTTATCTGATAAGTGCAACCGGCGAGGCCCTGACAACCGAACCCAAACGTGTCGTCACTGCTTCCATAAAACAGGTCGTAATTTTCCAGGATCGAGGCCACGCCGCCGACTCCCACGCCGACGAAGGGATGAAAACGGGACCGGGTTGGAATGTGGTAATAGAAGTTGACCAGAAACGGCACCTGATAGAAGGCAAAGTCGCCCCCGCCGCCAAACTCATCCTGAATGCTGCTGGTGGAATTGGCGATGATTCCCGTCTCGAATTCCACGGCCAGCGAACCGAACTGGGAGCCAAAGGCCACATCGAATTGTGCGCCCGGATCAAATTTCATCTTGCCGCTCTGGATGAATGCACCGGAGCTTTTCAGTGTGGTGCCTTGAACGAATGACGCCCCCAAGTCCACGCTGAAATAGGGCCGGGGGCGGAGCGCCTCCTGCTCCATCTCCTCTCCCATCCCACTTGCGGGGAGGATCAAAACGACAAAGGCCATCGGGGCAACGAATCGCAACCGGCCGAGCAGGCCGCGGAGAACTGGAAATGATTTCATAGACGGCGGGATTCACTTTTAAAGGTTAAAGACGATGGGATCGTGTAGCCCCGATGGCCTCCCTTGGTTGTCGTGTTCTCATCCATCGCTGATCGCGCAATGAAGATATGAGGAGGCCCGTGACGAACATCGGCGGGCCTCCCACGAATCATTGAATCATTGCGCCGGCACGAATCTGACGCAGGAGACACGTGCTGCTGCTGGTTGTGAGTGCAATTGCAACGGGAACGAATCGTTGCGGAGCCAGCCGTCCAGCAAATTGACGTAGCCCACGCTGCCGGGCACGCCGCTCACGCCCCCGGGTTCGCTCAGTTCGCCTTGCACGCCGCTCGGCGTCGCCTCCCCGATGAACCGATGAGCCGGTCCATGATCAAACATGAATGCGTCAGCGCTGGCGGCCCGGATGCCGCCGATTGGATTGCCCACGTCCACAGTATTGAAGCCGCCGTCCACGGGAATACCGGCCAGACCGGGTAGCGGTGCCGGCCACAGGCCCAGCGCCGGGGGCACGTTCAAGGCGCCACCCAACGGATGATTCAGCACCAGCCGATGCAGCTTGCCCCAGCGATAATCGTCGAGATTGCTCGAGTGAGCAAAAGCCGGCGCAAAGGCGTCTCCGGCCAGCAACGCGAGAGCGTCGTCCAGGCTCTTCAAGATGAGGACATCGCGACGATCCTCGGGGGACGCGACTGCTGGCACGTTGAAAAAGTTGATGCCGGACGCACCGACGCCGCCGCGGCTCGGGAAGGTCTCCAGCAAATGCCGCAGCGCGACGAGCGCGTGTTGGTCTTCGGCCAGTGGCAAACCGAAGGGAGCAAGCGGCGCATCGATGGTGTTGCGGAGGACTTGTCCGCGCCAGACGCTGTAAATGGTTGCGGCCACGCTCGCCGCCACTTCGTTGGAGGACGGCTCCAGCAAGGCGCCTTCGCCATCGCTGGCATCGTAGCCTTCGCGGAGGCCGGTTGGGGTGGTGAAGTTCCAGGTCGCGAGCCGTTGCACGGCGCTGGCCAGGCTCGGTTCGTTGGCCAAGGCCGCCAGCACCGGCTCGGTGCTGGAGCGTGCGCGGGCGTGCGCCTGCAAGATGTAAGGCACGAACACTTGCGCGTCGATCAGCGCCGTGTCGGCCTGGATCTGCTGCATGTCGTGGAATGAGATCTTGCCGCCGCCGGCGAGTTTCTCGCGAATTAATTGCGTGACACGGCCGGCCCGGTAGGTTTCGTAGGCGGAGCTGAGATAAAAGATCCCGCCCCCGGGGCGCAGTTGGTTGAACGGATTGTTGTCGAGCGTCTGGCCCAGCGGATCATTGTTCGAATTGGCGAACCATCCTGCGGGCGGATTGATCAGGTGCGGCATTTCCTCGAAGCTCAGGATCTCGTACGGCACCACCTGGCCGGGCTGGGGATGCTGCACGGGCAACCATTCGTTGCCGCCGGTGCCATCGCGAATGAACGTCGGCGGCAACCCGTGGATCTGGCCCGCCTGCAAATCCTCCCGGATGGGCACAGCCGAGCTGCTGAAGAAGGCGATATTGCCGCGCACATCGGCGCAGGCCCAATTGATCGAGCCGACATCGAAGAACTGGACGCCGCGCACGAAGTCTTCCAGGCCTCGCGCTTCGTTCCAGATCAGAAATGTTTCCAGTTCGCGGGTCGCGCCGAAGCCGGTGTATTGCACGCTCAAGGCGGTGCCGCCGGCAAGATCAAGCCGCACGATGGGGCCATTATTCCGACGCGGCACAATCAAGGTCGCCGGCGGAATGTCGCCACCCGGCGCCACCACCGTGAGATTGTCGGGCACCCCGTCAAAGTTGTTCTTACGGAACACCTCCGGGATCGGGATAATCGGTTCGTTCTGACCCTGATGCACGATGCTCAGCCCGCTGGGCGAGTTCGGATCAGGCACGATCTGTTCCTGAAATGTGTCGGTGACGTCCACGTAATTCACCGAGCCGCCCCAGCACAGGCGCCGATTCTGCCCAAGGACAACGAAAGGCACGCCGGCGACGCTGCTGCCTGCGGCATTAAGCTGCCCGGCCTGAATATGGATCGGATGAAACAGATTCGGCATGCCCAACTGAAGGTGAGTGTCGTTGGCCAGCATGGCATGGCCACTGGTCGTGTGGGCGCCGCTGATGCCCCATTCATTGGACCCGGCGTGCTTGTCCCGGTCGAGGATGTTCCGAAAGACAGGCAGATCCCGGATGGCGCCGAGGTAATCGCGACAGAGCTTGAGCAGGGCCGGATGCGGCTTGTGCGATCGGCCTGCGGCCGTAGCCGTCGCAGGCTCGCCGCTCTCGGCGGCAGCGGCAAATCCGTTGATCGCGTCCGGGATGGTCACGGCCGGATCAAACCGGGCCCCG
>Ga0247664_1000170_pt1 | contig 16646 bp, 19 predicted proteins | sample CNK05_metaG_FD_182715 | JGI IMG/M metagenome (GOLD analysis project Ga0247664, IMG submission 182715) | Soil microbial communities from Purdue University Martell Research Forest, Indiana, United States - CNK05 | ecosystem: Environmental > Terrestrial > Soil > Temperate forest > Bulk soil...
AGCCGCATTCGTGGACCAGCCTGGTTCGTCTGCCAGACCAATCCCCAGGCCGAACGCTGGGCACAGTCCAACCTCTCCCGCCGCGGATACCAAACCTACCTGCCGATGTGCGCTGTCCGACGCCGCGATCGCGTCATCCCATCGCTCTGGCACACCGTCCAAACACCCCTCTTCGGCAACTACCTCTTCATCCGGTTCGATCCCGAACATGATCCCTGGACACCCATCCGATACAGCCCCGGCGTGCTCCGCCTCGTCGTCTCAGGCCATGCCGGTCCAGAGCGCGTCCCCCACGGCATCGTCGAAGCGCTACAGGCCGGTGATGCCTCGCGCCGCTCCATCGCCCCGCTCAATGCATCATGGCCATCAGGCACCGCGTGCAGGCTCGCTGCCGGTGCGTTCACAGGACACGACGCTGTGGTGATCGGCACACGCGATGGGCGCACACTCGTCGGCGTCATGTGCTTCGGAGCAATGCGCGAGGTCAGCGTGCCGGCCGATTGTCTCATTCCGAGGGAATAAATGGCGGCCAGGCTAAGCCCGCAACATGACGCGCGGACCCGTGAGAAAATCCAAACCAGTCAGCTCGTCAATCGGTTGAATGCGTTTGCTTTAGACGAGACAGAATCCGTGCGCATGACATCCGACCAAGTGCGCGCCGCGCTCGGCCTGTTGCGCAAGACCATCCCTGACCTCGCCGTAACATCCCACACCGGACCCGATGGTGGCCCGGTGCTCGTCATCACAGGCGTCGATCGTGGCGACACGACCAAAGATTAAGCTCGGCTACGAAGCACGCCCACAGTTCACCGCGTTCCACGCACGCAAACAGCGCTGGGCCTGTATCGTCGCGCACCGTCGCTGCGGCAAAACTGTTGCATGTGTAATGGACCTCATCGATGCAGCACTACGCTGCAAGAAACCAGAGGGCCGCTTCGCGTATATGTCGCCGACGTATACACAATCGAAAGACACCTGCTGGCAATACCTGAAGCGCTTCACCGCTGACATTCCAGGCGTCGAGCAGCGCGAATCGGACCTCATGGTCATATTCCCCAACGGCGCGCGCGTTCGCCTCTACGGCGTCGAGAATTACGATCGGCTGCGTGGCACCTACATCGACGGCCTCGTGCTCGATGAATACGCCGACATCAACCCACGCGCATGGCCCGAAGTGCTACGCCCCGCGCTCGCCGATCGTGCCGGCTGGGCCGTGTTCATCGGCACACCACGCGGACGGAATGACTTCTGGCGCGTGCATCATCATGCCGAGCAGACGCCGGAATGGTTCTCGCTCGTGCTGCGCGCCAGCCACACCGGACTACTCAGTCAGGCCGAGCTTGACGACATGCGCGGCACACTCACGCCGGAGCAATACGACCAGGAACTCGAATGCTCGTTCGATGCCGCTATCCTCGGCGCCTACTACGGACGCGAAATTGCCGAGGCTGAGGCATCCGGTCGCATCGGCGATGTGCCATACGATCCAATCCTGCCAGTTCACACAGCCTGGGATCTCGGCATCGGCGACAGCACGGCGATCTGGTTTTTCCAGGTGGCGCTCGCCGAGATCCGCGTCATCGACTACTACGAAGCGGCAGGCCACGGGTTGCCGCACTATGCGTCCGTGCTGTCGTCACGCGGCTATACCTACGGCACCGACTATCTGCCACACGATGGCGAGGCGCGGCAGCTTGGCACCGGCCGATCGCTCTGGGAAACGCTACACAGTCTCACCAACCGTATCCCACGCATTCTGCCGAAGCAGAACGTGATGGATGGCATCAACGCTGCCCGCGTGACCATCGGCAAAGCGTGGTTTGACGGCACCAAATGCTACGACGGGCTTGAGGCGTTGCGCGCCTACCGTGCCGACTTCGATGAGAAGGCCAAGACGTTCCACGACCGGCCGAGGCATGATTGGGCCTCACACGGATCGGATGCGTTCCGATATCTAGCGCTCGCCTGGCGCGAGATGCAGCCCGAGAAGCCGAAGCCGCCGCCCGTCGATAGCTGGGACCGGGCGTTCCAGCGCGCCCGGCAGTCCGAGGTCGCAAACTGGAGAGTGGCGTGATCACGTATGCCGGATGCTTCCCAAGCATACTGCCTCCGTATCCATTGCGTCGTTTGCTGAAGCGGCGGTTTCGGCAAATACGGCGGCGGGAGCTCGGCAAACGCCGCCTGCGGAATGCCAGGAACCATTGGTGTGGATTTGGCCAGCAATTCCCACGCCTGTGGATTAACCATCCGAGCGGCGCGCGGTTTTTCAATGCCCGATCGCCGTACTCCCCATTCGTGCCGTGGCAAAAAGATATGTCACTGATTGCATGGACGCGGGCTGAGGAGAAGCGGGTAGAGCGCGCTTTTAGACGTATCGATAGCGGCAACAGGGCAGCCGGGTGGAGAGTTGCATGACCGACGACACCACCCTCTCCGGCGCGCGGTTCAGCCGACTCGTTGGCCACGATCCCGACAAATGGGCCGCGGCGTTTCTCGGTGCCTACGCGCAGTCCGATGGCGTCCGCACCGACGCCGACCGCCAGGCGTTCGTGGCCGCGTGGTTCCGCGATGCGATGGACGCCGCGGTCAAGGCCGCCGCGCCGCAGGGCCTGCAGGTGGCGTTCCAGAATGCACCCTCGTGGCCGTCCGAATAGCTGACGTCGCAACCCAGCAACCGCAGCAATGAGCGACACCGCGCATCGGATTGTGTTACAAGCAGGCGGCTCGGGGGGCGCAGCAACGCCCTTGTCCGAGCCTAACCGCCGACATGGAGTTCACCCATGGCGAAGGCTGCCGAATATCTGCCCTACACAGGGCCGGTTGTCACCCGCGCCGAGGCTAAGGCCAGTGGCGCACCACGCTACTTCACCGGGAAGCCGTGTCCTCACGGACATGTCGAGGAGCGGATTACCGCGAACGGAACCTGCCGGCTGTGTTCCAACCGGATGTCCAACACAACCAGCCGGAACAACCGAGAGAAATACAACGCATTCGGCAGGGCTTGGCGGAACAAGAACAAGGATAAGGTTGCCGCCCAGGCCAAGGCGTTCAAAGAGAAATATCCCGAGCGTGTCCGGGAACGGTCGATGCGCTGGCTTCGGAAGAACCGGCAATACACCTGGGATTACTATGCTGCGAACTCCGAGAGGATTAAGCAGCGGGTAAGGGACTGGACGGCGAATAACCCGGAGAGAGTTAGAGCCACTAAGGCGGCGTGGGCAGTTCTAAACGCCGACAAGAAGAAGGAGGCCGACCGAGACTGGGCAGCGAATAACCCCATTCTCGCTCGTGCGAATAGGCGAAACTACCGAGCGCGCAAGCGTGCCGCCGAGGGAAGCCACACGGCATTTGAGATACTGGCGTTGTTCGATAAGCAGCGCGGCCGATGCGCATACTGTCGGAAGGTTCTTGGGAAGCATTATCACGCCGATCACATCGTGCCGTTGGCGAACGGCGGCTCCAACTGGATCAGCAATATCCAACTGACATGTCCATCCTGCAATCATCGCAAGAACCGAACAGACCCGCTCGTTTTTGCGAGCCGGTTGGGCCGTTTGCTTTAGGCTGCAACAATGTCTGACGCTCTAGCGCTCCATGTCCATGTGAATGCGGAGCGGGGGCCGGACGAGCCTCCGGCAGTCGCCGACCTTACGGGCAGCGGGGACGCATATCCGAGGGATCTGGACGAACTCCATAACCAACTCGTTCGTTGGTTTGAAGAGTCCGAAATGGCCAGACAAGACGAAATTAAGATGGCCGAGACTGCGCGCTCGTACTATGACCACGTCCAGTGGACCAAGGATGAACTGGACGAACTGAAGAAGCGCGGCCAGCCCGCCATCGTCATCAACAAGATCCACGACAAGGTGTCGCTGCTCTGCGGCATGGAGCGCAAGGCACGAACCGATCCCAAGGCGTTCGCGCGCACGCCGGCCGAGGACGACCGCGCCCTGGCCGCCACGCAGGCGCTGCGGTTCATCAGCGACGACAACGAGTTTTCGCTGGTCCGCAGCGCCGTGTTCGAGAACATGCTGATCGAGGGCGCCGGCGGCGCGGAACTGGGCCTTGAGGACGACGGACAGGGCGGCGCCAATATTACCATCACGCACGTTCCATGGGACCGCATTTTCTACGATCCGCATTCCCGCTCGATGGATTTTAGCGACTGCCGATACAAGGGTCTGGTCATTTGGATGGACCGCGACCAGCTCGAGGGCCTGTATCCCGAGGGCGACGACGTGATCGAGGCGTCGTTCTCGTCCACAGACTTCTACTACAACGACAGACCGGAAACCGCATTCTGGACGGACAACCGGCGGCGCCGCGTGCGTGTCGTGCAGTGCCATTGGGACGAGCGCGGTACGTGGTGGCAGGCGACGTTCACCAAGAACGGCATTCTGGCCAATCCGCAGCGCAGTCGGTTCAAGGATCGCAAGGGTAAGAGCGCGTGCAGCCTGCTGTTGCAGTCGGCGTATATCAACCGCGAGAACCAGCGCTATGGCATGGTGCGTGGGTTGATCAGCCTGCAGGACGAGATCAACAAGCGGCGCTCCAAGGCGCTGCACCTGCTGTCGGTGCGCCAGGTGGTGGCCGAGCAGGGCGCGGTGCAGGACGTGGACAAGGCCCGTCGCGAGGTGGCCAAGCCGGACGGCTACGTCGAGGTGATGCCGGGCTTGAAGTTCGAGATCGAGCAGAGCGCGGATCTGGCGTCCGGGCAGTTCCAGCTGTTGCAGCATGCGACAGCGGAGATGCAGCTATCGGGGCCGAATGCGGCGATGTCGGGCACCGACCCGCGCGAACTGAGCGGGCGGGCGATCCTGGCCCAGCAGGCGGGTGGTGCGGCGCAGAACGAGCCGCTGGCTGACGCGCTGCGCTACTGGTCACGGCGGGTCTACGAAAGCTGCTGGATGGCGGCGCGGGAATACTGGTCCGGCGGCAAGTGGGTGCGGCTCACGGACGAACTCAACGGCACGACTTGGGTGGGCATTAACAGGCCGATCCGGGTGATGGACCGCCTCGCGGCGATGCCCGAGCAGATGCGGCAGGCGATGATGCAGCGCATGCAGTTGCAGCCCGACGATCCGCGGTTGCAGCAGGTGGTGGGCATCGAGAACGACATCACCGACCTCGATGTGGACATAACGATCGAGGAAGGCATCGATATTCCGAGCCTACAGGCGGAGCAGTTCCAGACACTGGTGCAGCTCGCCGGCATGCAGCCGGGGCTGATACCGGGTGACGTGCTGATTGCGGCGTCCGGGCTACAGGACAAGGACATGCTGCTTCAGCGCATGCAGGCGCACCAGCAGCAGCAACAGCAGGCGCAGCAACAGGCCGGGCAGTTGGCGCAGCAGCACGCGCAGGCGGACATCCAGGGCAAGCAGGCCAAGGCCGCCGCCGATATGGCGCTTGCACAGGAGCGCAAGGTCAACGCAGTGCGCGAGGTGCATGGTATCCACAGCGATTTCAGTGCGCCGCCCTATGGCCAGCCATTCGTCGCACCGGACAACCCGCCGGGCGTGCAGCCAACGCAACAGCCGTCCGATCCCGAGCAAATGACGCCGGAGATGGCGATGGCGCACCACCTGGTGGATTTGCACAAGAAGGCCGCTGACATCCGCAACACGCAGGCGCAGGCGGCGCTGACCGCGGCGAAGGCGGCGCAGATCCCGCACCAGACCGTGGGCGAGATCGCCAACACGCACCAGACGATGGTGACGACGAATCGCCTGATTAAGACGCCGATCCCACAGCCGGGACAGCCGGCCTAATCCAAGGACACGACTATGGCTAACGAGCAACTCGACAGCTTCCTTGCGTCCGAGACGCAGGCGGCAACCCCGGAACCCGCCCCGCGCGAGGCCCCAGAGCCACGCCAGGAGGCGCCGGAGCCCAAGGCCGAGGCTACCAGGCCGCCGGAGCCAAAGGCCGCCGAGAAGCCCCCAGAGGACGACGCAGAGCCGCCGCAAGCGCTCGACGGCGAGCCGGTTATCCCGCGCCGTGCCTACGAGGACGAGCGGCGTAAACGCCAAGATTGGAAGGAGCGTGCGGCCAGGCTGGAAGGTGAACTCACCGCCATCCGCCGCCAGCAGGAGGAAGCCCGTGCGCAGGCGTCACAGCCCGAGCAGATGCCGCCGCTGGCGCCGATCGATCCGGCACAAGATCCGGTTGGCTTCACCGCGCGGCTGCAGCAGGTGCTGCTCAACGAGCGGCTGAACAACTCCGAGGAGCGGCTGCGCGAGAAGATCGGCGACGAGAAGCTCAACGAATACGTGGCCGAGTTCAAGCAGCTCGCCCAGCGCGATCAGACGCTGTTCGGCAAACTCTACAGCCAGACCAATCCGTATGCGTGGATGACGCGCGAGGTGGATCGGCTGCGGCATCTGCGCGAGGTGGGCGACGACCCGTCCGCGTACCGCGCACGCATCGAGGCCGAGGCGCGGGCGAAGTGGGAGCAAGAACAGGCAGCGAAGCCGCAACCGCCCCCGGTATCACCCGCCGCAGGGATGCAGCCGTCGCTCGCCACCGCGCGCAGCGTCGCTGGACGCACCGCAAGTACATGGACCGGCGAGCCAAGCCTCGAAGAGGTGTTGGCGCCAGTCCAGAACCGCCGGTCGGCGAACGGCCAGTTCCGCCGGTTCTAGGTGGTGTCCGGTGGCAGCCGTCGCTCGATCTGGTCCAGCCTGGAGCCGTGCTTGAGCACGACGCGGTGGAGATCGGCAATGGTGCGGGACAGATCGCGGACTTCCTCGCGGGTGTTGTCGCCAGCCTTGCGCGTGCTGTCGCTCATGCCGCCAAGAACCGTGATGTCGTCGCGGATGGCGTCAATCGCAGTCAGTAGCCGCTCTTCGCTGGCGTTGAGCTTGCCAATCACGTCGCTGCCCAGCTTGGCGATTTCACCTCGCAGGTCGGTGCCGAGTTGCGCGATGGCGGCCAGGATGGCGTCGCTCATGTCAGGTCTTCATATCAACGCTGTAATGGGGCGCATAGTTCACAGCTAGATGCTTACCTGGTTTCAGTTCTTTGCCAGCGCGCGCCGTCGTGAAGCACTCATTAGGTGACACATCCAGAGCCTGGAAGTTCGGATCGAACAATGTCACATCGCCATCCCACACTGTCGAATGGTCCCGGCTGCTGATGATCCGCCAAACACGATTCGGCACGCTCGCCTGGGCAAGCTCTAGGTTGAAGTTCACCAGCCAATGACATGCCGCGTGCTTAACGTATTGCCAGTAAGCCGGTTGACGGCCGCGGTGACTGCACCACCAATCGCATGTCTCGAACTCGCGTGGCACCATGCCAGGAAGGAACTCTTTCTCCCACCGGCCATAGGTGAACTTGTTGAAGTCTCGCACGAGCACGTCGGCGACTTTGGGATCAGTGAGATGCGGGCGGATACGGCGCCAGTTGCGCTGCAGATCGTAGTATTGCATGGGTTTCCTCAACTGCGCGCGAATTCGCCATGAAGACGCAAGGCAGCAGCATCGCGAGCAGCTTTGGCTGCCTCGGCGGTTGGAAACGAACCGAGATGCAATTTGTTGCCACCACTGTGGATCTCAGCAATCCAGTGTTTACGGCGCTTCTCGAACCAGACGCCTCTGTGGCCGCTCGTGTTGTCCGAGCGTGTCCGACAACTCATCTTGTTTTGCGACGAGGTGGCGATGCGTAGGTTGCTCCATTTGTTGTTACGCGGATCGTGGTCGCGATGATCGACCTCTCCTTGAGGCCATCGCCCCGTCATCCACAGGACGGCCAACCTGTGGCCCCGGTAGAGATGATCGTTGATACGAATGATCAGATAGCCATCGGGCTTTCTGTAGCATCCAGCCCAACGACCGGCCCAGCTGTTGAACCGATCACCAGCCTTACGGGCTTTCCACGTGAAGATGCCGGTTTTTGGGTTGTAGCTCAGTACGGCGCGCAGTTGCTCTCGGGTGAGCGAGCCGTCTAGACGGAATGCAACCATGATCTGTCCCTTCCGACAGTGATTGGCCAGAGGCCGGTCGCTGTTATCAGCAACGATCGGCCTCGCTCCTAATACCACAAAATATGCCGGCAGAAAGCGCAAAACCAGCGCTCACGCTACGCATATTTTCCTGCCGCCGAGGTTACGGGCGCACGTGCCGACCCAGGTGCCGCCGACCGAAAACGGGCGCAGTGGCTGCCGCCGAGCATTCGGGCGCGATCAAACGAAAGGAGAAAGATAGTATAGGAGTGCTCGGCGATGGCCGACATGAATGTAACCCCGGCCAGACCGGGATTAACCCCAATACAGTGGCAGTCCGACTTCTGGGTAGAGTATCTCAGGGAGAACCAGTTCACGCCATACTTTGGGACAAGTATGGACGCGATGATTCAACTCCAAACGGATTTGACTAGGAAACCAGGCGATACTGTGGTATTCCCCACCGTCCGCAATCTCGTCGGAGCCGGAGTTACTGGGAATACTGTCCTAGAGGGCAATGAGGAAATTCTCAACGCCCGCTCGCTGAACGTCACTGTCGGCGTCATTCGTCACGCGGTGGCGGTGTCCGACTGGGACGAGCAGAAATCCGTCATCGACCTGCTGCAAGCCGGCCGTTCGGTGCTGAAGAACTGGGCGGCGAACAAGTTGCGCTCGGACATCATCACCGCGCTTGGCTCGATAACGGCTGACGGCAACGTGTCGATCTCGTATGCCGCAGCGACGGCCGCACAGCGCAATACGTGGCTCGTCAACAACGCCGATCGCGTGCTGTTCGGCGCGTCCAAGAGCAACGCGGTGTCGGGCGTCTATGCGACGGCGCTGCTTACCGTGGACACCACGGCGGACAAAATGAACGCCGCGCAGCTCACGCTCGCCAAACGCATGGCGCGCACCGCCTCGCCGAAAATCCGGCCGATCAGGATCAACAACGACGAGGAATGGTACGTGGTGTTCGTGCCGTCCCTGTGTTTCAGGGATTTGATGTTGGACCCCGTGATCATCAACGCCTTGCAATATGCCTGGAATCGCGGCTCGGACAATCCGCTGTTTACCGCTGGCGACATCATCTACGACGGGATGATTATCCGTGAAATCCCGGAGTTGCCGGTGCTCGCCGGTGTCGGCACTGCCGGCAGCGACGCCGCGGCGTCGTATCTCTGCGGCGCGCAGGCCATCGGCATCGCGTGGGCGCAGCGGACGAAGGTGATCGAGAACCGCCGTGATTACGGCTTCTTCCAGGGAATCGGCGTGGAAGAAATCCGCGGTGTGCAGAAGCTGCGCTTCGGCACTGATCCGACCGTGGACACGACGAAACCCGTCGATAACGGCTCGATGGTCATCTGGTCGTCCTCGCCGGCTGACGCATAGGAGGCTGACATGGCAAGCGATAAGCACGAGACCAGCGACAAGCACGACGATCAGGAACGCCAGCGCGCGGCCCGAACGGCGCAGCAGGACCACACCCCGCGCCAGGAGGAGCAATACGCGCGGGAGCACGGGCGTTCGTCCGGTACCGCAAAGACCACAGCACCGGCACCAGACCCCAAGGCAGCGGCGGAACTGAAAGAAGCGCAGGCGGCGTCCAGCATCGGCGCGCAGATCATCCTCGACTTCAACGACGATACGTCGAAGGGCGCGCGCGGTGGAGCGGGTGGAACGGTGGAGGAGAACACCATGGCCAGGGATGCCGGCCTGGTGGGATTGGGCCTCGACCCGGTGAACTGCTCAGGGCCACCGCCTTCCCAGGCGCAACTGGCCGCTCGGCGCCAACGGGAGGAAGAACAGGCGAAGCTGACGGCTGATCCGCAGTTCTATCCGCCGCCCTCAGGCCACGCGACGAAGATGTCGAGCCTCGCTGCCGGTATTGACGAGGGAGACGTGCCGCCACCGACGGTGCGTGGCGGCGCGGCAGCCTGATGACCACATCGGTCGGCACGATCGCGCAAATCGCGCTACGTCGGCTCGGCGTGCGCGTCGTGCCGCTCGATGACTCGCCTACCCTGACGGAAATGGTACCCGCCGCGACGCTCGCCACCAACGCCCTGGTGGAACTCGGCGTGATTGCATCTGACGAAACGCCGTCGCCGTCCGACCAGGCGTTGATGCTCGACAAGGTGGCCAGCGTGCATGCCTCACTCGATGCGCAGGGCGTGGTGTGGTGGACCGGCGACGCCATGCCACGTGCCTTCGCCGAGGAGTACACCAAGCTCGCGGCAGCCTATGCGGCGTCGAGCTTCGGCAAGGCCACAGATCCGGCTGTGGTGGCGCTGTTGGAGGGGCGCGTGAAGAAGGGCGCCATGGTGCTCAGTGCCGACGACAACGCCCAGCAGGCGGTGCAGAGCGTCCACAACGACCTCGTCATGCGCGGCATCGCACGCTGGACAGTGTTCGATATCCCCGACCCGCTGAGTGATCCCTACGCCACGCTGGCGGCCGATGCGTTGGCGCCGCTGTTCGGCATGGACACCGACGCGAAGGACAGCGCCGAGGCCATGCTCTCGATCTTCCGATACGTGGCGCTGCCGAGCAGCGGGCAGACCGTGGTGGGGACGTATTTCTGAAGGAGCGGCTTCGATGAAACGTCTCGTCATTGCTCTGGCTTTGCTGCCGTCGCTTGCTGCTGCCCAGGCGGTATCGCAGGCAGACCGTAGCGGCACGATCGCTGCCGGCGGCACTGCCCAGGTGCTGATGCCGGCGTGGTCTGGCCGGCATGGCTGCGTCATGCAGAACCAGTCAACGACCGATCTGTGGGTGTCGGAGGTCGGCACAGCGGCGGCAACACAGCCCAGCATCAAAGTGCCTGCCGGGACGCAGTACATTTGCGGCAACCCGGCACCAGGTAGCGCACTCAGTGTATTCGGCGCCACCACCGCGCAGCCATTCGCAGCGCGGGAGTGGTAAGGCAATGGCATACCGCATCAAGTATTCGGACTATCCCGGCACTGCCGAGGGGCCACCGGACCCTGAGCGATGGGTCGGTCCTCCTGGGCCACCAGGACCGCCTGGCCCACAGGGTCCGCCAGGACCGCCGGGGACGGGCACCAATCTGCCGACATCGAGTGCTGGGTTGGCCCCAGGTACGCTTTGGAACAATGGGGGCTTCGTATGCGTCGCCTGATCCTTGCGGCGTTATTCCTCGTGCTTGGTCACGCGGCGCGCGCGGCGTGCCCATCCGTGCTGACCGATTGTCCCAACATCAATGCCAACAATGGTGCTTTCGGAGGCACGCTGACCGCACCAGGGCTGCTAGGCACGCCGGGCAACTATCTCAACGGTAGCATCGCCGTCCCTACCAGTTCGACGCAGATATTCGCCGCCACCGCGCGCGTGCGCGTCAAACTGCTGAACAACAGCGGGATCGGCGGCAGTGGTGGACCTGCAATCGTCATCTGGTGCCGTTGGGGTGCGGTATCCACTCCGGGCGGCATCGGCTCGTTTGCCTTGCAGCCGAACGGCGGCGGTATCGATGATCAGGGAAGTGGCGTCAATCAACTGGCACTCAACTGCCTGTCCGAGAGCGGCACGCCGAGCCTCTACGCGGAGCAATACTGATGCGCCGCCGTGACCTGGTTTCTGGCGCGGTTGCTGTGGCGGCAATGGCGGCGCTACCACGCGACGGGCGTGCCGCTGTCGTCAATCCGCCGGCGCTAATCCCGACGCCCAATGCCCAGCGCGCCTACCGCATCGCATGCCGGCAACGCCCGGTGTCGGACGGAACCGATGTGGATAGCACCAATAACAGCATGAATATCCGCGTCACCTGTTTTGCACCGAAGCAGTGCGACATCTCCGATATCCGGCTGTCGTTTCCGGGGTTTGGTTTCAACATTGCCGAAGTGGACCTGCCGAACGGGTTCACTGTGACCAGCGCTGTCGTTGAGTATCCCATAGGCACGTTCACCAAGGTCTACGCCGCCGGCAATCCGTCGCTTACGGTGACTCCTGGCCGCAGTCTCTATCACTACGATCCGGCGCCAATCCAGGTGCCAGCCGGCGCTAACTTCTTCGTCAAAGCCTATATCACCTGGACCGGCACGCTGTGGCTCAACGACAAGACCGGCTGCTACGGGACGGGCGAGTGGTGCGAGCGCGGCGTTGGCCTCGCGGATCAGACATTGACGACCAGTGTGCGGGTAAGCGCCGGTCACTCTGGATTTGCGCCAATCGTCTATGCGCGTCTCAGTAAATCAGTCGCCTGCCTGGGGCTGTTTGGCGACAGTATCACCCAAACCGCGCAGGACAGGCCGGACCCGATTACGTCGAGCCAGTGGTCAGAAGGCGCTATGCTTGGCCAGGTGCCGGTTATCAATCTCTCGCGGTCAAGTGACGGCGCCAACACCGTCTTGCTTCGCAACGAGGGACGCAACCTCATTGCGCTGGATAGTGTGACACACGTCCATTACGGCTACGGTCGCAACAGCCTCAGCCTGACACCTGGCGTGATAACGGCGAACCAGGACCAGTTGCAGAAACTCTCAGCGCACTGGATGGCAGAAGGCAAGAAGGTCGGCGCCTCGACCGTTACGCCGTTCAGCCATAGCACAGATGGATGGTCAACCACGGCGGGCCAAACCAACGACAATGCGGTACAGGAAGGCAACCGCATTCTCTACAACAACTGGCTGCGCGCGAATTGGCAGGCGCTCGGGCTGTCTTGGATGCTCGACTGGGCGCATGTCGTGGACCCGACCGACAGCGGATTATGGAACGTCGATGTCGGTCACGCTGGAAGCAATGCCGCCGGGTTCCCGGTGCTGTCCAGCGGTGCGATGTCCAGCGTGACGCTGCCAAACTACCACGGCCTCGATAGCGCGTCCGGCATTTCTTATCCGAACGTCAGCGCCGATACCTGTTACTGCTATGCCTATCCCGGAGATCCAGGGAGCGGCGGCGTCGTGACCTATGCGGCGTCTGCTGGTGTCGTGACCAGTTTTGCGGTCGCCTCGCCGGGGAGCGGCTATCTAAATCCGCCGATGGTGGCACCGATTGGTGCGTGGACGCGCGACGGTATCCATCCGACGCACCGGGGTTACATGGAAATCATCAGGCAAACCGGTTGGGGTCCGGCGATGCTGACATGAGGAGATCAATGTCCATGTTCTCGCTGCGTGGTATTTCCGCCACCGTCGCTGCTTGTCTTATCTCTCCCCTTGCTTTGTCGCAGATCGTGACCGGTGGCGGGTCGTCATTACCACGCGCTCCTGCGTTGCTGCTGGCCGATGGTTTGTTGGCGAACTGCGTCTGTGGCAGCACGACGGTTGTTGATACGATGAAGTCGTTTACGTTACCCGCCGGCACGCTCGCGAACGTGGGCGATATGATTCACATTGTCGCCGGTGGCAAAATGGCCGCATCAACCGACGCCAAGAGTGTGCGGCCGAAATTCGGTGGCGCTCTTCTCGCAAACCCGCTTGGGTCTACTGCCGGGCAGACCCAGTGGGCGGTTGATATCTGGGTAATTAAAACCGGCCCCAACGCGCAGAGCTTTTATGTGCAGGGCGGGGCTCTGAATGTTTATAACGGCAATGGTAGCGGCACCCTGACACAGACCGATACCGCACCAATCGCGATTACTGTTGATGCTTTGAACGCGACAACGACGACGGCAGCCTCGATCAGCACGCAGATGCTGGTCGTGCAGTATTTCCCAGCGAGTTAGCGCTGGCATGCCGGTCCAGTTGAATAGCGGGAGGCACTGATGCCCGACGGCCTCGTCATCCCCGGCGGCCCCGGTTTCGCGGGATCGCCGCAGCCGCCCGACGTGCCCTGCGATCCCACCGGCGAGGGCTGGCGCGGGCCTCCAGGGCCTCCAGGTCCAGCTGGGCCAGCTGGGGTCGGCGAGGCGCCGGTGGATACGTTCGCTTATGGCCGGCTGAACGCCACATGGGCACGGGTTCTGCCGCTGACCGGGGGTAATGTCAGCGGCACCGTTACCGTTGGCACCGCGAGCGCCAACTATGTGCAGATCAGCGGTGGCGCCGGCGCTCCTGGCATCACGACGGTGGGCGCTACCACCAATGTCGGCATGAACGTCACCGGCAAGGGCACCGGCGGCGTCAATCTGCGGTCAGCCAACGGCACCATCCTGTTCGCTCAGGACGATGGCACAGGCGTGATCGGCAACGCGCTGACGGTGCTCGGTGGCCTGGCTGCCAATCCGATCAGGGTGAGCAGCAACAGCCCGGCCGGGATCAACTTCAACGGGCCGATTCAGAACAATCGGGTCAATGTCAGCCGTGCCGGGTTGTGGAATGACGCCGGCACGAACTACATGGGGTTGCGGTTCCAGTCGAACTGGCTTGGTTATGCGCTCGATACTGGTTCCTGGCCCTTAAATCTTATTACCAACAGAGACTCTGTTAAGGCCAACAGTGGCGCAACCAATCTGTCCATAATTAACACCTACGATGTAGGGCATTGTGGGCCGCGCACAGGTTTCTGGGCTACGTCGCACACGATTGGCGCGCCTTACATCCCCACAGCATGGCAGCCCAACCACGCTTATGTGGTTGGGGATATGTGTGTGAATGGTGGGCTTTCTGCGCCAGCCTATGGCAATAATCAGAACGTGTATCAGTGCATTACAGCAGGCACTTCTGCTGCGTCGGGTGGGCCAACCGGCGGCAATGCATCGATCCCAGACGGCACGGCGGTCTGGACCTATGGCGAGCCGTTCCCGACGCTGATGTATTACGTGGGCGGCGTGTGGACGATGGCCGCTGACTTCAATTGCGGCGGCACCGCGCCCACGTCGTCACTGAGCGCTGGTTCAGTGTTCGGTGGTAACTCATCTGGTAGGCTGAACACCGGCGCCACCAACTTCAACCAATGTGTCGGTCTCGAAATCGACAACATGATCGCGACCGGCGCATCGGCGTCAGTCAATGTCGGGCTGCAGATCGCGCACGTTGAAACCCACGCGGTGCAGGGCGCCGAGATTGATGTGTGCCTGCGCCTGGCCGATCAGGGTGTGCCCGGTGAGGGCTGGCGCAACATGATGGTTATGGGGGATTACGCGAGCCAATGGCCGGTGGACCGGAACGTCGGCTATCTCTTTCAGGTGCAGAACAACGGCGCGCGAACCCCGAGCGCTGCGGGTGGGTTTGATCTGAACATGCTGCAAGCCACCGGCAACGGACCTGAAGGCGGGCGATTCTGGTGGCGCAGCCCCGGCGTCAAGATCCGCGACACCGAGGTGCAGGCGGGCTATCTCTCGGTTGCGACCGACGCCAACGGTGCGGTGATCGACGCCAGTTATTCGCAGATGTCGGCCGCTGCTGGCGCCATTACCGTGGCTGCGTCCAGCAGCGACTGGAACCAGGGAGACATCGCAGTCGACCAGTACGGCAACATCGTTCAGGTGACTGCCGGGCCGGCGCCCGGCGGGCCGGTTACCGGCGTCAGTGTGATCCTCGCGCGTGGCTGGCAGACAACACCGCCGACCAACCCGGTGACGTTCAAATCCCGCACGCGCGGTGGTCCGTTCTTCGGCACGTCGCTCACGCTGAACCTCACATGGACAGCGCGCAAGGGACTGTCGGTGCAACCTAGCGCCGGTGGCTCCCTCGGTTTCTATGGCGCCGCGCCCGTTGCCAAGCAGACCGGCGTGCCGGTCACTGTGGCTGGTGTCCATGCGGCGCTGACCGCGCTCGGACTGATCGCCCCATGACCCCCGAACTTGCTCGTATCGCGCTGGCGTTCCTCGAACGCTCCACATTCCAGGGCGGTGAGGTGCAGGCGTTCCTCGCCGTCACCAACGCACTGCGGGAGATCGCCACACAGGTGCCGCGGGCCAATGGTGCGGACGATGCCGCATATTCCGCTGCCATCCCTAGGAGCGTCTGATGGCATCAGTGGCCATGACCGTGCCGTATATGCGGACATCCATGCTGCACATCCCGCGCCGCGACCTGGTGCTGGCCGCTGCCGATAGCCTCTATCTGCGTGTCACCGTGGTGGACAGCGACAACCCCTGCGCGCAGGCGCTGGATCTCACTGGCGGCGTCGGCGGGCCATCCGCGCAGTTCACTATCTACGAGGTCGGCCCCGGCTATTACGACGACTACGGCTGGGCGCTGCCGGCTTGCGGGCGCGTGCTATGGAACGGCATCGGCGTGATATCCGATGCGATCGGCGCGTTCGATTTCGCGTTTCCGTCTGGCACCATGGCGAACTGGCCGCGGCGCTGCGGCTGGGCGGTGCAGCTGAACTACGATGCCCAGGGGGCCGAGGTGCTGACCACCGGGCGGCTGCATGTGCGCTACGCCGGGGCGGCGTTCCAGATGCCGTCCACGGCCATCTCCACGACAAGCGGTTCTCTGATCGAAGTGCTGGGGGCGGGATAATGAGCGATTTCACGGTAACGCCGATCCCGGCACTCCCCGACCTCGGCGCGCTCACCGATACCAGCGCGCTGGTCGGCGAACGGTCAGGCACCGGGCGGTTCATCGCCCCGGCGATCAGAAGCTACTGCTTTGTGGACGTGGTGCAGGACGGCAAAACCTACGGCCGGATGAATGCCGTTTGGACACCTGTGCTGCCGCTGACCGGCGGCGCGATCACCGGCACGCTGAGCGTGTCGGGCAACGCCACGGTGGGAGGCACGCTCGGCGTCACCGGCGCCGCGACATTCAGCAGCTCGCTTGGTGTCACTGGCAATGCGACGGTCGGCGGTACGCTG
>Ga0247664_1000171_pt1 | contig 16634 bp, 30 predicted proteins | sample CNK05_metaG_FD_182715 | JGI IMG/M metagenome (GOLD analysis project Ga0247664, IMG submission 182715) | Soil microbial communities from Purdue University Martell Research Forest, Indiana, United States - CNK05 | ecosystem: Environmental > Terrestrial > Soil > Temperate forest > Bulk soil...
AGCCTTGGTCGTCAAGGGTGCCATTTGCTGATTGGCTTCGATCATGGCTTGTTTACCCTGTACGCGGCCAACGCGTTCGTAGATTGCCTGTTTGACGGTTTCCTTGGCTTCCGTGATGGTGGTCAAACGCGGCTTATAAAACACGCTTGGTGGCACACCAGCAATCTGGCCAAGGGTATTGGCTATCGTACGCTCGTCACCCGCCCACTTAGATTTAGCTTGCGCGTACACCAGTTTCTTACCCGGTATCGCCACACCGTCTTTGGCTAGTTGTATGGCTTGCCCTTCCACTGCGTTAAACCAGTCATCCACCATGTCACGCATTGTCAATATGTCCGCAATGCGTTCGACACTCAGTTCACCCGGCTTGGGTAAGCCCGCTTTCTTCAAAGAGTTGGGATCGGTATACGTTGGTATAACCGCGCTCATGCGGTACACTTCGGCTTCTGGACAGGCTGATATGGCAGGACACCACCGGCAGTGTTTACCCGGTACGATCTCAGGGATGGTTTCCTTGGACTTGATGATGGCGAAGTTTACTTCGTTAACGAAATCATCCAGTGCATGGTCGTCGCACATCCACTCTCGTATGCCGCCTTCACGGTTGAACCCGCGCGGCTGCATGATCACCAGCCTGTATAACGTCTTGCCTGACGTACACATGCCCTTGCGCCGTAGCTCTTGCCGTGCGCCCACTGCGTAGAAAAGTAGTTGGCTGTTGTACTTGACGTTAACCGACACACCCGTTCCGTGCTTGTAGTCGGCAACTATCATCATGTCCATACCCGGTATGTACACGATCACGTCGCACGTACCACCACAGTCGTCACCATCTCTAGTCGGAAAAATAAACTGGGTTTCCAAAGCTACAAATGTATCGTCAGCTTGATATGCGTCGATCAAATCCATGATGTGGTCGAGTGCCGTTTGCACAGCCTCGATACGTGTCTCTTCGTTATCGTGGTGATGTGTCCACTGGAATTTACCAAACAACCACGCTTCCCGCGCTGACTTGTATTGTCCTGCCAACGCGTATTCTAGGAGTTCGTGGGCTTCCTCGCCGTCTTGAGCATAGGTCGAACTTAGCTTCACGGGCATTCCAGCCACGCGTTGTATGCTTCCGGGGCAGACCAGCCATCGGGCTGAGCTACTGGCAGAATACAGGCTATGTGCGCGGCTGGAATGATCTTGGGTCATTGGTGTTAGGCGCTCTCAAATTCTGGCATGGTTGGCTTGACGCCAAATGACTGTAGCACCACCCCTGCCATATCGCAGTAATACATCTTCTCAGAGGCTGGGAGTTTATCCCACGTATAGCCCCTGTACATGATTGGGTGCCGGTTCTTCGGGTCAGTGTCGCTAGCACTGACCTGTCGGAAGTCAAACAGTTCCTTTGCGGCTTTGGTGATATCCGCTTTGGTAGCCTGTACGGTAGGGATGGGTATCATTCCTGCTTCCTTTCAGCTAGGCGTCCATGCTGGATTGGCGAATGCCTGCTCCAGCCATTCCAATTGCACTTCGTTGGCATCCTGTGCGCGTTGTATGCCAAGCACTGCCAACACCTTCTTGACGCCTGCCACGCCATTGGTCGGGTTGCCGCCCTTGGAGTAGCTGTCCATCAGCTTCACCACGTTCTCAAGGCGCGGGTTGGCGCTTGGCGCGGACATGGGCGGTGGCGGGGGTGTGGCCGGTCCCGGCATGGCGGGCATGGCGTTGGGCTGGGGAAGTGCCGTGGGGCGACCGGGCGGCGGCATGGTAGGCATTCCGGGTGGGATAGCGGGTGCGGTAGCGTTCCCGCCACCCAGTGCCTGTCCCGGTCCCTGCGAGGCGATGATACCAACCGAGACAAGAGCCTTGACGGCTCGTTCCAAGTCTTCAGCGGTCATGATGTTGATGGTAAGCTGCATACTGGTTAATCCTTTATGATCATGGTTTCTGGTTGCAAGTCCTAGGTAACAAGGTTTAGGCCCGGTGTCAACACCGGATGTGATAACATTGGTGATCCTTCTATATCTGCTATTGAACGCGTTTTCTGGATAATCAGGTCATTGACCTTTTCGTCAAACGTGTTGGCTAACGTGACAAATCTGACAAAGCACGGAAGCATCTGACCTATTCGGTGGATACGTTTGACAGCCTGTGCGTTTCCAGCGGGTGTCCAATCGCTTTCGAGCATATCCAGACGCCGAGAAGCGAACAGGTCGCTACCAAGACCAGCAGACTTGATATTGCCAAGAAAGACAGTACACGTTGGGTCTTCCTGAAATTGTCGTATGGCTCTGTCGGCTTGCCTGTCAGAAACAGTCCCATTGACCAGTACACAGCTAATGTTCCTCTTCCTGAGAAAGTTATAGATAAACACCAACGCGTCAACGTGTATGCCCATAACCACGTGTTTCTCGTTGCCCGTGATCCGTAGGTCGTCCAGAAGCATGTGCGCGTAGGGGGCGGCTTTAGCTTCACCCAGTAAACGCCTTAGCGTCATGATATGCTGCGCTTCCAGAAAACTCAGACCACCGTGGTTGATTGCATGGACAATGGCGTGGCTCAGCGTGGGGTATTGTCGTAACAGGTCGGTGATAGCCTTCGTGTCGCCATCCACGATGATCGGGTCCAGCCTGATGCTGGGAAGCTGGAAGCCCACGTCGGCCAATGTCCGCTGAACACGATGGTCGTTGATCAGGTTAGTCAGGTCGGCTTGCGCCTCTGGCCTGACCGTCTGTCGGGAGCCATACTGAGACAGGTCGCTGTAGAAATACTTCTTGATAAACGTCCCTTGTGGCAGGGTGGTTGCTCGACATAGCTTTAGAAATGTGTAGATATCCAGTGGATCATTTGCCATCGGCGTGCCAGATACATGCCAAATATGCTCAGCAAAATTGACAAGTCCACCAGAACCATCAAACTCAGGACCGAGTATGGCCTTCGTACGCGCTGCCTCAGAGTTTTTAACATAGTGCGCCTCGTCCATTGCCACGAAATCAATAGGCTCACCACTCATGTAGATCGATTTCGCCCACTTGGTGGCCTGTTCGTAGCTTGTCACTAGGATGTGGTATCTACCACGTTGCCATGCGATGAAATCATGGACGCTACGGCCTTCCGTGATACGGTAGCCACGCGTTGCCCACTTATGGAACTGATGCACGGTGTTGCGCCGCAGCTTGGCCGGGACAATCATGATACCACGCTGCGCCTTGATCATGTCGGCCGCGCGGATCACCTGTGCGGTCTTACCAAGTCCCATAGCATCATGCAGACCAGCACGCTCGCGGCCAGCCAGAAAAGCCACTCCATCATCTTGGTATGGGTATATGGGCTGAAACTTGCTAGGCTGTATTTGTGCCATTGATATGTCCTACGAGAAACGTCTCACCGTAGTACCCTAGCATGGCTGCTTCAGCCCTGTCAACTAGCCTGCCGCCCTTTGGCCCACGGAAGCCGTCGCGGTGGTCTGGAAACAACTCGTCAGCCCTACGCATTATGGCTTCCCCTGTCGTGTCCTTTGTCTTACCCGGAACCCGTAGGAGTTTCTTCCACGTACTCGGAGGTATCTCCTCGATGGGCAGCTTCGCCGCTATACAAGCCATACGAACAAGTCCGACACATAAGCCCATAACAAACATACCACGATCACCCGGCCGCTCCCATATCTGTTCGATCACCACCCGGTCAGCCCCTTTGACCTTGGCTAGCTCGAAATAGTTCAAGAGCGCCACGTCATCAACACGATTACGCTTTGTCTTGTTGACCGTGGTCGTGTACACAGGCATGTTCTCTAGGTGGAGTATGCGCCGCGCGTGATCGTAGTACGCCATTGCACCACCCAGCCCGCAGTCAACCCCTATCGTGGTCATGACTTAAAGATAAACATCGCGCGTAATTGGTCTATTACGTTCCCGATTGTCTCAGCTTTTTGTGGGGCTTTAAGGCTTAACTCGTTTACCTTGTTTACGATAGCCCAGCTTAACGCAAACACGACTTCCTCGGCTGGGTATTCGGCTACTTGGTCACGTAATTCATCGATAAGCTCATACGGCGCAGGACGCTTGCCACGGCTATACACTTTAGCCATGATGCGCTTCTATTTTCGTTTGTTTCCACGCCAACCAAGCCAGCATAATGCGTGGATCACGTACTAGCTCTCGGAACTCTTCATATGTGGCTTTACGTAGTTCTGACGTGCCTAGGAAGAACGAGAACTTTCCGCACTCGATACACATCGAAGTGTCACCGGCTACAGGCTTTGCCCCTGCTTCAAACACGTCACCAGCCGCAGTTAAAGTGTGGTTACACCACGGGCAGTTGATCGGCTTACGAAAGGTAAATACGTTATCGTCTATGGTGCTCAATTAATATCTCCCCTTTTGTCTCGCAGCATATTACGGTCACGTGGTAGCGTTGGTCCGCCTCTCCACGTCCGCAAAATGACTGTATTACGTCCAAACCTTTGACACGTGTTTTCTTTATGACACGTTCCATAGCTGCGAAGATTACGTCTTGTATGTTCGGAGGCCAGTCTTGTAGCTGGCCTTCCATGTAGCCGGTCACGTCAGCGTGTAGCTCAAAGATTTTGAGCGCCTTCGCCTTGACGGTGAACTCAGCTACACCAAGTCCTACACTATCATCCTGTTCGGGTTCCATGCTATCCCCTCTGTTCGCACGTTGAACGCGTCATCCAGTGTCTGAGGCGGGCCAAAGTACCCAGCCAGTATCTGATACGTGGTCAGCGACCATCCTTTGGGGATCACTGCCCACGGGGTGGTCGGTGGCAATATGTTGGTGACTTGGACTGCCTCTGCCTCTGTCGTCACCACGCGTATACCCTGCATCACGTCAGGATTGTTGACCTGTATCGCCACACCATACTGTCGTGCTATCGCCATAGCCATAGTCAGGTTAGGCGCTAACAACACCATTGGTACTTCCACGTCGCGCGTCAGATACGTGGTAGGATCGTCCATCAGCTTTGTCATGGGAGTGGCTCCGCGATTGCGTTATCTATGGCACTTGGGTTGTACGCAATAAGGTGGTCGCCCTTGTACACTATCAACCACCCTTGCATCAAATCTATCTCAACTTGGGTCATCACGATGGTCGGTGGCGTGCCGGTGAAATCAAGGGTCAGTTTCTTTGACCCTTCACCCGGTATCGCATCACCGGGATAGGCTACGCCTTTGGGGCTAACGACTATCTTCTGGACGGCAGGGTTGCCCCATGACAGCGCGGTGCGCTTGTCCAGTGTTTCATCCAGCAAGACCACCCATCCGGCTCCAAATATCACCGTGTCGAACGATGCAGTCAGGATCAGCGTGGTCCCTTGCACGTTCGAGACTATGACATCCTTGACTACCCCAGCCATGTCACTCCCCCATTACCTTGTTGATCCGCATGACATGCTCACGTTGGTCCACACGCAGCTTGCGATCTAGCTCGTCTTTCACTGCGATTAACCCAGCAATGCGTTCGTTCACGTACTTGGAGAGTGTTCCCCAGAACGGATCAGTCATAGAACTCGACATGCTAGCCCGTGGTCCAACCCGGTCAACCACCATCTCTGTGTCCACGTCCAACGCGTTAGCCAGTTGGCGTGGTGTCATGTCCAACGCCAACTGGATACGCGTCATGAAGTCATCGTCTGAGCGAGGGGCGGACGTAATTATACGTCTTCCTGCGGCCTTGCCCCCCGTCGAAACCCTTCTCTTTGTTCGTCCTAGGTCGGTCATAGGTTGGCCTTGGGTCTTCGCGCACAACGGGTTCGCAGCTTGGTATGTCGCCTTCCTTCTCGTCAGTCTGCCATGACCTGTGGCAGACTGAGCAATGTATCATGTCGCCCATCTGTGTCGTATGCGGATGCTCGTACCACTGTCTCATTGGCCATTTTCCCACAACACCCACAACACACGCCATCCAGTTTACAACATGGGTACTGGCAGTGCTTTAGCCCAGTCTGTCCAACGCGTCCATCAGGCCCTTGATGTGTACGCCCAACATCTGCACCACGGCTTCGCGGCGGGATTTCTCTGGCACACACCACCCTTTGCCTTTCATCACGTTGGCCAATGTCGGCCGGGACAATCCCAGCATCCCAGCCAAATCCTCGTCGCGTATGCCCGCATGCTCTTTGATCAGGCGCAGCGTCTCGGGAAGGATCGTGCCTTCGGGCGCTTGCTCGGTGTTCTTGATCCTCTTGCCGCCGCGCCCTGTGTTCGTAGCCGGTCCTGCCCCTACCGTGACCGTGGGCGGCGGTGGCGGGGGCGGCGGTGGGGGATTAGCCCCTTGGAGGTTTGGACGCTGTGGCGGGGGCGGCGGGGGCGGCGGCACGCGGCCAACGCGTTGTAGGTTTGCAGGAAGGTCTGGCCCAAGGTCTGGCTCACCCGTTGCACCGTTACCCGCAGTTGACGTGTCAGGCACGCCTTCAAGGTCTGCATAGGTCTTCGTCTCGTCCAGAGTTTCGCCAAGTTCGATTGCGCTCTGCCACCACGCCAACGCGTTGGACGCTTGGCCGCGTGCCTGACGTAGTATCCACGCGTCTTGAAGGGTGATACCAAGTCTCTGGGCTGCGCCTAACGCCAGCCCATCGTCGTCGTCGCTGACCATATCCAAGTTATCAGCTAGCTGCTTGGGATCAGGAAAAGACAACATGATCCTGTTCAACACGCCTGCTACTGCCATCGGGGGGTACTCCGTTTGTGGTTTCGGGTCAGGCGTGACTTCGCCGCCGTACTTTTCCAAGTCTTCGGCAACAATGCCCACGCCTGCTAAAATCTGGTTATCTGTACGTTGCCACGTCAGTTGCTTCCACACTTCGTTCGCAAAACTTCTAGCTAGCTTCTCGTCCTCGCCTTCCACCCACATGCGTGCATCAGTCGTGACGAAGTTCAACCAACTCGCAGATAACACGTTGGCGAAGCTTTCAAACAGGTCGAGCAAGCCATCGTCGTGACCGTCGTCCCAGTCATCATGGCTACCACGTGGTCCGTTGGCCTTCACGTAGGCTGCGTACCAATGCTGAATGTCAGGCAGGATAAGCGCCGTTGCCTCGTCCAGTAGAACCCGCTTGGATATCTGTACCAACAAGCTGGCTGCGCCTTGCGCGGACTTCAGCCTAGTCTTCTGCCATGTCGGGTCTTCCAACAAGAGGGGCAGGATGTGGTTACGACCACCCGTCAATAGGGCGAGGCTTAACGACATCAGGGAACCTTCCTGTTGTCCACCAGAACCGGCTCTGGTTCTGCGGAACCATCCCGAAAAGGCGTTGATACCGCATTCTGACAGTTATCAATAAGGACTAGCATAACCCCGTCCACATTGACCTGAACGATACTCGGATCAGTCAATACTAGCTGGACATTGGTGGCTGTGCGTAAATGTGTTGCTGCACCTTCCATCGTGTTCTTGGTGCGCTCGACTACTTCCGCCATCGTGTCGGCTATAATACCCACGTGTTCCCTCCGTGTTTGAAATAAGTGGTGGGAGAGCAGATTGGCTACTCTCCCACCTTCAGGTCAGCTTTCACCTTTGACGCCTAGGGGATAAGCTGTTTGGGCTGGACTGACCTGACACGCTTGCAGGCAACGCGTACGCTACGAAGCTAGTTAAGCTGCCTTCCGCGTCAGCTTGGGCGCACCCGGCTCGATACGGTAGACCATCACGCCCCACTCGCCCGTCTCCGGGTCTTGCGTCTTGCGGAACGTGTAGTCATGGGTAGCGCCGTGAGCCTTGCGAATACGCCGCGACACACTGGTGAAGCGATTGACCAGCTTGCCGGTGCTGTCCTTCGCCGCCTTCGTCCGCTCGTCAGGGTCCGTGATAGTGTCGGGAACCTCGGTCGGGACAAAGAAAGACGCGTACTGAACCGGTGCGCCCTTGCCCTTGCCCGGTGCGGGCGCGGGCATGTCGATCATCAGTTTCTGGTACACGTTCTCGCCGCCGCCAACCCGCCCACGTCCACGTGCGCTGTCGGGAATTTGCGTGGTAAACTTGATCTTGGGAAGCTGGATGCCAGCCGCCGCACCACCGTTAGTTCCTACGTCCGTCATTTCGATTAACTCCTGTGTTCGTTGTCTGTCTTGTGACCACCCTGATGTATGGTGGTTTGATTGGCCTGTCAACTACCCTGTCGAGTTATTTCTCTCCTTCTTGGTAACACGTTTGACAGAGTGTGTCAATGTCATTGACGTATCTGTCAAACGCGTTTGTAGCTTGGAAAACCTAAGCCGCGTGCTGGGTTTTCAGGTCTTCGTCGATCCGGTCAACCGCCATGTGAAGCGCGATGATGTGGCGGCTGAGCATAGCTTTGGTCATCATGATCTCACTGGCTTTCCACCGCTTCCGGTGAACCGTATTGTACTGACGCATCAGTTGGTCAACCATGGTCATAAGCGCCATGCGTTGCTCATTCAGGTTCAGTTCAATTTCATACTTGTGCGTCATGTGATCTTGTCTCCAGTTGCGACGTGTGCCTTGGGGTTCAGCCACACGCATTCCTCTGTTACGAGGACAACGCGTGCGGGGGACAATTGCATCCGAGCCAGCGCAACGGCTTTGGCCTTGTACGTAGCCATGTCAACCTCGCGCCACCACACATCCCGCTGGCGGGGATCGCTAATCGCGATCTCCACCCGGTAGTAGCTGCCCTTTGTGCCGATCACGTTAGCAGCCCCTGTATGGTGGTTTGTGCGTCTTCAAGCTGGCTGAGAACTTCGTTAAGGCTGTCCGTCGCGCTTTGAAATTCCGTGCCGTTGTCGCTCTCTTGCCATTTCTCAGACTTGTCCGAGAACTGGCTTTCACGGTCATTGGTCAACGCTTGAAGCTCGCCAATAGCATCAGCCAGAAGCTTGTCGATCTTGTGCAACGTCTTGTTCATTTGACCTTCCTTTCATCAACGCACAGGCAGTGCCAATCACCCCTGTGTTCGTATAGGATCATGTCATACTCTATGCCTGTCGTCAAGAGCAATGTTTCCAAAAACCATACGTCAAGCCCGTCCAATTCGCGTGCCACATAGACGTTGAAATGCTCTGCCAACGCGTCACGTATTTGTGCGTGGTCAAGAGGTTTGGCCTTTGTCCGCTTGACCGGGTGAAATGCCAACGTGTTGACAGCATGTAGCTGGCGGGCTTTTACCCAGTCGGGATTAGAATTAGCTTCTTCCCAGTACCGTTCCCAGTCACCCAAGGGGCCGTTTGTCATCGGCTTCGCCAATCTCAAACAACTGTGTGAGACGTACCTCTACCATCAACGCGTTTTCACAGCATATGACCAGCCATGCGGCCATGTAGTCAGCCGCTTCCTGTATCGTGTCGGCACGTTTCGCCGACATGCGCCATAGGCTTTCGCCGGGAAAGCGCATCTCGAATGTCCATGCCATTAGCGCCGTTCCCTTTCCTTGCCTTCCAGCCACAGGGTTTCCCCCGTGTTTCGATACGCGTCAAAGATAGCCCGTGCGTGGCCAACAAATTTTTCCCATAGTTCTCGGTCACGCTGGTAGGCTTTATTGCCCACCGTCTGATAGTCGCGCCCATGTGGTGCTGCCAGTCCCAGCTTCTGTATCAACGTCTCCGCTGCACTCGACACGTCGAATGCTTGTTTAACAAGTTCCTCACGTGACGTGCCGTTCAGGTTGACGATAGGTCTAACGTAGTCCATTGCCTTAGTGTATGTCATCTTTCCCTCACAACTTGTTGGCCCAGCGTACGCCGCCGATACATCAGTGACTTGTAAATCTCGCGTCCATTCTCAGACAGGCCAGCCATGCCATTCGAGCCAAGCTGAAACTTGGGCTTGAACCCGATCTTATCCAGCCGCCCGAAAATCTCATATTCGGGCGACCACTGGCCATCGTGTTGGTAGTACGCGAACAGATACCAAGCCTCGCATATGTCGAACCTGTCAAACATTTGCCTTCTCCATTGCCTCATACGCACCTTGCCAATCGCTGCAAGCCACGCGATTTGAAGCCTCCGTAATTGCTTCCGCAATTGCTGTCTCGCCAACCTTGAACGCGTCACTGGCTTGTATAGCGAGATAGTTTCGCACAAGGTAATGCGGCACGTCTTCATTCCCGCACGTTCTAACCAATGACATGCAGTATCCAAATTCGCCGTCTTTCCAGAGTTTCATTTGTCCTGTCTCCAATCGCCCATGTGTTCGTAGTCAATCGCTACTGTCATTTACCTATACCCGGTTTCTATCATTGTCAATAGGCCCGGTTACAAATTTTCCAAATGCCCACGCAACCCGCGGTGTACGCAACCCGAGCGAGTGCAACTGACCATATGCGTGATATGATGATATGTTACATGGTAGCCGTATCGTCATAACTTGTTATCCACGCATAAGCGTTGAACTTGTTCGCCACGTGTGCGCTGCACACGTGTTGCCCACGCGTTGGCCTTGGCCCACGCCACCAGCCACCAGCCACCAGCCACCAGCCACGCGTTGCCGTTCACGCGTGGCCATGGTGGCGCACGTGGCAAGGGCAGCATGGTTGCAGCCAAAGCCGTAGCGTGGCGTGGCAAGCACGCGACTAGGCAAGCGACAAGGGTATGGTGGCGCGCGTTGGTTAGGTGGCGCGCGTGCTCTTGCCAATGGTGCGACCATGGCCACGGCTGGCTAGTCCAAAGCCGACAGGTACCCAACGATGAAAGCGACAGCCAAGCACGCGACAAGAGCCAACGTCACGGTAGCGTAAAAGAGTTCCACGGTTCATTCCCCTAGGTTTCGCCCAATGCGGGCCACGGCGCGCGTCACTGACGCGCTTTTCCGTGGCGCGGATAAGGATATGGCCCGCGCCACGGAAAAGCGCGTGGCGTGGCTAGCAGGCCACGCCACGTTGATTTCGTCTATGAAGTGTAAAGGCAAAGCTTTTCGCCAAATGGTGGCGCAAGCGCGTCCGTTGCCCGTTGGCTGTCAGTTATGGCCCACAAGGTTGGAATATTAGGGTCGTCGCCCCATGATGACGTTTGACCGTCCGTGACGAAAACACACGCGGCATAGTCGTCAGCGTTGGCAAGATAAGTCATCACACTTGCGAAATCAGTTCCGCCACCAGTGCCGTCTTGCAAGACGATGGTTTCGCCGGTCACGTAGCGTTCAACGCGTTTTATCGTTGTGTCCACATAGATCAGTTCAATTGCATCGCACGCCATATCATCTAGGGCAGCTTGGGCTTCCACCAATGCCTGACGGTTCTTTGTCTTGTCCATGGAACCGGAAACATCGATACACCACGCAATCAAGCTTGGCCGTATCACTTCCTCACCTTGCCAAACCATGCCGTGGGCCATGCCACGTCTAGACAGCCGGTTCCACGTGCTTTCTGTGGAGCCAAGCTGATCTATGAACGCGCGCAACGGCTGTCTCCAATCCACCAAGCTATTGTGACCACGTGTTTCCTTCACGCTTTGCAGTGACGATGGAACGTCCTTGCCGCCAAACGTTCCGGCTTTGCGAGCGGCTGATAACGCTTGGTTCACTTTTTCGTCCCAACGTTCCGTGAGTTCAGCTTGTTCAGCACTGGTCAATGGCGTGCCGTCATCGTGCGTTGGTTCCATCATGTTGCCCGATTGCGGCTGGTGGCGTGGCTCGCCTTGGCCCGGTTGCCCGTTGCCGCGTCCATCGTCCACGTCTTGTTCGTTCTCACGGCGCAACACGTTGGCAATTTGTTCAGCCGCCATGCCACGGAACCGTTCGTCAACCAAGCAACCGTCAGGCAATTCAAGGCCAACGTCCACCAAGTCTAAATTCAGTTCATAATCCGCCGCCATATTCGCCAAATCATGGTCGTCTAGATAGGCAAGCCGTTGTTTGTGGCGCAATGCGGGGTGACTGATTTCATGAGCCAACACACCAATGCATTGGGCTTCAGTGAGTGTCATCACGAACGGGCCACTAAAATAGATATTGATCGTATCCGTGGCCATGGTTGGAACGTCAGCTTCGCTGTAGTGACAACCGTCACCAACCTGTATCAAGCCCATGCCAAGGCCAAGTATTCCCCAAAATTGCGCTTCACGCTTTTGGAATAGCTTACGCATTGCGCGTTCAACGCGTTTTTGTGGGCTTTTGATCTTGTCCCAAATCATTGGTTCATTCCCCTAGTTCAAGACGGACTATTCCGGCTTGCTATTGACCAGCCGCAACGCGCGGCTGGTCAAGATGCAAGACGGCTTAGGCCGCGTCAGCGTCAGCGTCACGTGACGCTATCAGATACGCCACGTGCTCTGGTGTGGCCTGATACACACTGACGCGCGTGTCCTTGTCCACGTCCTTGGCCAACGCGTTTGACCAGAACGTTGCCTGATAGTTGGCGGCAAGCCGTTTCACATAGACGTTGATGGTTGAAAGGTTGGCCAACGTCAGCCGCGACACAAGCCCAATGGCCACGGCAAAATTTTCGCTTGGCCCACGTGGCATTGGGCCATTGACCGGATCGGCCAAGATGGCGGCAATGTTGGGCGCAAGACGATAAGACACAAGAAAGTTCATAATATCGTCCGCACACTCTTGGCCAACGTTGTGAGCCAAGAGCCTACGCAATTGCGTATCATTTGGCTGGCTAGCCATACGGAAGTACTTGTCACAACGGGCAAGAGAACGTGGCGTCTTGAACGCTACAGCGTCGGTTCCGGCTGGCGGATAGATGTGAATAGCTTGTGTTATATCAGCGTCCTTGCCACGCAATTGCATCACGGCTGTCTGAACGTAGGCCACAAGCACGGGCAATAGGTTGGCCGTTGCCCAATCAATCCACGCGTCCACGTCAATGGCGATGTTGAGTATCGTCCACCTATTGCTTGCCGCGCGGCTGATCTTTTGTGCGTGGGCTTTGTCGCTTGCACGGTTGCCCGTGCCGATAATCCGCCAATGATAATCAGGGTTCATGTTCTCATCAGGAAACACGTAGTCACCAAGCCGTCCCTCCAGCACAAGCTGGTTAATTGCCGCCAACGTGTCAGGCTTGCCGTCCGTGTATTCATCTAGCAAGAGCACGCCAACCGGGCCATCACGCTCCACGCGTGGCAACCACCCCGGCTGATACGTGTCAATCAAGCCGGTTGCCGTGTTGGGCATTGGCATGGACGTATCGTAACCAAGGAATTGCGACACGCGCCGGTCAATGATCGGGCATTTCGCAAGGCCATACTCTTGCTTGGCCCACACGTCAGCCGTTTGCCTTGCCACGTCCGTCTTGCCCACACCAACGGCACCAAGGATTAGCTGGTGTTGGTTCAGCGTCAGGCCAACCAACAAATCGTCAGCGCACATTTTCAAGCTGATATCCATCGTTCATTCCCCTAAGCGTGGCCACACTGGCCTTGGGAGCACGCACCATTACGCGTTCCCGTCTGAACCGTGGTCAAACCACGGTTCAGAGAGGAACGCGCGCCACGGGCAAGCCGTGGCGCGCGTGGCGTCCTATCCGTCCATATCGTGATTGTGATCTGACACTAGCCAATCGGACGCCGCACGGTCGCGCTTTGCCAGCTTGGCAAATTTGCGCTCTTGTCGCGCGGCCTTGCGTGCGGCCTTGCCAGCGTCGGCCATACGCTTAGCGCGTGCGGCTTGCCGTTCGGCTTGTTCCCTTGCGATACGCTGATATCTCGTTTCCATGTTCATGTTCCTCTTGTGTGGGCTTAGGCCATAAGATCGCTGACACTCTCCACCATGGCCTTGGCCTTGGCCAACGTTTCGCTACGTAACCGCCCATCGTCACGCAACGCTTGCGGGCCAGCTTTGATCAGATCAGCCATGGCCACGCACAAATCATTGACGCGCGCGTCATTAGTGAAGTTCAGGCCACGCAATTGCGTGATCACGTCCGCAATGTTTTCCGTGGCCGTATCACGGAACGTTCCCTTGGCCACACCAGTGAGTTCAGGACGGTATCCGTCCAAATGTTCCACCAGCTTGGCCAACGGGGTGAACGCGCGTTCAAAGCAATCTTGCGTGGCCAGTGACACGCGTTCCGTGACTTCACTTGTGATCTGTGAACGCACGCGCGCAATTTCAGCGTCCCCAATGTCGCAACGGAAATCAGCTTCGTTTGGCAAGCCGAAAATCTTGCTATGCCAGCCAAATTTTGCGGCAATGCGTGACGGTTGCGGATAGTCGCTGATCTTGAAAAGCCCACCGAGCACGTGGACGGCATTGTCGCGAATGTCAGGATAAGCCGCGACAAACAACGGCACCAAGCGTGCGAACTCAGTTTCGTATCGTTCCATTCCCTCATTGTAGGCCACGTAGTTGGCCACAGAGAGGATACGTGCTCCATCTTGCGACCAAGGTGAAGTCATCAGCTTGTGGAACGCACGCGCTTGGCTGACGACCTTGCGGATAGCATCTAGCTCCGTGCTCTTGACCAGCTTTTTCGCCACGTGTGCGGCCTTAGCGTCAGTGACGTTGTTCGCCACCTTGACCTTTTCGCTTTCACTTTTGTCCACCTTGTTGGCTGTCCACACTGACGCGTGGAAATCAGCCAACATGGCCACGGCATGAATGTGGCTGGTGTGGCTGGTGGACGAATTAAGAACGTTCAACATTGGATATCCCCTAGGGTTTTGAGAGTGGATTTAGGAACGATTAGCGGCAATGGCGGCAACGCCATATGTTGCGCCTTGGCATGAAACGTAGAACGTATCGTCAGCGTATTTGCCAGCGGCAATGAGCCGGTCATAGGCTCGCAAACCAGCGGCAATGGCCGTTTCATAATCGGGATACCGTCGCTTTGAGCCGGTATCGCCATCGATTAGGTAGGCTGGAAATTTCATTGGCGTATCCCCTATCGGCTAGTGACCATTCACTAGCCAGATATTGATATGGCATTTTGCAAACGCGATTGCAACAAGGGAATGAAACCGCGCGTGTAGCAATAACCATGCCAATATGTTTTGTACCCTGCGACCACACTAAATCGTGGCATTGACAGCAACCTAAAGGTTGGTTGTGTATGGTACAACTGGTTGTGGCCTATACTTACAATGGCGGAATTCCGCGACTGACATATCAGTTGAAACGGTTCAAAAATTATTACTTGTTCATTCTACCGCCACAATCACGATATTCGGCGGAATTGAGCCGTTCTTACAAGAGTGTAAACACGCGCCAACCATATACGCTAAACGGGTATCAGGTACAAAAACGCTCCAATTCGCAATCACTGATAAGACACAAGATGAGGCAACAAGCGCAGGCATCGGCTTTGACAGTCTAGAGTAAATGTCAATTAGTCGCTTTCCGGCTCTTGACCACGGTATACTTGGTTTACACTATTTATTCATAATCAAAGCTTTGCGCGCCACAATATAACTCTAGCCTATTGGGGAATGATCTATAGCGACCTAAAGGAGCGTGTGCTTTAGCACATAGATCATTCCCCCAACGGCTAATCAGAAAAAGGAAACAGCGCACATAGCACATACCCGCATAGGGTATCGAGCCGCCTTAACCCCTTTCAGTCTCGCCAGCGGCAAGTGTGGTCACTAGCCAATGAAGTGAAAAGGCAATGCATATTTCGCGTGCCGAAACGCATATGACATATGATGATAAGTCATCATATCATTTGACGTATGATCATATGACGACTTTACATAATACGTAAGACATATGATGACTTGTGTACGCAACGCGTTGATAGCGTGTATCGCGCTAACGCGTTGACGCCATACACGTACGCAACGCGTTAGCAGTGTATCGCTAAACGTGTATAGGAATATATGTCGGTCGTACTACAAGAGCGTATATAATAACAACCATACATCCTTGACACAGTGTTATTGGGAACAACGTTCTCACACCAATAACGTGTACACCATACGCGTGTGCGACACTATGACCTATTGACAAGCTTAGTGTATAGGCTGACAGTATAGTAAAGTACATATATGCAACAGTACAGTATAGATGTGTGACATATATGCAACAGTCAAGCATTGACGGGCAATTTTGAAAAATCGACCCCCCTAGGGGGCGATTCCTACAACCCCAGGTTGCGCTCTTCGCGGTCCTATCTCAATCCGGGAAACCCCCAAAAATCCGCCAAAATTTTCCGCGCGTGAATTTTTGGGTGGGTGTTGACGTTTTGGTAAAGTGGGGATCAGCCCCTGACCCAAGCGTAGCGCGGGTTAGTAGCCGCCACATAGGAAACGCGTTGTGGCCCCAGTAGAAGGGTGGTATGATCCCACATGAGGGATCACCCCTCAGACCGTGGCGGGCGGCTCCTCCCGGCTAGGGAACCTAGTTCAACTACCGCCAAAGGATGGAATGTGTGAAGCCCCTGACCCAAGCGTAAGCGCGGGTTAGTTGTCTGCCTGAACCAACTGGCCGCGCGAGCGGCCCTTTCTTTGGAGAAGCCCCATGCCCAACAAGTGCCGTCGATGTGCCGACAATCAGGAACTGGGTTTGCTGGACTGGCGCTGCCCCGAGCACGCGGCCAACTGGGTGGCCAAGCAAACTAGGCGAGCCGCGCGTGAAGCCCGCTACAGGGGCTTCCTAGAGGCGGCTAGGCCCCAACCGCCCAAGGAACCGGATTTGCGTCTTGAACGCATTCTGAGGATACGGGCGCGGATCGATAAGCTGCCAGCAAGCTTTACGTGACAGTCAATGCTAACTAATACAGGTCGGGGATGTCC
>Ga0247664_1000172_pt1 | contig 16599 bp, 10 predicted proteins | sample CNK05_metaG_FD_182715 | JGI IMG/M metagenome (GOLD analysis project Ga0247664, IMG submission 182715) | Soil microbial communities from Purdue University Martell Research Forest, Indiana, United States - CNK05 | ecosystem: Environmental > Terrestrial > Soil > Temperate forest > Bulk soil...
CTGGACCGCGATTTCCTCGGCTGGACAGGTGAGGAGATCGCGGTCCAGGACGATGAGATCGGCCAGTTTGCCGCTCTCGATGGACCCGCGCTGATCGTCGCAACCGAGCAAGCGCGCGTTATTCGACGTGTAAAAGCGGATGGCCTCCTCCCGGGACAAGGCTTCCTCCGGATGCAACGGTTTTTCGGCAAGGCGCGTTCGCCGCGTGACGGCCGTGGCCATGCCGAGGAAAGGATGAAAGGGATTAACTGACCGCAGGCTGCCGAGTTTCTGCATGTGATCCGAGCCGCCTCCGGCCACGACGCCGGCGGCGAAGAGGCTGTGCAGCGGCTGGAACCAACGCAAGCGATCGTAGCCAAACTGTTTGTCGAGCGTATGACCATCGAGGTAAAGCCAGACCGGTTGAATGTCCACCATCACGCCGAGGCGGCGGGCCTGCTCGACAGCTTCGCGGCTCATGAAGTTCGAATGACTGATGCAAGGGCGGCTCTTGGCCACCGGCTGGTCCTGGTCCACCTCCGCATAAGCTTCCAGCAAACCATGCACGGCGCCGTCTCCCACCGAATGGGCGGTAAATTGAAGGCCGGCGCTGACCGCTTCGCGCACCATGGCCACGAGCCGATCCTTGGGGATGAAACGCACTCCCCGATAGCTCGGGTCCGTGATGGAATAGATCGAGCTGACGCCCCACGGCTCCCGCATGTAGGCGCTGCCGGTCAACATCCCTCCATCCAGGTAAGTCTTGATTCCAATGATCCGAAGCCAGGGATCGTTCGTCTGGAAGAGCGGATGGCGCGCCACTTCCCGAATGCTGCTGAGCACGCCCGCCAATGGCCCGATCGATTCGATGTGATGCGACACCAGGACGCGGACCGTCGTCGCGCCCGCCGCCCGCCATTCTTTGTAAGTCTCGATCTCGTCCAGATTGGCGTCGCGATCGCAGACGGTCGTCAGACCCACCGTGTTGTAGTCAGCGAACAGCTCCGTGAGCCGGCGCACCTTGTCGGCGCGGGAAACCGAACGTGCCGGCGATCGGACCTTCACATAACGCGCGCAATTCCGGAGGAGGCCCGTCAGCTCGCCGCTCTGTGGATCCTTCTCAGCAAAACCGCTCCCGCCATCGGTGACGCGAAAATCGCGGTCGATGCCGCTCAGTTGCAGCGCCAGGCTGTTGAGCGACGCATCCGGTCCGGTCTGAAAGATCACCGGGTGCCGCGGCGCGGCGCTGTCCAATTCAGCGCGCGTTGGGTAACGCTGTTCGGCCAGGCGCGTGATAAACACCTGGCGCACCTGGATCCATTCCCCTTCCTGCAAGGCCGTGGCCCGCGTTCGAACGTAATTGAGCACGTCCTGAATCCGTTCCATCGTAGGAATGGGATGATCGAATTCAGTCAGACAAGCATTCGCCGGATGCGCGTGGGAATCGATCAGCCCAGGCAAAACCATGCGCCCTTCCAGATCGATCATTTGCGTTCGGGGACCGCGCCGCGCCAGGATCTGCTCGTCCGGGCCGACCGCTGCGATTCGCCCATCCTGCACCGCCACCGCTTGTTGAATGGAAAAACGGCTGTCCACGGTCACGACCTTGCCGTGGTGCAGGATCAAATCCGCGTCGGCTCCCGCGCTGATCTGAGCCCAACACGCCAGCCCAGGCAGGAATCCGCCCCGGACCGTATGAAGCCGAAGCAGAGTGGCGAGCAGATTCATAGCGATGGAAAAGTTACCATGAAATCTGACCCTATTTGAATGAGCCTCGGCAAGCGCCAACACGGCGTTTCTTTCCGGTCTTATTTAGAAGCGTGCTGACAGTTGTAGCGGCGGTCTATGACCGCCGGGTGGAGTTTGGATATGTTGAATCCCTGCCCAGCAGTCTAATCTGCCCGTGCCGCGCCAACGGCGTATTCAGGCACTGCCCTCCCGAACAATGTCCGGCGGGTCGGCCGCGGTGGGAGTTGCAAGGCTTGCTCCGACTCCCAACTTGAAGCGGGCTGAAGCCCGCGCTCCGGGGACGCTAAACACGTACCAACGGGGAGAGGGCCAGGGCAGGTCGGAACGCAACCACTTTCAGCGGGACGCGCCCGGGATCAGAGCCGTTCAGCGCGTAAATCGCTGCAGGCCAATTCCTGCTCTTGGCACAGTGTTCCACACTTCTAGAAGTGCGACTTAAAAGTCTGAAATTCAGGCGGCAGAAAAATGGGGGCAGAAAGATGATGCTGCTCTTGGCACGAACCGCGCCAGAATCGATCGGTCGGCGGCCGGGTGCGCTTTCGTGCGGGTTGCTGCTTGCCGGTTGCTGGTTCCCTGCCCACCTTCATTTTTCTGCCGCGATTTTCCTGCCTGCTGGGCGGACCATTACACAGATGTAATCGCAGGGAAGTCTTGCGAAGGGGGCTTCCGGGTGGCAAAACTGCCCGTCTGTCTGGTCATGGGCCCATCACCGAAAAACCGCCTCCAACGAAAAGGACGCTGGGTTCTGTTGGTCTGGATCGCGTGGTGGATTGGCCATGGGCTTGGTGCTGATCTTTTGGCCGCCAGCTTCAGGACGTCGCTGGATCGCAACGTGGTCCCGATGGGGGAAACGGTGACGCTGAATTTGACTTTTGCCGGAGCGACGCCGAACGGCACTCCAAACCTGCCAGCTCTACCGAACCTGCAGGTCATCGGCACGAGTTACACGAGTCAGGCCGTGATCGAGAACGGCCAGCAAAATGTGGAAGTCACCTACAGTTATTCCCTGGCTCCCAGGCAGCCGGGCGAAGTGACCATTCCCGCGATGCAGGCCATCGCCAACGGTCAGACCCTCACGTCCCAGCCCCTTACGCTCAAGATCGTCCCAAGCAACACCCCCGGTGCCTCCGCCAATCCCGCCCCCGCCATGGTCAACCTGGCGTTCGTCCGTTTGATCGTTCCCAAGACTGAGGTGTATGTGGGCGAACCGTTCCCGGTCGAGATCCATCTCTACTGGCAGGCGGCTGAAGATATCCACATGCCGCAGCTGCGCGCGGAGGGATTTTCTCTGAGCCAGATGCCGCAACCGGGCAAGACACGCACGCAGGTCGGCAACGGGATCTATGACCTGGCCATCTTCAAGTGCACTGCCACCGCCGCGCGCAGCGGCAACTTGACCTTCGGCCCGGTTGAAGAACAACTCAAGATCCTCATCCCGATCCCCAATCAGCGCCGGACGCGTGATCCGTTTTTTGATCCTTTCTTTGGCGGGCCGCGTTATCAGCCATTCCCGACCAACCTGACCAGTGAAAGTGTGGCCATGCGCGTCCTGGATCTACCGGCGCAAAATATTCCCGAAAACTTCAATGGCGCCATTGGCAGCTACGAAATGTCCGCGTCAGCCGGCCCCACCAATGTCGGTGTCGGCGATCCCATTACCGTTCGGGTGCAAATTTCCGGACGCGGTCCGATCGAGAGCCTGACCTTGCCGCCGCAGCCGCAATGGCGCGATTTCACCAGTTACCCGGCCACGGCCAAGGTGGAGACGTCGGACGCGCTCGGGCTGGCGGGGACCAAGTCGTTCGAGCAGGTGTTGGTGCCGCAGAATCATGAGATCAACGCGCTGCCGCCGGTCCAGTTCAGTTTTTTTGATCCAAGCGCCAAGGCTTATCGAACGTTGCGCGGCCCGGCCGTCCCGCTCCTCGTGCGGCCGGCGGCCATGGCGTCCGCTCCGCCACCCAGCCTCACCAATACGACGCAGTCGGGCACGCCGCCCGCCGATGACATTGTCCATATCAAGCCTCGGCTCGACCCGGCGGCGGTCGCGGCGCCGCTGCTGTTAAGTCGGCCGTGGTTTTTGGTCTTGCAGAGCGTACCGCCGCTGCTTTGGGTGTCTTTGTTGGTGTGGCGCAAGCGCAACGAATCTTTGGCAAATAATCCGCGCCTGCGCCGGCAACGCGAGGTGGCTGTGCGCATTCGGGCCGGCTTGAAGGAACTCCGCACCCAGGCGGACCAACGGCAAGCCGAAGGGTTCTTCGCCAATCTTTTCCGGCTGCTGCAGGAGCAACTCGGCGAGCGTCTGGACTTGCCCGCTTCCGCCATTACCGAAGCGGTCATCGACGAACGTCTTCGCGCCCGCGCGATCAGCCCGGGCACCCTGCAATCGCTCCATGATCTGTTTCAAACCTGCAACTTGGCGCGCTACGCGCCCATGCAAACCAGCCAGGAACTCACCGCGCTCATTCCCAAGCTCGAATCGGTTCTTCGCGAGTTGCAACAACTCAAAGCATGAAGCGCTTGGTGCCGTGCTTGGGTCTCCTGCTGACTGCCCGCCTGCTCGCGGTCGGAGCGACCGCCCCTGATTTCGACCTGGCCAACAAACTCTACGAGCAGGGACGTTATCCCGATGCCGCCGCGGCTTACGAGACGCTCGGCCAGACATCTCAAGGCGAAGCACTTTTCTTCAACCTGGGAAATGCTTGGTTTAAGGCCGGGCAGATCGGACGCGCCATTGCCGCCTGGCGACAGGCCGAACGGCTGAATCCGCGCGATCCCAGCATTCGTTTCAACCTCCAGTTCGCCCGCAAGAAAGTGGCGGGCGCCGACGGCTCGATCGGCTCCGCCTGGCAACGCGGCCTGGCCACTCTCACCTTGAATGAATGGACTGTGCTCGCTGCCGTCACGCTTTGGCTTTGGTTCTGTCTGCTGGCTCTCCGCGAGATTCGGCCCGCCTTCCGGCCGGCGTTGCGTGGTTATGCCGCCACGGCCGGACTGGCCACCGTGGCGCTGGCCGCTTGTGTCACCGCCGCGGCCCAACTCCAGTTCGGCACCACCGCCGCGGTGGTGGTGGTCCCGGAAGCCATCGCGCGCAGCGGGCCGCTGGACGAAGCCAAAGTGCTCTATCAATTCCGGGACGGGACCGAACTCACGGTGGTTGACCAAAAAGAACTCGCCAGTACCGACCAGAAACAAACCTGGCTCCAGGTCCGCGGACCGAGTCAACGAGTCGGTTGGGTTAAGCGAGACCAGGTGACGGTATTGCCGCAGTGACGCAATCTTCGATATTTTCGATTGCTGATTTTCGATTGGCGATTGGAGGATCCTGATCTCGCAGCCGCCGCCTGGCCGGTCTTCGCGGATTCGCTGTAAGCCCTTGATTGGAGTTCTTAGCCGCTTCGACCCGGCTAGCCACGGCGACCCAGGCTACGCCGGAGGCTCCGCCGAGGCGAGAGCGGATTCGAGCGTCAAGCGCCTGTCCACACCGCAGTTCGGGCACGAACGCAAAAGCGCCCCCGGCCGCGCTGGGCTCGAATCCGCGAAGTCGGGCTAGCCACGGCGAAGCGGATTCGAGCGGCAAGAGCTTGTGGACGATACGGTTCGGCCACAAACGCAGAGAGAGGGCCGGCCGCGCCTGGCTCGAATCCGCGAAGTCGGGCTGGGTTATTGCCAGAGCCGTTCGAGGGTTCGTCGGAGGGCCGCGAAGAGTTGATCAAGCTCGTCGGTGGTAACGATGAAGGGTGGCGACATGGCAATCAGATCCCTGATCCCGCGAATGATGACTCCTTCCTCGCGGGCGAGCCGGGCTGCTTTGGCTCCCAACGGATTGGCCGGATCGAGCCCGGGCTTGCCCGAGCGCGGCAACAGTTCGAGGGCGCCGATCAGTCCGTAACCGCGCACTTCGCTGACCGCCGGATGCCCGGCGAATTCGCGCAATTTTCGTTGAAAATAAGGCCCGATGTCCCCGCGCACGCGCTCGATCAAATGTTCCCGTTCCAACAGATCCAGGTTGGCCAGCGCGGCGGCGGCCGCGGCGGGATGCCCGCTGTACGTGAACCCATGCGAAAAATAGCCTGACCGGATCACATCTTGGGCGATCTCATCGCTGACGAGCGTTGCGCCCAACGGCAGGTACCCGCTGGTAATTCCTTTGGCCAATGTGATCAAGTCCGGGTCCAATTCCCAGAGCCCACTGGCAAACCACGCTCCGAGCCGGCCGAACCCCGTAATGACTTCGTCGGCCACGAAAAGAATATGGTGCTCGCGACACAGTTGGCGCAAGGCCATCAGATAGCCCGCCGGCGGCACGATCACGCCGCCTGCCCCCTGCACCGGTTCCACGAACAACGCGGCGATGGTTTCGGGGCCTTCGCGTTCGATGATCCGCGCGGTCTCTTCGATGCACCATTGACTGTAGGCGGCGAGGTCGAGCGGGCTGTTGGCGCCGTAGGGATGCGGCGCCGGCACCTGGATGAACCCCGGCAGCGGCAGATCAAACGGCCCGGTGCAGTTGGGCAGCCCGGTCAGGCTCGCCGTCGCCAGCGTCACGCCATGGTAAGAGAAACTGCGCGACAAGATCTTGGTCTGGCCGCTCTTCCCGCGGAGCTTATGCCAGGCGCGGATGATCTTGAGCGCCGTTTCGTTTGCTTCTGAACCCGAGTTGCTGAACAGCGCGTGGTGCACACGTCCCGGAGCCAGTGTGGCCAGCCGTTCGGCCAGGCGAATAGCCGGTTCGTTGGTCGTGTTGAAGAACGAACAGTAGTAAGGCAAGCGCGTCATCTGGGCCTGGACGGCGTCCACGATTTCCTTGCGGCCATAACCGACGTTCACGCACCAAAGACCAGCCAAACCATCCAGCAACCGGCGGCCCGTGGCATCGGTCAGGAAACAACCTTCGCCCGACACAATGACGTGCGTTCCCTGCGCATGCATCTCCTGATGATTGGTGAACGGATGCAGATGAAAGGATCGATCCGCTTCCTGCAATTGTTGCAGCGCTTTCAGGTTCATGCCGCTATTGAAACATAGTCCGCTGCCTTTGCCAAATCTGCCCCTTCGACAAAAGTTTCCGACAAGAGTTTCACAAAGTGACGCCATCAAGGAATTCCTCGTGACTGAGCCATCGCCGGCGCCGAACGACTTCGTCCTCCATCAGCGCAAGATGCGCCGCCGGTCCGCCAAACGCGATGAGACCCAGCTTCAGAAACAGGCAGGACACCTCGCGAAGCGGACGATCCGCAGCGTTCGCTTCAGGCGCAGCAGATTGTTTCACGGATTAGGTTCGAATCGAATGATGGTCACCTCCGGTTGGACGGGAATCTGCAGGCGCAGGAATGGTTTGCCTGAAACCAGATGGCAGGCATAACAACTGTCGAGCATCTGTTTGTAGGTCTCGACAAATCTCACGCTGTCTTTGGCTTTAATCGCGTCGCCCACTTGTTGCAGCGCCGTCCGATCAATCGGATCCAGGATTTCCGTCAGCCGGATTTCGTTGCCTTGCGGATCTTTGCGAACCGGGATGATGCGCACCGCCCAGCGCAGATGCGACCGCGTTTCGGACCAATAGAAGTCTGCGAGCGGCCAGTTCGTCTTCTGACCGGCAAACCATAGGTTGCCGAAATGATAGGCCACGTCTTTCATGGCATGGGATTGATCGGGCACAATCCCCTTGAGGCGGTTGATTTCGGCCCGGAGCACGGCGATTTCGTTGGTGAGATCATTCGGGCTGGCGGCCGACGTCGTTGGTTGCCCGGCAACGGTATGGCGAAAGGCGAGGCTTAGCCCCATGGCCAAAGTCAGCGCCACCAAAGAGAATCTTGATAAACGTGTCATGAGCGATCCATTGTTGACTTTTTGACTTGGATTCAAGTAGCGCGATTAATTGATGGCAACTCAAGCAGCTTGTGGAGATGGTTGCCGCGATGGCGGCCGACGCAAGCGCAGTGGAATTTATCGCGGGCGACCTGGCTTCCGGCGACAGGAAGGCGCTGGAGTTGGATCGACGCGGTCTGATGATCTCCGCGGTGCGCTCGGCATCCGATCCGCAGTTTGGGATCGGTTTCGAGGCGCTCTGGAATGAGTTCGGTTCGCAGGGCGAGATGGAATCGCAGGAGGTCATTGCGCGCCGTCTTGGCTGGGCTCCAGCAACCTCCGTCGGCGGACGCTGGTTGCGCTATGAAATGATCCTGGTCCGGCATCAGGGCGAATTTGTAGCCGTGCGCGATCACACCGCGGTGGTGACGAATGAGACGAGCCCGACGGGTCCAGGGGCGGTCGTGCATCTTTCACATGTGCTGATTCATCCGACCTGGCGTCGGACCGGGCTGGCCGGGTGGCTGCGAGCCTGGCCGATCCAGACCGCGCGCGTTTGCCTGTTCAGAGCAGGTTGCCCGGTGACTTCGCTCATCACGCTGGTGGCGGAAATGGAGCATCCAGATCCGCAGTTCCCAAACCGGCTGATTCGCCTGGCCGCCTACGAGAAAGCAGGCTTTAAGAAAGTGGCGTCCGACTTGGTCAATTACTTTCAGCCGGATTTTAGGAGTCCCGCGCGGATCGATGCCACGGGCGGTCCGCAACCGCTTCCTTTCGGCCTGGTGATCCGGCGAGTTGGACGGGAAGAAGAAGATTTCATTTCCGGAGAGGAATTGAAGCAGTTGGTGCAATCGCTTTATCACATGTATGCGACCGGCTTCCGCGAGCGAGACATGACGTTGCTGTGGCAGAAGCTTGAAGAATATCCGCCGGGTGCAACTCGGGTCCCGCTGGTGCCTGCGACTCGATGATCACAGCTTTTTATCATCCGGGATTTGCGGCGCCCATCGGTCATCACATCATGCCCATCGCGAAGTTTGGGCTGATTGCCGAAGAGTTGCGTGGCAAGCCGGGTGTCCGGTTGGCCGAACCGTTACCCGTGACGGAAGAGGATTTGCGCCTGGTCCACACGCCGCAATACATCCAGGCCGTGCGCACCGGGCAGCCGCGCGCGTTGGCTGAATCGCAAAAATTCCCGTGGAGCCCGGCCCTATTTCCGTCGGTCTGCCTGACGTCCGGGGGCTGTCTGGCGGCGGCGCGCCAGGCGCAAGGTGACGGTGTGGCGGCGGCGTTGGTCAGCGGCTTTCATCACGCCGGCGCCGATCATGGCGAAGGGTTCTGCACCTTTAACGGACTGATCGTCACGCTGGAAGTTTTGAGGCGCCAGGGCGCCATCCGGACCGCGGCCATTCTCGATCTGGATCTTCATTACGGGAACGGCACCGCGAGCCTGGCGGAGAGCCGTCCGTGGCTCACGGCTCTGTCCATTTATGGCAATGATTATCAGGCGAACGTTGCCTACCGGGATGTGACGACCGTGCATCATCGGGATGGCGCCAATCATTTCTCGACCGCCTTGCCGGCGGGCGCGGATGGTCCGCATCTGCAGACGGTGCTCAAACAGCATCTTCCGATCCTGTTGTGGGCGGGCCGACCGGATCTGCTCCTCTATCAGGCCGGCGCCGACCCCTTGCAGGAGGATCCTTATTCCCCGTTGAAATTGTCTCATGCCGATTTGCTGGGGCGCGACCGGACCGTATTTGAGTTTGCCAAGAGGCAAGCAATCCCGATGGCGTGGGTCTTGGCGGGAGGCTATGCGCGGGATATCAACCAGGTGGTGAAAGTGCACGTTAATACCTTCGAGGCGGCCCTGGAGGTATTTGGATAGCCTTACGAAAAGGCTTGTCTGAGCTGAGTTTATGACGATAAAGCTAGGGCTGCCTTTCGCATGGATGGCGCGGTTGTCGTAGAGTGGAGCCAGACGGACAAGGTCTGGTAAAATGGTCCGCGCGGTAATGAAAGTTAACTTATGGCAAACGCACTGGTCATTGGAATGGGGGGAGTTGGATCGGTGATCGGGATGAAGTTGCACGAGTATGAGTGTTTCGAGCGAATTATCCTGGCAGACATCGACGTCACGTTTGCCAACGCGTTGCAAGAACGGACCAAGAAGAGCCGCTTTGAGGTGGTTCAGCTCAACGCCATGGAAACGGCGCCCCTCGGGCAGTTCCTCAAGGAAAACAAGATCGCCGTCACCTTAAACGCCTGCCCGTGCCAGGTGAACCATTCGGTTCTCGAAGCCTGTGCTCACGGGGGCTCGCATTATCTCGACATGGCGGCCGATATTTATTCGCCCCCAGGCGTGAAACGGCCAGGCAAAAACTCGTTCGAAGCCGAAATCGAAAAGTTCAATCACCTCTTTCTCGACAAAGCCATCGCCGGCGTCCTCTGCATGGGCATGGACCCGGGGGCCGTCAATGTCTTCGCCCGCTGGGCCATGGACCGCCTGGACACCGCTTCCAGCATCCGGGTTCTGGACGGCGACAACGCTGAAACCAAGGGATACCGCTTCGCGGTGCTCTTTAACCCGGAGACACTCTTCGAAGAACTCGGCGCTGTCCCCTATTACGTCAAGGACGGACGCGTGTCGTCCGGCAAACCGCTCGAGACGGAGGTGGATTGGGTGCGTTTTCCGGATCCGATCGGCCTGATGAAAACCTACGCGGTGGCTCACGAGGAAGGGGTCAGCCTGGGCACCTACCCGCCCTTTGTGGACAAGGGAGTGAATTACTCGGTGTTCAAATACACGCTCTCCGACAAAGTAGTCCAACTGGCCCGTTCCTTGGCGTTGCTTGACTTGGATACGTGGAAAAAAGTGAAGGTCGACGGCTGCGAAGTTGCGCCCGTGCGTGTGGCTTGTGCGAACCTGCCGAAGCCAGCTCAACTCGGCGCCACCGTGGATGGCTATTCGTGTGTGGGCACGGAAGTCCGCGGCACCAAACATCGCAAGCGCGTGGAATATTTCGTCTACACGATGGACAATCATCGCGAGGCATATGAGAAGTACGGCTACACCCTCACCGAAGTCCAGACAGGCATCCCACCGGCCCTGGCGGCCAAATTGCTCGTCACCGGCCACATCAAGGAACGTGGCGTGATGATGCCAGAGGCTCTCGATCCGGAGCCGTTGATGGAAAACTTCACTCGCGAAGGCCTAAAAACCTTCGTCGAAAAACGCGAAGTCGAGCGCATCTGAACCGACGGCTCTCGGTCGGTGCGCAAGCCAGCGCCGATTATTCTATTCATGAGCATGCCACGCCTTTGGATCGGCGGCCGGTGGATCGAGACCGGCGCCGTCCTGGAGGTGGTCAATCCGGTGTCGGGAGAACCCCTGGCCCGCGTTCCCCTCGGTACCGAACAGACGTTGGAAGACGCGTTGGCCGCGGCGACCCGCGCCTTTCCCATGGTTCGTGCGCAGCCCGCCCATGCACGCGCCATGGTTCTTCAGGCCGTGGCCCGCGGCCTCGAACAACGTCGGCAGGAATTCATCGACACGATTGTCGCAGAGGCCGGCAAACCCGTTACCTTCGCCGAAGCCGAAGTCGGCCGGGCCATCATGACCTTCACCGCCGCCGCGGAGGAAACGCGACGGCAGCAGGGCGAACTCCTCGACCTGGACGGTTTCCCCAGCGGGACCGGCCATTTTGGGGTCATGCGCCGTTTTCCGTTGGGCGTGATTTATGGGATCACGCCGTTCAACTTTCCGTTGAATCTGGTCGCGCACAAGGTTGCGCCGTGCCTGGCCACGGGCAACACCATGATTGTGAAGCCCGCTCCCAAAACCCCGCTGACCGCCTTGTTGCTGGCCGAAGTCCTGGAGCAAGCCGGCGTGACCCCCGGCCAGATCAATATCGTGACTTGCCCCAACGATCTCGCCGGACGCCTGGTCGGCGATGCGCGGGTCAAAATGGTTTCCTTCACCGGCAGTCCGACCGTGGGCTGGCCACTCAAGGAAAGGTGCGGCCGGCAACGGATCACCCTGGAGCTAGGCGGAAACGCGGGTGTGATAGTTCACGAAGATGCCGACTTGGACTCCGCCATCCCGGCCATCGCCACGGGCGGCTTTGGTTACGCCGGCCAATCCTGTATCAGCGTGCAACGGGTCTTCGTCCACGCGGCGGTTTATGAAACGTTCCGCGAACGTCTGCTTGACCAGGTGCGAACGCGCGTGCGGGTGGGCGACCCGCGCGAACGCGACACCGTCGTGGGTCCCATGATCGATGCGGGCGCGGCCCAACGGGTCGTGCGCTGGATCAACGAAGCCGTGAAAACAGGCGCGCGCCTCCTGACGGGCGGCCAGGCTCGGGGAAATTTGGTGGAGCCCGCCGTGTTGGAGAATGTCGCGCCGCAGGCGGACCTCTGGGCCAAGGAAGTATTCGGACCGGTGGTGGCGCTGCGTTCGTACCAGGATTTTAAGGAAGCGTTGGCGCAGGTGAACGATTCGGAATTCGGGTTGCAGGCGGGTGTGTACACGCGAGATATCGCTCGGGCCTGGGCGGCTTTCTCGGCGTTGGACCTGGGCACGGTTCTGCTCAACGACGTGCCAACCTTCCGTGTCGAGAACATGCCCTACGGCGGGATCAAGGCGAGCGGCTTCGGCCGCGAAGGCATCCGCTATGCCATGGAGGAAATGACGGAGATCAAATCGCTGATCTTAAAATTGTGAATCAAGCTATGAGCAAGGCCAATCTCTTCATCAATGGAGCATGGAAGCCAGCCCTCGAGGGCGGCACGCGCGAGATCCTCAACCCAGCCAACAACCAAGTGCTCGCGGTCGTCGCGGACGGTTCGGCCCGCGATGCCGAACAGGCGATCGCCGCCGCCCGGACGGCGTTCGATGAAGGGCCCTGGCCCAAAATGCGCGCGGTCGAACGCGCCTCTTATCTCTTCAAGCTGGCGGATGCCATCGACGCGCGTCTCGATGAGTTGGCCACGCTCGAGACCCGCAACAACGGCAAGCCGCTGCGGGAATCCAAATACGATGTAGCCGACGCCGCCAGCTGTTTCCGTTATTACGCCGGATTGATCACCAAACCACAGGGCCAGACCTTCGAGGTGCCTGACCCGAATATCACCACCATGGTGGTACGCGAGCCCATGGGCGTCTGCGGCCAGATCATTCCCTGGAATTATCCCTTCTTGATGGCGGCCTGGAAGCTTGCGCCGGGCTTGGCCGCAGGCAATTGCTGCATCCTCAAGCCCGCCGAGACCACGCCCCTGACCGCGCTCAAGCTCTTCGAGTTGATCGCTCAAGTCGGTTTCCCGCCGGGCAGCGCCCAGCTGTTGCTCGGCCCGGGTCCCGTGGTCGGACACGCTCTGGCGGCCAGTTCGTTGGTCGACAAGATCGCCTTTACCGGCGGCACGGCCACCGGACGAAAGATCATGGAGGCCGCCACCGGCAACCTCAAGAAGGTGACCCTCGAATTGGGCGGCAAAAGTCCGAACGTGATCTTCGCGGACGCCGATTTCGACGTGGCGCTGGAATACGCCATGTTTGGGATCTATGCGGGCCAAGGCGAAGTGTGCAGCGCGGGCTCCCGGCTGTTGTTGCAGCGCTCGCTGGCCGATCGTTTCCTGCCGCGTCTGGCCCAAGCCAGCGATCAAATTGTCGTCGGCGACGGCTTGGACCCAGCCACGGAAATGGGCCCGTTGATTACCACTCACCATCTCGAACGAGTGTTGGGTTATGTCGAATCGGGAAAAGCCGAAGGCGCTGAAATCCTCTGCGGCGGCCGGCGGCTGACGGATCCGGCGCGGCGCGCGGGCAATTTCCTGGCGCCCACCGTGTTTGTAAAAACCAATCCGCAGATGCGCATCGTGCGCGAAGAGATCTTCGGACCGGTCTTAAGCGTGCAACTCTTCGAGGACGAAGCCGAGGCGGTGCGGCTGGCCAATGACACGATCTATGGACTGGCCGGCGGCGTTTTCACCAGCGACGTGGCCAAGGGCATGCGCGTGTTGCAGAAACTTCGGGCCGGGATCACCTGGCTCAATACGTATCATCCCACCTTCAACGAGGCACCGTGGGGCGGCTATAAACAGTCCGGCACCGGACGCGAGCTGGGCACCTACGGGCTGGAAGCGTACCAGGAGACGAAACAGATCAATATCAACCTGAACCCGCAACGGCTCGGGTGGTTCGCCAAGTTGTAATCCTTCGCTCAATTTGGCCTCGCGTTTTGCACGGTCTGCGACCGCCGAAGCCACCGCCCGTGCCGCGCATTTCAGGGGAGGTAATCCAGGTCGGCCAGATCCTTATTTGAGTCATTGACCGTCAAGCTGATCTATCGGCAAGATTCCTGGATGCCGCCTTCAGCAGCGTCCGCCGGCAAACTACGCATTGGCGACAATTGGAATGCGATTCGGATCATCGCGTTGTCACAGAGCAACCCGCTCAAAGCCGTGGCGGAATTCGTGGAGAACAGCATCGATGCCAAAAGCAAACGCATCACGCTGGTGCGCGGGAAGGAGAAAGGCACTCACTTCCTGCGCATCAAAGATGACGGGGAGGGCATCCGTCGCAATGCGGCGGGCCGGCCCGACTTCGAATACGTGGCCACGCACATTTGCGATTCCGTCAAGCGGCGGCTGAAGGCCGAGGGCGCGACCGGGCTGCAAGGAGAGTTCGGCATAGGTTTGTTGAGTTTCTGGACTGTTGGCGAGGAGTTGGTGATGACCTCAGGAGGAGCTGACGGCAGGTCCTACCAGATGCACATGCGCAAGGGCGATCCGGGATATCGGGTCACCGAACGGCGCATGCTGATGGCGGAGCCAGGCACGGAGTTGCTCATTCGTCGGATCCTCCCTGGCATCCGGCAATTCAGCGGCGAAAAGATCCAATGGTATTTGGCTTCCGAATTGCGGGATCGGATTCGCCATTCCGGCGTGGAAATCCGCGTGATTGATCGGGCGGCTCGGGCCGAGTTCAAAGTTGAGCCGCGGAAATTCGAAGGCCGTCTTCTGCACGAACTCAGAGGCTTGAGTCGCTCCGAGCTCTACCTCGAGATCTATTTGTCCCGTCCGGACCCGGGTAACGGAGTGGGGCTGTTTCGCCATGGCACTCGGGTTGTGGAGAACATCACGACGCTGCCCGAATTCAACCAGCCACCCTGGACCAGCGGCCATCTTCAGGGGTTGGTGGACGCTCCCTATCTCAACCTGACTCCCGGCACCCGCAGTGGGATCGTTCAGGATGAAGCCTATCAGCGCGTCGCGGCGGAGTTGGCGCCGATCGAGGCCGAATTGCTTCGCATCATCGCGGACCAACAACGGGCCGAAGAAGAGCAGACCAGCCGGGAAGTGTTGCGCTCTATCCAAAAGGCCATCAAAGAAGCGTTGCTGGCCTTGCCCGCAGAGGAATACGACTGGTTCGATCTTCACAACGGCGACGGCAAAAAGTCCGGCAGAAATGTGCCGGTCTCCGCCGGAACCGCCGAAGCCGAATCCATGGCTGCTGACATCCCCAATCCGCCTCAACCCGAAGAAGAACCGCCTCAGAGACAGTTCTTCGAATATTGCGGCCCTCTCTTCAGTGTGCGCATCTCGCCGGCGTCTTCGGTTGTTCCGGTCAGCGGCACCAAGAATCTCCGCGCCGTCGCCCGCGATCGGGCCAATCGTCTGGTGGAACAAGATCTGAGCTTGGTTTGGGAAATCCTCGAAGGCGATGGAGCCTTGGCCAACGCCAGTGGCGAGATCGTCTCGTTTCAAGCCCCGGCCGAACCCGGTTTGAGCAGAGTGCGGGTCACCGCCCGTCAAGCAGCCCTTACCTGTGCGGCCGAGGCGCTCGTGACGGTCACGCAGACGTTGCTTCCCGAACCGCCGGATCGCGGAGGCACAAAACAGGGCCTTCCCAGCTACACGTTTCAGAAGGCGCCGGGTGAACTGTGGCGTTCGCGCTACCAAGCCGACCAAAATGTGGTCGTGATTAACAACGGGCATCGTGACTTCGTTTACGCTTCGCGAAACAAAACCCTCAAGGTGCGTTACGTCTGCCGTCTTTTCGCCAAGGAACTCGTGGTGAAAAATTTTTCCGGCCTTAGCCCGGGTGAGCTGCTCGAAAGACTGATCGAACTTTCCCTGTATACCGAGGAGAACTTGAAATGAAGGGCATCACTTTGGGATCATGCCTCACGAGAGCGTCCGTCGATCGATGCAGTTCATGGCCAGAGATGTGATCCAAGCCTCATCGGAAGCCTCATCTGCGGCTGAGCGCCGCGGAGCTGGGCAAGCCCGGCGCGCGGGATGCCTCGCGCTCGCCCAGGAGTTCGCGGAGAAATTGGCCCGTGTGACTGGCCGGGCAGGCCGCGATTTCCTCGGGGGTTCCTTGTGCGACAATTTTCCCTCCGCCTGCACCGGCTTCCGGTCCGAGGTCAATCACCCAATCCGCGCATTTGATCACATCGAGGTTATGCTCGATCACCACCAGGGAATGGCCGGCATCGACCAGACGCTGGAACGCGTTCAGCAACACGCGCACATCCTCGAAATGCAGCCCGGTGGTAGGTTCATCGAAAAGAAACAACGTCGGTGGTGATCCGGCCTCTTCCTCGGAAGTTGCCATGTCCTCGGTGGCCTCCAGGCTGGGGTCCACGTCCGCCTTGCGACTCCCGGGCGAAGCGTTGAACCAATTCACGGACAATCTCGCCAGGAGTTCGTGCCGGGGGCGTTTGATTCTCGGCCTGGTCTTGGTGCGACCGACCGCCTTAGCCAGGTGACTGACCAACTTCAAGCGCTGGCTTTCGCCACCACTTAGCGTGTTGATCGGCTGGCCGAGACGCAGATATCCTAACCCGACCTCTTGAAGCAGTGCCAACTGTTTGCTGGCCCGGCGCGCAGCCGGCACCGGAGGCAAGCCGGCGAGAAAACTCAACGCGTCATCCACGGTTGCTTCCAAAAAGTCCGCGACGGACCAACCCTGGGAACCACCGCGGACTTTGTCCTTGTTCTTGTCCTGCGCGGGGCTGGAGCCGACTCTCAATTTGATCTCGAGGATATGATCCCGGT
>Ga0247664_1000173_pt1 | contig 16441 bp, 33 predicted proteins | sample CNK05_metaG_FD_182715 | JGI IMG/M metagenome (GOLD analysis project Ga0247664, IMG submission 182715) | Soil microbial communities from Purdue University Martell Research Forest, Indiana, United States - CNK05 | ecosystem: Environmental > Terrestrial > Soil > Temperate forest > Bulk soil...
ATATTTTCGTTTAAGATACAATTTGTCTAATCGACGGGCAATTTTCGCGCAATTATCGCACTTTGTAAATCCTATGCGTGCGTCCTTTGAACCGCACTTAACGCATATACCTTTTCGCTTTAGAAAATAATAGCGTCGTTGGTAGTATGATAGGTTAAGTGCGCCTCTTGGTGTCATGGCATGTTACGGTATTCAGAGACTAATTGTTTTATATACTGCCTAACTAATTTAACTGCCCTGCGTCGTCCATGCGAGTATCCAATTAGATAGGATATAATTGGAAGTAAAATAAACTCCCACACCTTTAAACAAACTAAATGTTCTACTGGAGCCGTCATTGGCCGCAACCTCTCTTCCATCGCGTTTGCTCGGTTAGCCATTTCATAAAACCGGGTACGGCTTTATCTGCGTTGATTTTGCCGGCTTCGGAAATTATGCGAGGTTCTGCACAATGACAGTGATAGGATTCAACTTTCTTGTATGGCGTGGAATCGTTGACGTTAGAGTGTGGCACCTCAAAATTAAATATGCCGTTACTAACTAACGTTATCGCGCATTGGAAAAACCAAATTCGTTTTTTGCACTTGGAGCAACGTTCCATATTATTTACCGCCTGCAATTCTGTTAACCGCATCAATTCCGTCAATACGTCCGATTAAATAAACTAAGTGGATATGGTCTAAAAATTGACGTTGTATATCTTCGGGAAAATGTTGAACTGATTTAGATGCGCGAATCCGTGCGCGTAAAGACACGTCCGGGTCGCAAAAAATTGGATGGCTAGTTAGGAACTTACAATTACATGGAAGTGTGCCCATTCCAATGTTGCTTGTGCATTCTGGCGTGTGTCCCATGTTACCCTCGCCATTGAATAAGTTGCTCGACGTGTTTGCCAAACCAGCGGCGAATAAAATAGGTCCAGTAAAACATATTTCCTCCCTAGGAAACCGGCGAACGTTGGCCGTGCGCCTCGCGGGATTCTCGGTAACTTTCGCTGACTTGTACTAGCGTTAGAACGTGGGGCTTTTGCGCTGTGCAAGTTTTGCGTCGGTTGCGAAAATCCCGCGAGAGGCACGCTCTCGCGCTTACTAATCGTTGGGATTGAAAATGTAAAACGTGCCGTCTTTTTCGCGTACATTGACTTCGTGGCCAGCCTTTTGCAAACGCTTTTGCAGCTGGTAACGAGTGTACTTGTGCGCTCCAGAAATTTTCATGGCCAGCGATTTACCCTTGGCGATTTTCTTGCCGTCAAGTTCCTTCTCGATGGCTGTAACCAACTGCGCCATTTCGGTATTCTTGACGACTTGCGGAACGTCGCTGGCTTGCACGAAATTGATGCTCTGAATTTTGAGTGCCATACTCTGCCGCCTCCCTTGACGGTAATAAGATTGTCTCAAACTTTGCGCTTCTTGTCAAGCATATAATTGACGGTATTTTCTATTCGCTTTTGATTCTCCCCTAGCTTTTTGCCCATTAAATAGCGACAATCCGCGCAGATTTTAAACTCGTTAGCGTGAACAAGTAGGAACAATAGTTCCTCGTTTGAAAACGTCTGAGTTAGTATCAGCGTGTGAATGGTGCAGATTTTCCTCATATTCGCGGAGTGATTACGATTGCGATTTTTACCTCTACTACGTTACAGCCGTGATAGAGAATTTCTAGCTGCCCTGCCGGTTCGCAGGTTCGCGGGTCGGACATAGTACCGGCTTGATGAATTGCCGCATACAAGTCCTTCCATGAAGTGATAACGGAAGTAACGGTAGAGCTAGCCGCAATCACTTTCTTTTTCATCTTGCCTCACAGCTAAACTTGACGTTAGGAACTAGTCCCATATGCGAACAACATGACTTGCGCCTTTTGAAAATTGCGTGACACCACGGACATTCCCACCACGCAGTAAAAACGTGACTATCGCTTGCGATTACTCCGTAAATTGGATGGGCGCTTTCTTTTCCGGTTCGACATGGTATCACTAATTCCAGTGAACCGAATTTTTCGTTTGGTGGCCAAGTGGCGCTCGATTTCTTCGCGGACCGTTTGGATTTCTGGCGACTCGTAATCGTTTTTTTTCGAGTCGAGGTATTTGCGGACCGCTTCATTAAAACTCAGTCCGCGTCTTTGCGATTTTGTAAGTTTCGCATGCGGATAGCGTCGTTTAATGCGTCGCGCAATTTTGCTGGTGTGCATGTTTCGATATTCTCCAGAATCCAAAAACAGATTGTTCGCGGTGAACTGCGGTCCTGTCCAACTAATGTAAATGTCTCATCTCCGCGCTGTTGTGCTTTCGCAAAACAACGTGCATCATCCGGGTGTGCCATTTTCGTCTCCCTCTATGAATTTAGACATAACTAATTCCAACGGTACGCGTCCAGCTGGTAGCGGTATAAATTTCTCAGATTCTTTGCTAGACGGACCGAATAATTCCCATGGAGAAACGCCACGTAAATGCTGAAACACTGGACAGGCGATACCTCCGGAATTAACGAGGTTAAATTGTTCCTCTGTGCTATGCTTTTTCGTACATTCGCATTGCGCATCTGGTTTTCGATAGAAGTTAGGTATCGGCTCGTCGCGAATAAGTAGGCTTGCGCATGGAAACCCACGAACCGCTCGCATTAGGTCCGCACGTCCGCGATACAAATCACTGCCTAAATGCAGCTGCCAAATTAAGCGTGTAACCTGCGCGGCTAGGTCTTGACGGTTTCTAAAACTCGACGTTCTGACTATGGCGTGAAAATGGCGTTCACTAGTGGAGCGGACAAGCCATACCTCCGAAACTTTTAGCTTACCAGCGGCCATAGCATTGCGCAGACGACGGCGGAAAAACGCTTCGCCCCACGGACATCCGGTTTTAGTGGGACGCATATAGTCGTCAAGGTCTAGTAATAATTCGTCGTCGTGCGCAACGTACCAGTAACTCATCGTTCTAGCCTTGCTATTTGTGATAATAGCGTGTCCACTGCTTTTCCGTTAAAAACGCAATCCGGACAGCAGTCAGTATTAAATTGCATGTCTCCTATCCTCCATCGAAACCAATTGCGGAATGGACTATTTTCCGTATTCCAACTACTAGGAGTTTCCATAATTTTTCCGCAAACATCGCATTTAGTAATTATATTTTGACTCATTTTAATTCTCTCCAAATCATCAAGTAATTGCACGCCTTACATTCGTGCTTTAGACTTCCGCTTTCGTGACTTACGCGCAGTGTTGCGAGTCCGCACTTTGGACACTTTCCGCCGGTTCGACTTACGCGCTTTCTTAGCTTTGGCACGTTTACGATGCTTAGGTTTTCCAATTTCAAAGACACGGACTTTCTCCAAATCTCTTCGTAAACGACGAAGCATTAACGTCATAAAGCCTTCGCGAGAATTTGCAATCGTGCGCTGGAACGTGTCGTAACGAACTTTGCTTTTTGCTGAGTTGCGCCATAGCCAAGTAACTTTCCAGCCCTTAGGCAACTCGCTTATTTCTCCGTTGAGAAAATCTATGAGTGTCTGTAAGAAAATAAACTTCGGGACTCTTCCGGGCAGTGCGTCAATACGATACGCCATAGCAATGTCATTATCTTTGGCGGTTCGTTTGCGTTTAGTATTCGTCCTCTTCGTCCGCTTCATAACCTGCCTCAAAATAATCGTCTAAATCAATTTCCAAAAATTCTTGCGGTATTCTCGCGCCAATCGGTACCATAATTTTTCCAGTACTTCCAACTTGCGCTAAATCGCGAGGTGATACTACATCGGTTGGAAACGTAGCGGGACGCACAGCCCCTCTCGCCTTAGACCCTGAGCGTGTAACAAGGCGTACACGCTTGTATCTACTGCCGCCGTGCGCCCTGCTACGCTTCCAAGTCGTAGCAGATACAAACTTTCCTGTTTTTGTATCTCGATAATGCATGTTAAAATGGAATCGCCGCACTCGGTTGCTGTACTTGCGCCGATTCGATTCTGGAAACGAACAGTGCTTTTGTTGGCGCACCGTTCTGTTGTGGATTTGGAGCCATGCCAATCATGCAAACTACGACACGGCCAACTAACGCTTGCATGTCCTCAACGCCTAGCGCCATAACCGCTTTGATGTTGGTAGCGTTAAATCCGAAAAGTACTTTTCCATACGTTTCGGAAATTGACGCTGTTAGGCGTGAACGTCCTTGCGGGTCGCGCACGAATTGATTGATTTTGAAACGAACTTCCGCAACTCCATTCGGAACGTCCGTTCCTTTGAGGTACTTTCCGCCAGCTAAATCAGAGGCGCGAATCGGTCCTGCCATTGGCTGTAACTGTCCACCAAACTGCTGACCATTCTGCGGCTGAAATTGCTGCCATGCTCCGCTCTGCGCTGGCGCTGGTGCTGGTGCTGCCGCTGGCGCTGGCGAATGGACTTGCTGAATATGCTGCGCGTATGTTTCAGGCGTTACAACCGTCTGACATATCGAGCACTTTAATGGTTTTGCTGTCTTTGCTTCCTTTGCTCTGGCTGCCATCCAATCCTCCATAGATTTGACTACGATTCTCATGCTGTCCAGTGTAACATTTCTCCCGGTTCTAATTCACCTCCGGTACGGCGGTTGTCTACCGTCTTTCGGAGATTAGCTACTTTGTTACGAACCTCTTCGCCGCATCGAGATTCGATAGCGTCAAGGTCCGCAGGTTCGCTAATGTTCCAAAAATAAAACTCATGTGTGTTTGCCGTCAAATCGTGGTGTACCATCGAAAATCGTTGAGTTACATACGCTATATCTAAATACGCATGTCTGCCGGTAATGATGGACTGCCAAAAATACGGCGGTATGTATCGCGGCGAGCATAGAAAATGCGCCTCGTCAACTATCATTAGCATGTTGCGACGTTCAAAACAGCAACGTATAAACAACTCAAAATCAGGTAAGACGAATTTGTTTTTCTCTACTTCTACTTGACCCTCACCTACTCTGTAAATGTAATGGAAATTTTCTTCGCCTAGCGCCATGCAAAAACCGTACATATCGCCATCAAAAATATCAGTGGCGGCTGATAGAAAATTAGTATCCTCGCGTACGATTTGATACACGGCGCTCCGTTCCGCTTCGGCCATTAACCTAGCAGCTGTATGCGATTTGCCACTGCCAGTAGGACCGACAATGCCGATAATTCTATTCCACACTCGGCTTGTCCTTATCGTCTCCCATTTCTTTCATCATTTGGAAAACGACGCCACTGCGATGCTTAAAATAAATCAGAGCGGTTATACCTCCTACCCAAAGTAGCGCCCACCAGCGGGACTCTACGGTTACTTTCGATTCTGGTACGGAAAATTCAAAACCGAAACAATCGGCTAGAAATTCCGCCGCCTCATCCAATGCGTCGTGGTCCTCGCCATCGAGGGTAATTTTCATTTCTTCCAGAATCTTAGCGGGAATACCGCCTAAAATCTTTTTTAACTTTTTCGGAGTAGCTTTGATTCTCCGAGTGTTGTCAGGCGGAGGCATTTCTGTGACTTTAGATTTTGGCTTAAACGAGCCGTCGCCGGCAATTTCTACCTCTTCGTCGTCTTTCGGTCCACCAAACTGCGTAGCAAAATCCGCCATACGTTGTTTGGTATTAAATTCGCCAGAAGGCACACCAGCTACGTCCTGCATCTCGGCTTTGGAAAAACCGCCGTGTGCGCCAGTCATGTGCGTTTTCCAGCCACGCAGATTCTTACAAACCTTGCCGCAATCTTTGCAGATAATCTCTGGCATAGAATACACCTCGCGGGATTCGCTTACCACTTGTCATAGGTTAGCGTACTGTCGTCCGCAGGAACGAGAGTGTCTACTAAGCTACGTTGGTCCTGCGAATCCCGCGAGAGGTACTCTCTCGCTAACTACCAAACGGATTCCAACCCGTTCCGCTAGTTTTCTTCTTTTTCTTGTCCGGATTTTCCGCTTCGCGACGTTCACGCAAACGCTGTAACGCACGCTCGTATCGGTCCTTATCCATAACGAGCTTAACGTTGAGTCCACAGCTGGAGCATTCGTCCTCTTCGTCAACGTCTACCTCTTCGTCGCACTCCGGACAAAGTACGATATTTTTCTTCTTTTTCTTGTTCTTAGGGTCTACGACTTCTTCGGCCATATTTCCTCCTGAAAATCACTGATAGATTCCACCCTACTACTAACCAAATAAAAAGTGTCTGAACAACTAAAAACTGTAAATCACCCCACCGATAAGTTACGCTATTCGCGTACGCTGCCGCCGACATTTTGACGGGGAATAGCGCTACCCATTTCCAGCGCCATGTTGAATTTAGCAACGGTGCTAGAATTGGGTTTCCCTCCCGGCCATGCCCACCCTCTAATGCCCAAAACGTCGTACCAAAATCAGCTAGATGTCCCACTAGTGAAAGTCCCACCAGTGGTATTGCTACGACCTGAAATACCATTCCGCGAGCGAAGTTTTTTAGACTTTGCAATTTGTAATCTCCTAAACTTCGCGATAATTTTCGCGGATTTAACAATACCGAAAAGTTCGATTAAGCCATAGGCAAAAACTGCCGCCGGGAATATCTCCGTGGGAGTTTCTGCCCATTTCACGGCTAGAAAAGAAAATGTCCGTGATAGGATTCCAGCTGGTGTATACCACTTGTGGCGACTTGTCATAGTGTGATAATTTTCCCTTCATTGCCCGTTCGCTTTGCTTCGTCCCACGCATCGCACAGCTGAACAAGCATAAACGAAGTAAGAATTGCTAACTGACCAACATTCAAACGCTGGTAAATCTCAGCGTCATAAATGCGGTCAAAAAGTCGTTTGGTGTCGTTGTACACATAGGACTCAGGTCCGGTTTGTCGTACAACCGCCAACATTTGGTCTACCGTATCAAGTAGTTTTTCTGGTATCATTTGGTATCCTCAAGTAAGAGACGGAAATAAATTTTAGCCATTCGTACTGTTTTTTCGTAATCCACTTTACTCCGTACGGGGTGTATCGGCGGAATTTTTCTAACATCTGAGTGATATAAACCGCTTCCGCTTGTCGCATAATAGGACAGGTCTTTTCTAAACTCAGTAACCAGTCCCACATTTGCAACTTTTTCGATAACTTGACGAAAACTTTCTTTTCCTGTAGCTGTACTTCCTCACTTTGCGCCTTACGTAACGCTTGCTCCTGTTTTCTTAGCCGCTTCGCACGAATCTCCGGGTAATGAGCTAAAACTGCTACTTCGGCGCGTTTGCGCGGGTCTATCTTTGGCGGCTCTGGTAGAGCACGGTCATTAAATAGATACTCCGGCAAATCATCGTCTGTTGCTTGGTACATCTTTTTTCCTTCTTGGCGACGAAAGTCCTGACGGCAATAATCCTTCGTCCCATTTAGAGCCGCACTCCGGACAGAACTTTGGAACGTCGTCAGAGCCACTAACACCCGGCAAAATATCTTGATACCCAAAGTGTCGTTGGCACCTATCGCAGTAGTACACTTGATAGCGAATTTCGTTTCTGACTTTAGTTATCATAATTGTTTCGGCATGCTCTGATTTGTAAACTCTAAAAATAGACTGAGAAAGTCAAGGTCCGATTGATTTACTTCGCCACGCTTTTCTCTGATAGCATGGGCGCGAATTAACGTCCGTAGCGTTGTCATTGGACTTATGGGAATAATCGTTTTTACGTACCATTTGATTTTCCCCTCTTCGTCTTTGAAACGCTCCAGTCCGAGATTTTGCGCAAACTGTACTGACTTCGCGTGAATGTGGAAACCAATGTCCTCCGGAATGGCTGGTTTATACATTCCGTTTGGTTTAAAAACAATAGGTGGGAAGTTAGAACCGCTGATTTTATCTTCTCTAACAGCGGTCATTAACTTGTCAATTGTGGTCTGACTGTATTGGAAAAACAGCGGGATAATTCTACGCCTTAAACCTAGAGATAGCCACTTTTTTGCTTGCTTGCTATAAATGTCCGGAGTTACTGCGCTCAAAAATCCCATTGGTTCGTGCTTCGCAATTTTGTCGGACCGTCCGTCGTCTACCCTGCACGTTCCATCCATCGTAAGCGTGAGAAGATTAGAGACGGTAGCAACTACGGTAGAAGCACGACGCGAAAGCGTAGGATTCATATCCGGAGTGATAATCCAACGCAACTTATTTTGTTGGTCATTCTTTGTAATATCGAAAAGTCCCGTTGAGCTAAACGAATCCGTCATGTGTATCGCTTCGCCAGATAACTGCATGAGTAATTTCGATTTGGCCGTACCAGACTCGCCGATAATGATGGCCGATACCGGGACCGCGCCCTTGACGCAGGCTGTATACAAACAAGTAATCAAAACCTCTTGTAGACTTTCTAGGAAATATGGCGCGTTGCTCATGTTGAGTGACGAGTATAGACGCGACGTGAATACTCGTCAAGCGTTATTTTCTGGGAAGTTTGCTACAGAGGGGTGAGGGCATATTCTTCCGGAGAATACTACAGTGCATAGTACATAGCACTGTAGCATTTACCGGAAAGAAACGCCTGAGCTAGACTACACATTTCCCTTGACTTCGCGGAGCGGCGCGGTCACTCTCTTGCCAGACGCGAAGCGAGCCGCGCTTATTTTTCGTAGATTCGTTCCGAAAATTAACGCTACTTTGAATCGCAAAAACGAAGAAAAAAAAAGAAAAGGAGTAGACGATGGAATTTCTTATCGGCGCGTTAGTGCTTGGCTTCGCTGCTGTTTTCGTCGCGCCGTTCGTTCTAAGCAGCGTAAGTAGCGTGCTACCGGCGAGTGTTAAACCGTACGTACCGGCAGCTGCCACTCCCGCGTTTAGCGTGAACGCGCTTGTGCAAGCCGCAGTTTTTGGAGCCGTAATTATGGCTATCCTATTACTTATGTCGAAGTTTGGCATCGGTAAGAAAGTGATGGTCTGAGCTAGTTCCTAGATTGATTTTTAATCTAAACGACTAAGCGAGAATCCGCATGGCTCTTAACAGAAAACAGATTGGCAACGTGTACCGTCCGCAAGGTCCTAAGGCGGTACTTTTGGGCACTTCATGGACGAGCGGTGGTAAGATGCTCGTTTCCGGACCGCAGTTCGATTTATCAGTTCCAATCGAAGGCATTCGCATCGTCTTTACCTTGCGAGACGTTATCGCAACGGCTGCAATGACAACCCCGTCGCCTCTCGGATACTTTAACCTTATTAAGAGAATTTTCTTGACGGGAAAAAACAGCCGTGCGAATGGCAACGTCACGCTGTGGGATTTGGACGCTCCTACCTTGGCGCTTATTCAGGCTTCGATGGGAAAGAAGCCGTGGATTTACAGCGGCGTTACCATCGCTGGTGCAGCGTCAGCGGCTCCAGGCACGGAAGCATCATCGGAGCTAATCTCAACTCCCGTTGCTGGTTTGTTCAACGGCACCACCGGCACTTATGACATTCGTATTGTCATTGATTTGCCGTCCTATCCATTCGATTGCGCGCCGTATCTTCGTCCGGGTTTTGGTATTCGGACGCAAGAATGGGCAGATTCTTTGCAGTTGCGAATCGAGTTTGGAACTGTGACGAACGGCGCAGACGGCGCTCTCGGTTTGGACGCTGGTACCACCACTCACACTTTTTCCGCAAGAGGTGGAGGCGGTTCACCAATAGTTGACGTTTATTCGCTGCCGGTTCTTTCCGGTTTGGACGTTGACGCCTCGCTTGTACCGGGTTATCTATCGCGAGTCGCAACTCCTGTTACCTCAACGCTACAGGCGGCTGGTGGACTTAACACCAACTTAGTGACGTTGGAGAAACAGAACACCACGCGAATTTTCGCCATCATCGGAACCTCAACGACAAATCCGACGTTCCTAACTTTGTCGGATACCAACTTGACGACGCTCGGTTTTGTCGTCGGTGGTAACAGAATCGTTCGTGAAAACGACGACATTTTCGCGCACAAGATGTCACAAGTGCGCCGCTACAAAACCAATCCGATTCAGGGACTTATCATGTTTGACTTCGTTCCTGCCGGAAACCCGGACTCCAACTACAACGCCAACGATGCAGCTGCCGGAGTTACCATGAATCTCCGTGGCACAATCGCAGGTGTTGCAAACGCGATGGGAATCTTCGTACAGGAAACTGAACAATACCAGCCGCAAGGCGGGTTGTACTCCAGCTAGTACGAACCGCGTTTAGCGGTTTGTATCAAAGCTAAGTACGGAGAATCCATGACGACTTATGACATCGAGGGAAACCCGATTGACTCTTCGGGTGCGACTTATGACCCTTCCGTCGGTGCGTATATCACTGGGAGTTCCGCTGCCTCAGTCAACGATTCTGGTGGCGGAACTTCGCTAAACGAGTTGGGTACGTTTTTTGCACAACTCGGAACTGGCGTTGCCAGTGTTATTCACGCGACGAATACACCAAATCCTGTAACGCTTCCAAGGTCAAACTTGCCTTTTGCGTCCGCAACGCAGGGTGTTTTCGGTGGCCAAACTTCTTCCATTCTCACGCTGTTAGTTCTAGGCGTGGCAGTGTTTTTTGGATTCAAGGCGTTTAAACGAGCATGAGTTCTGCCGTCCCATCTGGTTCTATCGTAACCTATACCGGACACTGGCCGCATACCGAATTTCTCGGATTCGGTAGTGCGGACCGTGTTATTTCCGACGTTTCTAACGAGCTAATCTCTCGTTTCCAACTGTATACGAAAACATCATCTAATTCAGGCGGATTTGTCGCAGCAGCAACCGGAACGGGATTTGATGTAACGCTACAATTGGAAGTGGATAACGGCTTAGGTTACGGTAGTTCCGATGATATTATTTCGGCGGTTCGTAGCGCAGTTCAATCGGTGTTAGGAGACTATCCTAGCTCCGATTCTATTCCGTACATCCAAGTTCCGGGTGCATCATCTCCAAGACCAACCGGAGAGCCAAGCCAAACACCGGCAAGTGCCGGTTGTATCGCTGGCAGTAGTAACGACACTAGCGGAGCGTTTAGTTTATCATGTTGGTTTAAGAACCTAACCACTACGGGATTTGCTTCCGTGGGAGTTTTGGCAGTACTGGCGATTTTGGGAATCGGAATTTTTATTTTCGCTTACAATGAAGTACCGCGAATCCCAAGGCGAGCGGCATGAAAAAACTTTTGATAGTCCTTAGCGGAGTCGCCATCGGATTTATTTTGTTAGTTCTCAAAGGTGCCGGTTCTAGCCTAAGCGGAATTGCCGTTTATGCCGCCAACGCAGGATTTGAGGGTGCGGACCTTATTATGGCGGTTGCAATCGCGCTGGCAGAAAGTGGCGGAAGAGTAGATGCGTACAATCCGGAGACGGCAGCTGGCACACCAGAAGGCAAAGGCTCTTACGGATTATGGCAAATCTATCTCCATGCGCACCCTGAATTTGAGGGAGTTAATTTGTACGACCCGCAAAACAACGCCAATGCCGCCTATGCAATCTATGAAGCGGCTGGAGAGTCATTCCGTCCTTGGAGTACATTCAAGAATTTAGCGTATGTTTCGCATCTCGATGATGCGAGAAAGCAGGTACCGGCATGAGTCGCAAGCCGCAACAGAATAAAGAGAAGGACGAAAAAACCAGCGAAGTTAACGGACCGCGCTTGATTGACCCTCGCGACGCAATAACGAAAGCGGAAAGTCTGTTGGAACAAGTCCGCAAGACCCATCCGAATGACTTGTCCATTATCAATCCGTTAGTGGAACTGTACGAAATTTTAACAGCAGTTCCGGACGAGGACGACGAAACGGACGACGAAAAAGAAGACGAAAAGGACTAACGCACTTGGAATATATCCTTATTGCATTGGTTGCGTTTTTCTTTGGGCGCAAATTTGCGTCCGCGCAAGCATCGTCAACGCAACCAACTGCACAAGTTCAAACGCAAATTTTGCCGCATCCAAAAAGCGATTTACTTCTAGGACGTGAACGCGGCAGAAGCGTGGCGTCCGGACCGTCGTTAAGCGATTTTGGCAATACTGACCAAGGTCCAGTTTTTCTAAAAAAGTTTGGTGGTAAGTTTAAAATTGACCCGATTTTGCCAGTTGCAACAGCTGGCGGTGGTAGTTCCGTTTCTAGTGGCGGAAGTGGCAGCGGAGGCGGAAGCGGTAGCGGTGGCGGTGGTGGCTTCGGTGGTTTGGTAGGTCCGGGTAGGCCAAGTCCGTTATGAGTCGGAAAAAGCACGAATCTACTTTCGGAATTATTCTAGCTGCTATTGCGATACTGCTGTTGTGGCTAATGAATAAAGGCGGACTATTACATGAGTCCGTTAGCGCGAAGATTATAACGCCAGAAGGAACGATAACTAGTAGTCCGGAAGGGTATCCAATGTTTGACCCTTCCGACCCGCGCACAATCGAACCGTCACAATTTGCCGCGTCAGTTGCGCCACTTGATAACCGTGGAGTTGCCGGTCATTTTCCGTCGGACCGAGTTAACTGTACCTGTCCTATTGGATGGGATAAATGGGTAAACGCACGCGATAATGCAATCTGGTGCGTGCCGGAGTCGGGAAATTGAATTGGATTATAGCGCACTGGGTACAAATCATAGCTGCGTTGCAAACACTTTGGATTGCGGTACGCGAGTCGTTTAACAGAATCGCAAACGCGTTACCAGCACCGACTAAGGATTCTACAGATAAGTACGTTTTCTGGTTTAAGTTCGTTAATAGAATGGCTGGAAACACTCAACGAGCAGAAGAGCACAGTATCGAATCGTCGCCAAACTTTATTCCAGCGGCAGAAGCGTACGTAGCTGCAAAGGTAGCGAGCGGTGAAATTAACAAAGTCACAACAAATTAAAGGTCTGCGAAAAGCGATTAAATCGCAGCGCACACCAAAACAGTTTAAGCCGTCAATGCGCATTCGTTTGCGCAAACTGGAGCGCAGTTCGTGACAACATCTTGTGCGTCGCAACCGACTTCTGACGCATTTCTATCGTGTGTTGGAGTTCCACCACGATTTTCCGAAGCGCAAGTGTCTACCTATGCGGACCGCGTTGGTGCGGCTGGTGCGCCGTGGATACGGCCATTAGCTATAAACGCTCTTCGTGCCAATCGACTAATTTACTGGAAAAATACTCCGGGTGGATATACCGGCGATTGTGGAAAAACTACTGGCCTAGCTCCAAGCGGTACGCAGCAAACCGCAACGATTCTAGGACAGGTAGCTATTAGCGACCCGGAACCGTTCTCCGCTGCTATCGCGTCATTTGCATCGCGAATCCTTGGCATATTCGGAGGCGCGCACGCTAAAGCGGTAGTTAACGAGCAAGCTACACTGTGCGACGTTGCTAACGCCTATGACCAATTTGCTGACGCAATGGAACGAGCGTTAGCGTCCGGGCAGATACCTCTACAAGATGCCATTCAGCAATATGGACGTGTGCGCGATTCACTCGCAGCGGAACTATCGCACATTGAAAAACAATACAACGCAGCGTATGGCTATCACAAAGCGCTTGACGCGTTATACCTCTTTAATACGGAGGTTGTATACCCATCGCTACTTTCATCGAATCCACTTTCCAGTGTCGTTAATACCGTTGAGGGTGCGCTTGGAATCTCTCCGGGTAGCGACATTTCGATTGCCGGATTTAAGATAAGTCCTATTCTATTGGCAATCGCAGCTGTATTATTTTTTGCATTTCGTGGGAGGCGTTAAATGTCACGGCAAGTAGTTGCAGCAGCGCAACCCGTCGCGATTCGTAGAGCAAAAGGCTCGACGGTAACATTTATCAATCAAGACGCAGCTAACGACATCTGGCTGTCAGTAGACCGTAATCAACTTAACTCGCCAAATTGGACAACAGTACAACAGGGAACAAAGTTGGCCAAAGGCGGAACTGTATTGCAGTATCCAAATTTTCCGGATATTCTGTGGGCACGTTCGTTAGTTGACACGCAAGATTTGGAAGTTTTGCCGTAGTCTCATGTGTACCAAATGCGCTATCGGCTGGCTATTGATTCTCTCCGGAATTGCCGTTGGCATTTGGGCATTCTATTCGAGGCGCTAATATGAAATGTGACTGCTTTTGGATTTTAGTCGCGTTAGTAGTAGGATGGGTAGTGCGCGACAAGTTAGGTTCGAAACAATGAAATGGAAGTACATTTTAACTTTCGTCGCTTTGGTAGTAGTGGCGGAAGTTATTCGCGCAGGTCCGGGCGACATCTGGCGCAAAATCGTATTTTACGGTGGAGCGGCTGCAATCGTAGTTCTGAAAATTTCCGGACTTTTTATTACCGCCATTAGCTGGTGGTACGTTTTAATTTTAGGAGCGGTCGGAGTCGTAACGGACGCATCATCTACGGCAATTGACGATGCGCGTGCAATACCGCTTTCATCGAATAGGAGCTAGCATGCGAACTTTTTTACTATCGGCAATTTTATCATTTTCGCTACTCAAAGGTTGTCAACAGACAGCAGAGCAAGCGCAGCTGGAAAGCAAGGCGCGAGACGTATCTGCTACCGCGCAAGGTTACATTTCGCAAGCGCAAATAATTCATCACGCGGAATGTATTCAGGACCGTACGAAACAGGTTTGTCAAACAATCAATCAAGCCGTTGGAGCACAGAACGCATTACTCGATGCGATTGAAACATACTGCGGCTGGCCAGCGCGACCAACAGCAGAGCAGCTAAGAACAGCCGCCGGCACGTCTTGCAAGCGAAACCAAACGTCACAAGAATTTTTGCAAAACTCAGTTTCTAATCTCAGCGCGATTATGAACGACATCAAATCCGCTGCAAAGTGAGAGACATTATGACTTGGATAGGTGTATTACAACTCGTAATTTCGTGCGGACGTGCGCTGGCTTCTAAGCTAGCTCCGAAAGCCGATAGCGTTTATTCCGAGATAGCAGACGAAATGAATGCTGGTTTGGATAAACTGCAATCCGTTCACGATAAAGTCGTGACCTTGCAAGGACTAGAGGATTTGCGTACTACAACGCAGTGGTAAGGGAGACAAGATGCTTAAAAATTCGCTACGGGTAGCGTTACTGCTGCCCGTTTTGTTTTTTCTATCGGTCGAAACTCGCGCGCAAGGAACTGAACTAGATTGTCCGTCCGGACAGCAACGTGCCATTTTTCCCGGTTCAGTTACCATCAATCCAGCAAACGGAAAGCAACGATTTAATTTTTGCATCGTCGCCGCTACTGGCCACATGGTTTATCAAGGCGACGCTACCGCTCCTATCGCGGCTGGTTCTAATAAGCAGATACAATTTAACGACGCTGGAAACCTAGCCGGTAATCCTAATTTACTGTGGGATAAAGTAGCAAATACATTCACAGTAAATGGAGATTCTACCCTAACCGATACTTCCGGATTAAACAGCGTTTCGACAAGCGCAACCGGAATAAATATATTCGGATTTAATGGCGCAATTTCTATGTTAGCTAATGGAGTAGCACAAAACATAGGAATGTCCTCACTTGGCGGCAGTGTTAAAATGGAAGATTCTACTGGTGCGGCAATAGTCGAAGTCACTAACGATACAAAACTTGGATTTTATACCGCAACTCCAATTGTAAAACCGACCGTTAGCGGTTCTGACATTGCCGCACTTGGAAGTTTATTAACGAAACTTGCCAGTTTGGGACTCATCACTAATTCCACAACTACTAGCTCAAATTACAAAGTTCAATTTCTGACTTTCGCCAGCTGTACTATCGTCGCCGGTACTTATAATGAATGCGTCACAACTGCGAAAACTTGGCCAACGGCTTTTAGCGATGCTACCTATGGAATGTCCTGTACCGCGCAAGGCACTCCAACAGACGGCGGTAACAAAGAATCCTATATCGTTTATGAGGATACCGCTACGCCAAAAACTGCGACGCAATTTGTAGTGCGCGTGCAAAACAATCGCGGTACTACGCAAGTTGACGCGGTTAACATTAGCTGTATTGGAGTCCATCTATAGGAGGATTCGTGCGTAAACTTTTACTTTCATTTCTAATCGCGCTGATAATTTCTAGCGCAGCGCCAGCGCAAGGTAAGGTACATTCCATTACTCTTAACTGGAATGCCGCTGTGCAACCTACCGGAGTTACTACTGCCGGTTATAAAATTTTCCGAGAGACAAGTGCTGGCGCATGCACACTTTCGTCAACTGGAACCGGACCCGGATGCCTGTTACTCAACTCAACTTTAGTTACCGGCACCACGTTTACCGACACTACTGGAATCGGTGGTACAACCTATTGGTACGTAGTTGTTACCGTAGATTCTAATGGCTTTCAATCCGTATACTCTAACGAAGTCAGTGCAATTTTTTTAGTAAATCCCGCCGCGCCAATTCTTAACGCGCCAGTATCGCAATGAAACGTTCACCACTAGTCGCGTTGTTTGGTTTTCTCGTCCTCGGCATGTCTCCATCGTTTATTGATTGGGAGGAATCGCCAGACAAGCGCGGTCAAATAGTAGTTTATTACATAGTCGCTTTGTTACTCATCTACGTCGGCTTGTTCGGCAATAAGTAAATCAAT
>Ga0247664_1000174_pt1 | contig 16405 bp, 10 predicted proteins | sample CNK05_metaG_FD_182715 | JGI IMG/M metagenome (GOLD analysis project Ga0247664, IMG submission 182715) | Soil microbial communities from Purdue University Martell Research Forest, Indiana, United States - CNK05 | ecosystem: Environmental > Terrestrial > Soil > Temperate forest > Bulk soil...
GCAAGACAGCCCACATCCGTTTTGAGGTGATGATCTTGATCAGTGCATTCATGAGTGATGGATTTTGTTTGGGTGGACGCTTGGTTTTGTCCGGGTTGCATTTGCATTTGCATTTGCATTTGCATGACGTGCGCAGAATCCTTCGGGTTGATACTAAGCGGGTTCGCGGGACGGATGATTACGCACACCTGCTCGAACTGGCAAGCGTAGTCTTGGCAGTCAGCTTTTCTGTTTCTATTTCATCCGAAATGCGGTTGGATGGTTCTCATCACCCATGCACCGTGTCGAATGTCGAATGTCCGGATTATGGATCGCCTGCGTCTTCGGTTTGGGCGTCTTGACCTCGAGCTCCAACACGTTGGCCGCGGCCAACCCGATCCTATTGCCGGACTCAAAGCTCGAGCTGCTCCATACTCGCCGCGCCGTTCTGAATAGTGGCCTGACCGAAGGACCCGCTGCCGCGGCCGATGGCCGCATTTATTTCACCGACATGCCGTTCGGCAAAGATGAGGGCATGATCCTCTGTTTTGATCCCAAGACCAAAGAAGTCAGCGTCTTCACCGATCACGCGGGCAAATCCAACGGGCTTACTTTCCAATCTGATGGTTCGATGGTGTCGTGCGATGGTGCGGACGGCGGCGGCCGGCGGCTGATTCGCTGGGACGTCGCCACACGAAAAGGGGTGACGCTGGTCGATCGCTTCGAAGGGCACCGGTTTAATTCGCCCAACGATCTGTGCGTGGACCTGAAGGGGCGCATCTACTTTACAGACCCGCGTTATGGCGGCACCGAACCCCGCGAACTCGAACGCGAAGCGGTCTATCGCCTGGATCAGGACGGGGCAGTGACGGAAATCACGCACGACGTTGAAAAACCCAATGGCATCGTTCTTAGCCCGGATCAGAAGACACTCTACATCGGCGATCACAACAATGGCGGCAACCGGCTGCGCCCGACGGATCCGGAACCCAAACGGGGCGCCATGAAGGTCTACGCGTTCCCTTTGGACGCGAATGGGCGCGTCCAGGGGAACCGCCAGACGCTGGTCGATTTCGGACGCGAGAACGGTTGCGACGGCATGACGGTGGACAGGGACGGCAACGTTTATCTGGCCTGCCGAAGCTTGGCGCGGCCCGGGCTCATGGTGATCGAGCCCACCGGCCGGGAACTGGCTTTCGTTGAAACCGGCCCACGTGGACAGAGTGGCCTGTTCGATGATTGGAAAGGCATCCCCAGCAATGTTGAATTCGGTGTGGGCCCCGATGCGCATTCCCTTTACCTGACCATCGACAAGGGACTCTACCGCCTGCAAGTGCGCACGCGCGGATTCCATCCGCACCTGGCCAGCCGATGACGCGTTTGGTCCAGCACGGGTCCGAGAACACTCTGGGCTCGGAAGAGCGCGGGTCGAACCGGCCCAGGCCCGCCGCGACCACAGGCGGCGTGCTCGTCGGCACTGCGCCCTTTCACTTTCGAGTCGAAGCGAAGCCCGATTGTCTTCACCGTCCGCCTGGTTTTTCCTGGCCGGAAGTCGCCGCGGTGGCCTGCGATTCTCGGGATCGACTTTATGTATTCAACCGCGGCGCGCATTCCGTGATGATATTTGATGAGTGCGGCGCCTTTCTGCATTCGTGGGGCGAAGGCATTTTTGCGCGCGCGCACGGACTGACCATCGGTCCGGATGATTCGGTCTATTGCACCGATGATCTGGATCACACCGTGCGCAAGTTCACACCGGACGGCCAGTTGCTCATGACGCTGGGCACCAGCGGAAAACCGTCCGCCACCGGCGCAACCAGCGTCGATTTTCGCACCATTCGCCAGGCGGGTCCGCCGTTTCATTTCCCCACCAATGTCGCCCTTGGCGCCGAAGGCCAAATTTACGTGGCCGACGGCTACGGCAACGCGCGCATCCACGAATTCACGCCCGCGGGCGCGTTGATCCGTTCCTGGGGTGAGCCGGGATCGGGCCCGGGCCAGTTCCACGTCCCGCATGGCCTCGCCGTGGCTGCCAACGGCGAGATTCATGTCGCGGACCGCGAAAACAGCCGCATCCAAATCTTCTCCCCGCACGGCAGTTTCCTGGCCGAGCTCAAGGAGGTAGTGCGGCCGTGCCAAGTGATGTTTGACCCCGCGGGCAACTTGTGGGTGGCGGAACTCGGTTTTCGCTCCGGCCTGTGGCCGGGAACCACGGCCCCGAACCCCGAGGCTCCCGGTGGGCGCATCAGCGTGTTCAGTCCGCAAGGAGTGTTGCGCGCGCGCTGGGGCGGAGGAGAACATCCTACCGCCCCGGGCGACTTCTACGCGCCGCATGATCTTTGTCTGAATTCGCGCGGTGATCTTTACGTGGCGGAGGTGGTGTGGTCGGCCGGTGGCAACCGCGGTTTGGTTGCGCCCGATTGCCATAGCCTGCAGAAATTCTACCGCCAATGAAAGCCTGGCGATTCCATGCGTTCGGAGATCTGCGCTTGGATGAAGTCCCCCGGCCGGAGTTGAAGCCCGGCCAGGTTTTGGTCGAGCCGTTGGTGGTTCAACCGAGCGTCACGGAAGCCCAACTGGCCTTTGGCATCCGCACCCTGGCCTATGACCGCGTTAAGCGTCGGCTCGAGACCGAAGCGCCCCTGCAATTGTTCGGACATGAATTCTGCGCGCGCATCCTCGAGACTGGCCCGGGGGTCACCCGATTCAAGGCGGGCGAACGGGTAGCCGCTCGCGCCAAATTGCCTTGTGGCCGCTGCCCGCTCTGCCTGGCGGAACGCAGCGCACTTTGTCGGAGCGGGCCCGTCATCGGGTTTGACCTTCCCGGATGCTTCAGCGAAGCGGCGTCCCTGCCCGAAATCGCCTTGGTGAAAGTCGATGACCGGATCTCGGATAATGAAGCCGCTTGTTTGCAATCGTTGAGCGACAGCATCGCCGCGGTCGAAACAGCGCAAATCCAAATCGGCGATGCCGTCGCGATCTTCGGCCAGGGCAGCATGGGATTGGAATGCCTGCAGATCGCGCGGATGAGCGGAGCGGGTTTGATCATCACGGTGGACGTGCGCGAGGAATCCTGTCGGGTCTCGAAACAATTGGGAGCCGACCACGCGCTCAATGCCGCGGCCGGCGATGTCGTCAACGTCATCCGCGAATTAACCGGAGGCAATGGCGCCGATGTGGTGTTCGAATGTGCCGGGGGTAGTCCCAAACAAGGATTGGCCGGCACCGCCACGCTCCGCCAGGCCATGGCCGCCGTCCGTTCAAGCGGCAAGTTGATCGGCATTTCCTGGTTCGGCGCCCCATTCGAGTTGGATGTGGATTACCTGCGCGAACGCAGCCTGCGTTATTTGTTTCCGGACATCAGCACGCAAGCGCACCTGGAACATACCGTCCGCCTGGTCGCCTCCGGCCGCGTCTTGCTCAAACCAACCCTGACGCATGTGTTGACTGGCTTGGACAAAGTGCCGCAGGCGTTCGAAATCACCGCCCATAAAGGAAAATATCAGGCGATTAACCCAGCCCAGGTGGTGATGAACCGCGGATAACGCAGAGGTTCCGGCCCGCAGATTCTCGCCGGTTTTGTGAGAGGCGGACAGATTTACTTGGTGGCTAACTAGAGCTTGTCCCGAAAAGGGCGATTTCGGCCTTTGTCGGAAACTTCGTCGGAAACTTTGTCGAGGACTTTGTGACAATGTTGGGATTTCGACAAAGTTTGCGACAAAGATTCCGACAAAGTTTGTCCCGAGAACGTTCCTGGGACAGGCCCTAACTAAGCGGCGTTGTGCGGTGTCGAATTGTTGGTCTTGGCAGATCTGGTGACCAGGCGGTTCGCCTCGCGGATCCACATCTTGACCTCTTCCAAGCGCACGCGTCGACCGGCCTCTCGGAGTTTGCTCGCCAACTCAAGTGGATCTTCCCGCGCGAGTTGCTCTAACCGCGTAATCTTCAGTGTCTCCAGCGCCAAAGCATTCGGCATCCCCATTCCTTTGCATTCGCTGAGGGCAACGATGCGCCGCATCCTTGCGTACAAGTCCGCCGCGATTTCGGGGGGGCGCTCGGTCAGTTGGAGGAATTGAATTCCATGGCTGGCATGTCGTTGTTGCAGGGCGCTGACGCCATCCTCACCGAGTTCTTGCCGGAAAAAATGTTCCACTGGCCAGGCGAGCGATGCCACGGTGTGCCAGGCGGTGCCGATGACGCAAGCCAGCATGCCCAGCGGCACGAACACGGCGCACGCCGCCACACCCCAAGACGGCAATCCGGGATGCTCCCGATTTTCGGACGCCGCCAACTCCCAATGGCGCCCGCCCCGGAGCAACCCGAGCAGATTAACCAACCCATAACATTCCAACGCAAAAGGCGGGAACCCCAGAAAACCGAGCACGGGCATTTCACCCAACTTCAGCTCATCAAAGAATGGGACGGAATAAATCCATTTAGTGCGCGCGGGGAGATTCCATGCCTCCCAGAGCCCGCCGCAAATGAATCCGGCCAACAGCAATGCGACCAGCCTGGTGTTGTTCCCCGACGCCAGCTGGCCCAGCAGACTGCGCCCAACCTGGTTCTTCTCGTGGCGCTGTTTCCAGTAACAGATCGGGTCGGTCAGGAAAAACGCAAACCCCCAAGCCAGACAGAAACAATCCTCGGGAAAGATCAGCAGCAACACCAACATCGCCACTCCAATCGCCCACTGGATACGAACATCGCGCCGGCTCACGCGAAACGGCGTGCCAGCTATGATACCTCCAGGGGCCAGTTTTTCGATCAGGCCCACGATCAATTCCATCGTTTCAAAGAGCCCGGGTAAAACCGTGGCGAAAGCCAGCAGAAGAAACAGCCAGCCGTAGGAAAACGACCAGGGCGCCATGACATAATACCAATTATGGATGCGCAGGTTTACCGCCTCAAACAACATCCACAGCGGCACCGACCAAACCGCGAGAAACAGAAATTCCTTCGTCCGATTCTTCAGCAGCGATGTGCCCCGCATCCGATAAACGACATAATCCGCCGCAAAAATGTATGACCACCAAAGAAAACAATAGATGGCGGAGTAGAATGGCTCCGTTCTGGTCACCAGCCAGTAATGCGCCAGCGGCAGGCCCAACCAACCCGCCGCCCAAGCCAAGTGATGCAGTCTCATGAGTCGCAGATTTCGTCCATCATCACCGTCATCGGCTCAGGAGCGATGCTGGCATTGTTGAATGTTGGAGCGCCAATGTCGAACTGTTTAGCACTCAACTGGGCTCGTCCTGTCCTCATTTGGCTGTGGCCACAGTTCGCGATTCAAATTAGGACACTACCAACTGGCTCGACAGTGCCTGCCCGCCAGCGCATGCTGCATCCCCAGCCAAATGTGAAGCTCGAGACTGTCAAAGGTGTGGTCCGCAGACTTGCAACCGTGTTGCAGCCAATGGATTTGTTCGGGATCGGCAAAGGGTCGATGCCGGTGGAACTCACCGCCCTGTGGTTATGCCTGACGGGTTTGGCCGGCCTCCAAGCCGCAGCTGCCGACCAGTCCGCTACCGCTACGTCTGCCGCCGCTCACTGGGCTTTCCGGCCGCCCGCGGCCCATCCGCTGCCCGCGGTGCGAGACCAGGCCTGGGCGCAGACGCCCGTGGACTATTTTGTGTTGGCCCGTCTCGAGGCCAAGGATCTGCAACCGGCTCCTCCGGCAGATCCGCGCACGTTGATCCGTCGCGCCACTTACGACCTCATCGGCCTGCCGCCTACCGCGGCAGAAGTGGAATCGTTCGCAGCGGATTCATCCCGGGAATCCTTCGCCAAGGTGGTGGAGCGCCTGCTGGCATCACCCCGTTACGGGGAACGCTGGGGCCGTTACTGGCTGGATCTGGCCCGCTACGCCGATACCAAAGGTTACGTGTACTATTACGAGGAGAGCCGCTTTGTTCAGCCGCACAACTACCGCGATTGGGTGATTCAGGCATTCAATAACGATCTGCCTTACGATCAGTTTCTCTTGCTGCAGATTGCCGCCGACCAACTCGTGCCGAACCACAAGGAAGCGGCCGCGGGCGCGGGGGTGTCCACCTTGCGCTGGCCGGCGCCGGTTTATGATCCGTCCGTGGCCGCACTGGGTTTCCTGACCCTGGGCCGTCGTTTTCTCGGGTTGGCCCCGGACATCATCGACGATCAGATCGATGTTCTGATGCGCGGCACGCAAGCCCTCACGGTGGGTTGCGCGCGTTGTCACGATCATAAGTTCGATCCCATCCCTACGCGCGATTACTACTCGCTCTATGGCGTGTTCCAAAGCTCCGAGGAACGTGTGGTGGCGTTGCAGCCGCCGCCCGCTCCGCAGCAGTGGATGGAATTCTCGCGCGCCAAAGCCTATGTCGCCTTCGAACAAGGCCTGACCGAGCGCGTGCTAAAGCTCGAAGCCAAATACAAAAGCGCCTGCGACGAAGTGGCCCATCGATTGCGCGCCCGCGTCGCGGATTATCTGGCGGCCGTCCTGGAGATCGCCAAGTTGCCCAGTGACGCCAATGTCCGCCCGCAGCCGGAGGACATTAATCCGTTTAATGTGCGGGCCTGGGAACGGTATCTGGCGACTCACGCGGAGCCGCTCTTTGGGCCGTGGCATGCTTTTGCTCGATTGCCCGCGGAACAGTTCCAAGAGCAGGCCAAGCTGCTGGTGCAACAGTGGACCTTTCAGCCGCCCGCCACGGTCAACCCGTTCGTGGCGCGTTTGTTTACCAACGCCCCGGCCTCGATGGAAGAGGTCGCGCGGCGCTACGGCGGTTTGTTGACTTGGATCCATCAACAATGGCAATCCAACCTCGCGGCCGGCGCCCAAGCCAAACGGTCCGTGGACCGTCTGGAGGATCCGAGCGCCGAAGTGCTCCGCCAGGTGCTCTATGGACCGGACTCACCGGTGCTTCCGCCCGCGGGATTGGTGACTGAGCTGGACGTTCATCTCTACTTCGATGACCCGAATCGGGTCGCTTTGGCGAATCTCCAGACTGAAGTCGAGCGCTGGCTGATTACACACGAATCGGAGGCACGTCATGCGGTGATCATGGAAGATCGACCTCAGCCTTCCGTGCCCGTCGTTTTCGGGCGCGGCGATCCGCTGAAACCTGGTGAAAAGGTGCCCCGGCAATTCCTGGAAGTGTTGGCGGGGAAAGGCCGGCGCCCATTTCAACACGGGAGCGGCCGGTTGGAACTGGCGCGGGCGATCGCGAACCGCAACAACCCGTTAACCGCGCGAGTCATGGTCAATCGCGTGTGGGCCCACCACTTTGGCGTCGGGTTGGTGCGGACGCCGAGTGATTTCGGCACGCGCAGCGAGCCGCCCAGTCATCCGGAGTTGCTGGACTGGCTTGCTCTCCGTTTCATGGCTGAGGGTTGGTCGGTCAAGAATCTGCATCGCCAGATCATGCTCTCCAACGCGTATCGACAATCCTCGAGCGCCACGCCGGCGGACGAGGCGCGCGCCGCTGAAGCGGACCCGGAGAATCATCTGCTGCACCGGTTCAACCGGCAGCGTCTGGACTTCGAGGCGCTGCGGGATTCTTTCCTGGCGGCGAGCGGAGATCTGGACCTGCGCATGGGTGGCCCAGCCACGGACTTCGGGCCGAAACCGTTGAGCACGCGCCGGGCCGTCTACGGGCGGATCGATCGGAAGTTTATCCCGGGCATGGTGCGTTCGTTCGATTTCGCCAACCCGGATGTGCATACTCCGGAGCGGCACGTGACGGCCGCCCCCCAACAAGCTTTGTTTCTACTGAATGATCCGTTTGTGGCGGATCGTTGCCGCGTCCTGGTCGACCAACTCAGGTCGGTCCCCGAAACCGATGTGGCCGGGCGCATTCAGCAGCTATACCGGATCGTGCTGCAACGCGTGCCGACCGCCTCCCAAACGGCCCAAGCGCGAGAGTTCCTTCGTGAGGCAGCTGGAGATTCGACGGGCACCGCCGGGGCGGGTTCGGCCGGCGAAAAACTCCTCTCGCCTTGGGAACAACTGGCGCAAGTGCTCTTTTTCTCCAACGATTTTCTGTTCGTGGATTAGCCGCGCACCGGCAGCACTTGCGAGGAAATGGAGCAGGTGGATTTTCCACCGGTTGCTGCGGCCAACATGGGGAGCTTGGACCTCCGAATTTCGGACGTGAATTGGACCCATGAACCCAACCCAATCTCACGTAGCAGCCGAGGTCACGAGGCTCTGATCTTTTTCCCGGAGAACGCGTTGGGGTAGAGCGAGCCTCCTGACGTCGGCTGCTACCTGAGGGTCGGTTCGTGGGGAGGACCGAGGCACGCACCCATCGCCCGAGTCGCCCGAGCGTGTCGTCGTTTTGGTGATTCCTTTCCGAGCCTGGTTTCTGTTATTGTTCCGGCGTGTTTTTACCTGGTCCAGCCCGTGGGCGCGGATCGCATTCGCGGCGTGATTTCCTGAGCACGATCGGGATGGGGTTTGGCGCGGTGGCACTAGTTCCAATGCTGAGCCCGAGCCTCGGCGCCTCCGCGCCGTCCGCATCGCCGGCTTTTTCCACCGGGCCGCTCGCTCCGAAGGCCCCGCCGTCACTCGCCAAGGTGAAACGGGTGGTTCATTTCTTTCTGAATGGCGGGCCGTCGCATCTAGACACATTTGATCCGAAACCGGCGCTGGCAAAGTACGCGGGCAAACCGCTGCCGACCGGGCACTTGCCAACCGAACGCAAGACCGGCGGCGCGTTTCCGTCTCCGTTTAGGTTTAGCCGGCATGGGCAGAGCGGGCTGGAGATCAGCGAGCTTTTTGTGCGCACGGCGGCGCACGCGGATTCGCTGGCGGTGATTCGTTCGATGCGGGCGAACCTGCCGAATCATGAGCCTTCGTTGTTGTTGATGAATTGCGGGGATTCGATCCAGAGCCGGCCGAGTGTGGGCTCGTGGATCACCTACGGGCTCGGGAGCGAAAACCAGGACCTGCCTGGGTTTGTGGTCTTGTGTCCGCGGGGATTGCCAGTCAAGGAACACGAGAACTGGCAGGCGGGGTTTCTGCCTGGGGCGTATCAAGGAACGTTCATCGACAGCCAGTATAGCGACGTGGATCGGTTGCTGGAAAACATTCGGAGCCATCACAGCACGCTCGCGCAGCAACAGCGTCAGCTGGAATTATTGCGCCGGCTGGACGCGGAACACGGGGCGGCGCGCGGTCCGGATCCCGTGTTGGAGGCGCGGCTGCAATCCTTCGAACTGGCTTATCGCATGCAGATCGCGGCCGCCGATGCTTTTGATGTCAGCCGCGAGCCGGCCTCGATGCGCGAGCTCTACGGCAATAGTATCCATGGCAATCAGACCTTGATCGCGCGGCGCCTGCTCGAACGCGGCGTGCGTTATGTCCAGCTTTGGCACGGCGCAGGCCAGCCCTGGGATAGCCACGGAAATCTCGAAGCCGAACATCGCAAACTGGCGCGTGAGATCGATCAGCCGATAGCGGCGCTGCTGACTGATTTGAAACAACGAGGGCTCTTCGACGATACGCTTGTCCTATGCGGCGGCGAATTTGGGCGCACGCCCACCACCGAAGGCACCAACGGCCGCGATCATAATCCCTACGGCTTCACCGTCTGGCTGAGCGGCGGCGGAGTGAAAGGAGGCACCGTTCATGGCGCCACGGATGAGTTCGGGTTTCAGGCGGTCGAGAATCAAGTGCATGTCCACGATCTACACGCCACGCTCCTGCATTTGCTGGGCTTCGATCACGAGAAGTTCGTCTATCGTTATGCCGGACGCGACTTCCGCCTCACCGATGTGCATGGCCGGGTCGTGCGGGAGATTCTGGCCTGAAACTCGGGCGATTAAGGCTCGAACAGTTCTGCCAAGCGTTTGGGGATTGTCTCGGCCGGGGTATCGGCTGAGATCACGAGATCCGCTTTGGCAGCCAGAGTCGTGGGCACTTCGTCCGGATGCCGGCCGACCGTATCGAGGATGAGTTTCAGACGCAGACTCTGCCCGCGAACGTACTGCAGGAACTCGGCCGAGCCCTGGTCATCCAGCCCGGTTGTCTGTAGCAGCACGCCGTCGAAGTCATCATCGCCCGATCCGATCAAGTCCGCGACGTCAGTCCCACCTGCCACGATCTGGTAATGGTGCTGGCGCAGGAACTCGGCGGTTTCATCGCGACGCCTGCCGGGCGCCCCCACGACCAGGATGGTGCGAGGACGTTGGCGGGAAAGGTGGAAAGCGCGTTCGGCCTCGGTAAAATCCGCTTGCGGCAGCCACACGCGCAGGCTGGAGCCCGCGCCTTCCTGGGACTCCAGGGTGATGGCGCCCTGATGTTTTTCCACAAAGAGTCGCGCGTTATAGAGACCGAGGCCCGAACCGCGGTTCATCGCTTTGGTGGTGAAGTAGGGGTCGAACAGGGCTTCCCGGAAATGAGGTTTAATCCCGCTTCCAGTGTCGCTCACGGACAAGCAAATCATCGGCGCCCGTGGGATCGTGCCGACTCCTTGTCCGAACGGAGCGTCAGGCGCGTGGGCGTGGGCCGAAGTCTGCAGAGTAAGCGTGCCGCCCGCCCCCATGGCTTGCGCAGCGTTCAGGGCCAAATTGATCAAGATTTGCTGCAGTTCCACTGGGTCGACATAAAGCGGTAGCGGTTCCGGCGCCAAACGGTCTTCCAAAGTGATAGTCTTGGGCAGCACCTTGCGAAGCAGATCGAGGTTATCCCTAACGATGTCGTTCAGATTATGATAACCGCGAGCCCCGGTCTGGGAGCGATGCAACTGCGCCATGCGCTGGATGAGTTGGGCACCGCGTTGGGTGTTGCGTTTGACCAGCGCTAACCCCTGGCAAAAGGGGTGATCGGGCGGCACCTGAGCCAGGAACGTGTCGCTCAGTCCCTGAATGCCGGCCAGGAGATTGTTGAAGTCGTGCGCCAGCCCGAGGGTCAACAGCCCAAGCGTCTCCTTCCAAGCCGCGCCGGCCAAGCGGCGTTCCGCGAGCGTTTCGCGCGTCACCTCCAGCCAATAACCCTCGTAAGCCAGCACTTCACCCGTCGCACTCCGCAGCACGCGTCGAAATTCAGCCAGATGCCGGACGCGCCCTGTCAGGGCCTGCCGGATGCGAAAACGGTGGGTCAGGCCATCCTCCACTTCGGCCGCATGCGCGATCTGGCGACGGACTTCTTCCTGATCGAGCTCATGAATGATCTGCAGGAACACGCCCGGGTCCTGCTGCCAACGCGCGGCGGGAATGCCGGTCAACTCCGCCAGGTTCCCGGCGGTAAGCTCAAAGGTAAGATCAGGGCGTTGCCGGAAAAGAATCCCAGGCCAATGCAGCATGACCGCACGCAGCAATGTCTCCAGCGAACCCGGTGCCGCCGGGGCCCGCCGGGGACGCGGCGCAGCCTGAGTCGCCCGCAACGCCCGCGCGCGCGCGGTGAGTTTTGTTCTGGTCGCAGCCATCCGAAGGGCCAAAGGCCAGGCCGAACGCGCACTATCCCTTTGACGTTTCCGGTTTGTCAACGACTGTCTGGACGATTTGCCCTCCGCACTGACACGGAACCCTCCCGGGTTGACAGGCCGGAGTTTTCGCACGCACGATGCAGGTGACGGGTCGCGGGCAGAGGCGTTCGCGGCTCGGGCGCTTTAGCCATCGGCAGCTCGATCGCTCGGCCCAGACACACGCAGACACACGTTCACGCGCATGGAACCGCCACTGGATTTCATCCTGCACTCATTGGAAGACGCGGTGCTTTGTCTCGACCAACAAGGTCGGGCGCTCTGGATGAACCATGCCGCCATGCGTCGCTTTGGCGTGGATGCCCTCCACGCCCCGGGCCGCGCCTCACTTTCGCCGCCGGCCCTAACGGATGTCGTCGCGCAACTGGACCTGAAAGCAATGGCCCAGGCGCCGTCGGTCGCCAAACCGGCGGTTCGTCGCGTGAACCTGTCCCGTCCGGAGTCGAACCCGATTCCGCTCGAAGCGGTCGTGTCGAGTCTCGATCATGAGGGCCGGCGTATTTTCACGGTGGTGTTCAGAGAGGTCGCTTACTTGTTGCAAATGGAGAAGGCGATCTATGAATCGCGTAAGGCGCAGGCCCTCGCCGGCCTGGCCGGGATCGCTCATGACTTTAACAACATCCTGACGGCCGTGATCTCGCAGCTTGACCTGGCCTTGGATGGCGCGGGGCTGCCGGCTTCGTTGCGCGAGCATTTGATTTATGCGCAAACCAGCGCCCGGCGTGGCGCCGAACTGGTCAGCCGCCTGCAGACCTTCAGTCATCAGGGCAAACCGGAGTTCGCGCCGCTAAATCTGATCGAGGTGATCGATCAGGCCGTATTTGTTCTCAAACGCAGCATCGATCCCCAAATCACTCTCGCCTGGACACGACCGGCGCAGACGCCCTGGCTGGCCCGGGCCGATGCGCACCAGATCACCCAGGCGCTCTTCAATCTCGCCATCAACGCCCGCGATGCCATGCCCCAGGGCGGCCGGCTCACCTTCGAACTCGCCAACCGCTCCGTCAGCGCGGCCAACAGCCGCGGCCCGCAAATACCCGGCGATTTTGTTCAGCTCACCGTGCGCGACACTGGCCGGGGCATGACTCCGGAAGTAGCCGCGCGTGTGTTTGATCCGTACTTCAGCACGAAAGACCTCAGCCGCGGACCGGGTCTCGGTTTGACCATGACCTCCGCCGTCGTCAACGAACACGGCGGCTGGATGGAGGTGGAAAGTCAGCCTGGAAAGGGGTCGAGCTTCACCCTGTTTCTGCCGCGCGCCGCCGAACCGGCGATCGTTCCCAAGCCGGTCGCGGTTGCCGATCCCAAAGCAACCGAAGGCAAAGAATGCGTCATGATCGTTGACGACGAAGAACTGGTGCGACTCGTCACCAAAGCCGTGCTGGCCTACCGCGGCTACGAAGTGTTGGAAGCAGAGGACGGCCAGGATGCGGTGGACAAGTATGCCGCCAACCCAAATCTAGTCGATCTGGTGCTGATGGACATGCATATGCCCAGGCTCAACGGCTACGATGCCCTGCTCCAAATCCGGGCGATTAACCCGCGAGCCCCTGTCATCATGCTCAGCGGTGGCGTGCATGATCCCGAAGCGGGGATCGCGAACCTGGAAGGCGCCGCGTTCCTCCACAAACCATTCGAGAATCAGGAACTCCTTCGTTTAGTCCGCCGGTTGCTCGACGCCCGTGCGCAGCCATTCGGGAAATAGCATGCTCGCTTCGCCAACTGCCGCTGACGCTAAGACTGCAGTCGCTGCGCCAGCAACCCAGCCACTGCCTTCAGGATCCGCTTGGACGGGTAAGACTTGCGCCGCACCAATTTGCGAGCCCGCGCCACCTTATACGCTCGAACCTCATCGTGCGCATCGGTGTCCCGCGGGCGTAACGAGTCCGATCGGAGCGTTAGCCGCGCCCGGGCCCGGCGTGGACGACCCGCCCCCCGGGCTCGTCGGGGCCCGCGACTCTGTCGCCCAGGTGCTTTAATGACCGTCATCCGCGCGCTCATGAACATACTGAAGCGGGGCGTCCGCCCACAGACGCGTCCGTCTTTCACCATCGGTTGAGACGCCAGAATCTTTAGCCATCGGGGGCGGCGGAAGCAACGCGCATTTTGTCTGGATGGGCCGGGTGGCGCGATGCACCAGGAGTAGTCGTGTCGATGAAGGACAGCTTGGCAGCTTGGCAGACGTTTGTAGCTAAACCCGCGGGAATATGTCACAGTGACGCGCAACTTTGTGCTGTTCTCGCGCGCGCGGAACAAGCACCCTTGATAAAAATCATGAGACTCATTGCTTTACTGCTCCGGTGTCAAAGGGTTGCGGTCCTGGCCCTCAGCGCCACGGCGGTGGCCTTGATGGCAACGGCCGCAGACGACCTGACCCTTCTCACCACGGTTCCGCCCGTGCCACCGGCCAAGCCCCTCGTCGAGGGGCCGGACGACGTCAGCATCGTCCGGGTGGTGGCCCAAATCTTGCAGAAACAGCATTACCTCCGAATCCCGATCAACGACGAAGTGTCTTCCAAGTTCCTGGATCGCTATCTGGATTCCCTGGACAATCTTCACATCTATTTTATCCAGGCGGACCTCAAGGAATTCGAAAAATACCGTTATAAGCTCGATGATTTGACCGTCGATTCCGGCGACATCACTCCCGCGCGGGTCATCTTCACGAGGTTTCGCGAACGCCTCGACCAGCAGCACGATTACGTCATGGAGCTGCTCAAGCAAGGCCATTGGGATTTCACTGGGGACGATCGGTTCGTCCTGGACCGCAAAAAACTGCCTCGCCCCAAGGACCTTCCTGAAGCCAAGCGACTCTGGCGCGACCGCCTTCGCTACGAATACCTGCAGGAAAAACTCAACAAAGTGCAGCCCGACGAAATCGTCAAGAACCTGACCCGCCGTTACGCGCGGGTCCTGCGCACGCTTCACGATTACGACAACGATGATGTGCTGCAGATCTATTTGACCGCCCTGGCCTATGTGTATGACCCGCACTCCGATTACATGGGCAAACCCGAGTTGGAAAACTTTTCCATCGGCATGAAGCTCTCGCTCTTCGGGATCGGCGCCATGCTGCAATCAGAGGATGGCATCTGCAAAATCAAGAGCCTGACCGATGGCGGCCCCGCCATGCGCAGCAAACAACTTAAGCCCGACGACAAGATCCTCGCCGTGGCCCAAAGCAATCAACCGCCCGTCGACGTGGTGGACATGAAGCTTAACAAAGTGGTGGAATTGATCCGCGGCCCCAAAGGAACGGAGGTCCGGCTCACCATCAACCCCGCCGAAGCCCCCAATTCCAGCGTGCGCCAGATCATCTCCCTGGTGCGCGATGAGATTAAGCTCGAGGATTCCGCCGCCAAAGCGCGCATCTTTGAAATCCCGGCGGGCAGCGACGACGCCGGCAATGAGAAAGTCACGCGCCTGGGGCTGATCGACCTGCCGTCCTTTTATTCTGCCTTCGAGCTCGAAGGTCGCCGCGGCGGCGGCGAACAAAAGAGCACCACGGCCGATGTGGCCAAACTGCTTCGCAAGTTGGCCCAGGAGAATGTGGCGGGTGTCATCCTGGACCTTCGACGCAACGGCGGTGGATCGCTGGAGGAAGCCATCAATCTCACTGGCCTATTCATTAAGCAAGGTCCCGTCGTCCAGGTCCGCGATTTTGATGGACGCGTGATGAAGGACGAGGATCCCGACAGCTCGGTCTGGTACGACGGCCCGCTCGTCATCCTGACCAGCCGCTTTAGCGCGTCGGCCTCCGAAATCCTGGCCGGCGCGCTCCAAGACTACGGCCGGGCCTTGCTGGTCGGGGATTCCTCGACTCACGGCAAAGGCACGGTCCAATCGCTTCTGCAGCTGGGACCAATCTTGCGCCAGGCCGGCATCCTGCCTACGGACGACGCTGGGGCCCTTAAGATCACCATCCGCAAGTTTTACCGGGCCAGCGGTGCCTCCACCCAGCTGAAAGGCGTGATCCCCGACATCGTCCTGCCTTCCGTCAATAATTATATCGAGGTCGGAGAAGCCTCCCTGGACAACGCCATGGAGTGGGACACTATCCAGCCGGCCAGCTACGAAAAGTTGAACCGGGTTCAACCGTATCTCCCCGATCTCAAGAAGCGTTCCGACCAACGAATTGGCTTGGACCAGGACTTCGCCTTTGTTCGCCAGGAAATCGATCGCTTCAAAAAGATGCAGGCGGAAAAAAGCGTTTCACTCAACGAAGCGATCCGGCTGAAAGAGAAAAAGGAACTCGACGAGCGCGTCAAGGCGCGCAAGAAGGAACTCGCGGCCAGGCCGGAGCCGCCAGGCAAAATCTACGACATTACCCTCAAGCTCGCCGACCAAGCCGGACTGCCCGCCCCCACCGTGCGCACCAACTCGCCCGTGGCCGACACCAAGTCCAGTTCCCGTTTGCCTGGCAACGACAAACCGAGCCAGGCCTCCTCGACCAATAGCAACTCCGGATCGACCCGGGACGATGATGAACAGGCTTTGGCGGATACCGACGTTCCCGCGCTGGATATCAATCTGGAGGAAGCCAAACGGATTCTGCTGGATTATATCTCCATGCTAAAAGGCAATGGAGCGGTGGCACTGACCCAGCCTACGCCAGCCAAACAAAGGATTCCTCAGTAAGGACTCGCCCATAGTCCACGACGGCCCATCCAGCTTGCTCTGGCTTGGAGCCTAACCGTCGTAGCCATCCCTTGCCCGTGAGTAGCGTTTATTGAAGCGCCTACGGGCTTGCCCTCTGCTCCCAACGGTCTGCTCCCAACGGCCACCGGTTGCATCGGTCCTGCCCGGCGAACGGGACAGCAACCCGCGCCTGCTGGCCACAACAAAGATGCCCTGCCTCCGCCCCCCGGACGAGGCGAGAGGCCCTGCCGGGTTCGGCAAAAACCCGGCCAAAACCTCGCCCCGCAGCATTTTCCAATTGAGATTTCCGCCCAATGCCCCCATAC
>Ga0247664_1000175_pt1 | contig 16403 bp, 14 predicted proteins | sample CNK05_metaG_FD_182715 | JGI IMG/M metagenome (GOLD analysis project Ga0247664, IMG submission 182715) | Soil microbial communities from Purdue University Martell Research Forest, Indiana, United States - CNK05 | ecosystem: Environmental > Terrestrial > Soil > Temperate forest > Bulk soil...
CTGGTGGCTTTGCGATATTCACCACGATTAATCACCAGCGCCAGCACTAGCGGCGCCGCCAGGAAAACACACGGCCAATATCGCAAAGCCACCAGGGTACTTTCGGTTCGGGCAATGTAACTCAGCCCAACGATGTAACTGGCCATGACCAAGGCGGTCCAGACCGACAGGCCCGTGATTCCCTCCCTCGCCGTCGACGAAGCCACCAAGATCAAAAGAAACCGGCACGCGGCCATCAGCAACGGCGAGAACTCAAAAATCTTGTGCATCGCATCGTAAATGAGGATGGCCACGGCCAAGAGCACCGCGCAAATCATCGTCGCCTTGCCGAACACCGCCAGGCACCCCAGTCCGATCCCGAGCCAGGAAAAACCCAGAATCCAAACCATGCTCGCGTGAATCGCGCCGCTGGGAATGGGGCGCTCAGGCCGATGTTGCCAGTCGAATTGAGCATCGAACGCATCGTTCAAGTACATCCCGCCCACATACAAACAGGTCCCGCCCGCGCCCAGCAGCAGCAACGACCACAGTTCCCCTCCTCCGCTCAGCCACCAGCCGGCCATGCAATTGGACCATACCGTGGGCAGGTTGGAGACCCGTCCCAGAATCAGCAGCGACCGAAGCGTCGAAACCGCGGTGTTCACGGCGAATTTTCCGCCCCTGATATCCCCTCTTTCACTGCGCCAAACCCGCCTGCCGCAACTGGCTGAGCGTCCAGGCGTATTCGGCCACCAACTGCTCCACCACATCCCGCTTCTTGAGTTCCGGCGGCATGACTTCCCACGTGTAGGTTTCCATTTCGAAATGTTGACAGAGCCCGGGGTCCTTGCGCAGCTCAGCCAGGACGCCCGCGATATGATCCTGGGTGTTTCCGTAAAGGGCGGTGGGGGGGCTGTGCAGCGGAATGTGAAAATGAATACGCCATTCCTCCCCGGGATCGGGCGGCGCCTTGGCCGCTTGCGCCAGGGCCACATCCAGATCGCGATACCGTTTCAGCGCATCGTTCCCGACCACGCCGGGCCCCCGCGCAATCACTTGATGAAAATAAATGTCGTCCGCAAAAGACTCCAAAGCCACGCGCACCTCCGGCGTCGGTTCAACGCGCAAGGCGGAACTCAGATGAATCTTGCTGATCCGGATCCCGTGATCCTGCAGCCGGCGCAAGGCATCACGCGGCGCCTCGAATTCCACCGCCAGATGGCAACAATCATAATTCACCCCCAATCGACGTTGCCAGCGGTCATCCCCGGGACGTTGGCGCCGCAGTAATGCAAAAAACTGGACGGTCTCGACGCTGGTTTCCAGGAAGCACAGCGGTTCCGGCTCCAGGCCCAGATGCAAATCGCGGCCCGTGCGCGCGCATAACCGCTCCAGATGATCGAGGCAGGACCACAGGTTGGCCGCCGCCGCCTCCACTTGCGCCGGGCCGGTCATGAACTCCTTGTAGGAGACCGGCACGGTGCTCACACTGCCGGACATGCCATCCGGCAGCAACTCAGCCAGCAGATCAAAGAGCAGGTTCGTGTAATCCACCCGCTCGCGCGTCGTCCAATCCGGCGCGTAAACCTGTTCTTTGACCCGCGTCCCGTGAAACTGGCCGTAAGGAAATCCGTTGATGGTAAAAACGTAACACTGCTCGCGCTCCAACCACTGCCGAAAGTTCCGCAACGTTTCGCGGGCGCTTAATTCGGTCGCGGCAGCCGCTCCCAGTCGAAGACCGATCGCGTAAGGCTGGCCGCGCCCCACCCGATCGCGCACGGCCAAGGTATAACGCTGGAGCGTGTCGAAGGTCTGAGCCCAGGTTTCTCCCCGATGAATATTGGTGCAGTAAGCCAGGTGCAAACCGTGCTTCAGCTTCATGTGCGAACGACTCTAGACCACGGACCCGCGACGGGGCGAGTGTCTTCTGATAGCCGATAGCCAAGCCAAATGCCAATAGCCAATAGCCGATTATAGCCGATAGCCAATAGCCGACAGCCAAGCCGATGCTGGATCCCCTAGGCTATCGGCTATTGGCTCGTCAAGGGCGCACCCGGCGCCTACATTGCGACCGAATGTCTGACACGCTGGTCATCAACGAAATTTACCTGAGTTTACAGGGGGAAAGTTCCTTGGCCGGGTGGCCGTGCATCTTCATTCGTTTGACGGCCTGCAACCTGCGTTGTTCGTATTGCGACACGGCCTACGCGTTCACCCAGGGACAGAAGCAGTCGCTGGATTCCATCGTGGGGCGGGTGCGCGAGCTGGCCGAGCCGTTTGCGGCTCCGGCCCACCGCGTCCAGACGGGACAACTGCCTTTGGTCGAGCTCACCGGCGGTGAACCTTTGTTGCAAGCCAACGCCCTGCCCTTGATGCAACGGCTGTGCGATCTCGGGTTCACGGTGCTCCTGGAGACCAGCGGCGCCCATGATATCACTCCCGTCGATGCGCGCGTGCGCCGCATCATGGACCTGAAATGCCCCAGTAGCGGTGAAGTTCATCGTAATCGTTGGGAAAACCTCCCGCATCTGCGGGCCGCGGACGAAGTGAAGTTCGTCATCGGCACGGTGGAAGATTACGAATGGGCCAGGCACCAGATCCAAACCCATCGTCTGCACGAGGTCTGTCTGCTGTTATTTTCGTGGGTGGCGCCGCTGCAACCGGGGCAGCAGGACCCGTCTCTGCGCCCGGTGCCGTCCGGCCAAACTCCATTGTCCCAGCGCGAGCTGGCCGAACGCATGGTGGCGGATGCCTTGCCGGTGCGGTTCCAGGTGCAGATGCACAAGGTCATCTGGCCTCCTGACCAACGCGGCGTTTGAAGGCCCGACGATGTCTCTCACCTTCCTGTGACCCGCACGGCCGCCATCCTTGAGCAACTCCGCCGCTACGAATCGCGGAACATCACTTTTGTGGATCCGAAAGGGTCCTGGCCCATTGTCTGGTCGCGGGCCCGAGGTGTTCACGTGTGGGACGTGGAAGGCCGGAAGTATCTGGATCTCACAGCAGCGTTTGGGGTGGCGGCAGCCGGCCATGCGAATCCTCGCGTGATTCGGGCGGCCCAACGGCAAATGGGCCAATTACTGCACGCGATGGGTGACGTGCATCCGCATGCGCTGAAGGCGCGCCTGGCCCGCACGCTCAGCGAGCTAACGTTCGAACGCTGGGCGCAAGAGCTCGCTGCGAACCGCACCCATTCCGCCACTCGAAGATCGTCCGGCGGACGCACACCGAAACATGTGTCGCCGGAAAGGAGCGCCCACGCCCGCGCTGGTGGGCACGGCAAAGTAATCTTCTGCAATTCCGGGTTTGAAGCGGTGGAAGCCGCGCTCAAGACAGCCTTGCTCGTCACGAAAAAAGCCGGCGTCATCGCGTTTGAAGGCGCCTATCACGGAACCGGCTACGGAACCCTCAACACCACGCACCGCCAGGAATTCCGCGGGCCATTCCGGTCGCAATTGGCCGCGTTTGGACAGTTCGTGCCGTTTCCCGCCGGCACCGTGGATCTCGATCGGGTGCTGACTCGCGTCCAACAACGGTTGCGCCGCAGGACCGTCGGAGCGGTGTTGGTGGAACCAGTCCAGGCCCGAGGCGGGATCCGAGTTGCTCCTCCCTCGTTCCTCGCTGGCCTCCGCGACCTCTGCAACGAACACGAAGCGCTGCTGATCGTGGATGAGGTTTTCACCGGGTTCGGCCGCACCGGCGCGTGGTTCGGGTGCGATCATTTCGGTGTGCGCCCGGATCTGATCTGCTTAGGCAAAGCCTTGACGGGAGGTTTTCCCTTGTCGGCCTGCGTGGGAACGGCCCGCCTGATGGACGCGGCCTGGCCGCTTTGCCAGGGTGAAGCCATTCACACCAGCACTTACCTGGGACACCCGGTGGGGTGCGCGATGGCCATGGCGCAGATTGATGAAATCAAACGAGGCGATCTGGTGGCACACAGCCGGGACCTCGGTGCATGGCTGTTGACGGCGTTGCAGTCCGGTCTCGCGGGAGCCCCGATCCGCACGTCGGTGCGGGGGCTGGGTCTGATGGTGGGAGTGGAAATCACGGAGAGGAAAGAAGCGCATGTCACCCGACAGACTTGGATGTTGATCAAGCAGATGTTGCACCGAGGTTATCTGATCTTGCCCGAAGGCGCCCACGGCCAGGTGGCGGCCTTCACTCCGCCGCTGGTGATCCGACCCGCGCAGCTCGCCGGAGCAGTCCAAACGTTTTGTGAACTGTTCGATGGCCCAATGCGCCTCTCACGACGGGAAGGCCGCGTATGATTTTCCATTTTCCATTTTCCATTTTCGATTGCCAATATTGCCAATTGTCCAACGATTGAAGGTGTTTGCTCGCCCAGCACATGAAACTTTCTGAGATGCGCCAGTTGCTCGAGACGCGCGGCATTCAGCTGACCAAATCGCTCGGGCAAAACTTCATGCATGACGGCAACCAACTGCGCCGGATCGTGGCGGCGGCGGAGCTGGCTCAGGGCGAGCGCGTGCTCGAGGTGGGGCCTGGCCTGGGGCCTATGACCGAATTGCTGCTGGCGGCGGGCGCGTCGGTGCTGGCCATTGAAAAGGACGCGCGGCTGGCAGCCGTGCTGCGAGAACGGCTGGGACATTCGCCCAACCTCGTCATCGTGGAGGCGGACGCGTTGGACGAGATCAAGGCCCGGCGGGATTGGGCCGGCTGGAAAGTCGTGTCCAACCTGCCGTATTCGGTAGCTTCGCCTCTCTTGGTGGATTTGGCTCAAACCGCTGCGGGCCCCAGCCTGATTGTCGTAACCGTGCAATGGGAAGTGGCCCAGCGCATCCTGGCCCGGGCCAGCGATGCGGAGTACGGGCTGCTGACGCTCCTGCTGCAATTGAGTTATGTGCCGGAGGCCCATTTTCGGATTCCGGGAACATGTTTTCATCCGGCGCCCGACGTCGATTCGGCGTGCCTGATTCTGCGGCGGCGGGCGAATCCCGGGCTGGCCCCGGAGCGCTGGCCTCTTTTCGTAGCCGTGGTCAAGCGGGCTTTCAGCCAACGACGCAAGATGATGTTCAAGTTGCTCAAGCAGGACTGGCCAGCGCCGGTGTTGGAACGGTTGTTTCGCGAAGCGGGTTTGGACCTCTCCGTCCGGGCGGAAGCGGTGGGATTGGAACAATTTATTCGACTCACGGAGAAGCTGACGGCAATTTCAACGTCAACGCGCACATGAGCGAAGAGATTTTCGATGTAGTGAACGAGCGGGACGAGATCATCGGCCAGGCCACGCGCAGCGAAGTGCATCGGCGCAAATTAAATCATCGGGCGGTTCACGTTCTGGTCTTCAACCGCCGCGGAGAACTGTTCCTGCAGAAACGATCGTTGCAGAAGGATTGTTTCCCGGGCACGTGGGATTCATCGGCCTCCGGCCATTTGGATCGAGGCGAAGCCTACGATGCGTGCGCCGTCCGCGAAGTTTGGGAGGAACTGGGAATCCGGCTGGAGCAGGCTCCGGAACGATTGTTCAAGGTGAACGCCTGCCCGGAAACCGGTCATGAGTTTGTGTGGGTTTACCGGAGCACCCACGAGGGACCCTTTACGTTGCATCCGGACGAGATTGAAACCGGCGGCTGGTTCGCGCCCGAGGCCATCAACCGCTGGATGGCGGACAAGCCGGCGGAGTTCGCCAGCGGCCTGGTTTTGATTTGGCGACGCTGGTTGAATGACTGATTTCGGGATTGCGCAACCCTGCGCATCGTCGGTCCCTGACCGGGGACGACTTTCTTCGGCCGGGGCCGCAGGCCATACCTTGTTTTTGTTTTTGGCTTCGCCCAGAGCGTGTGTTTAGAATGTCGTCGCGTATCCCTGAGGCGATGGCGATGGCCATTCTTCCAGGCTGGCCCTGGGGTGAACAACCTGCTGGCACATATCGAGATGAGCGAGTCGTGGCGCAAGAAGTTGCGGTGGCAAACCTGGCAGCGGCTCCGTGAGTTGCTCGAGGAGACGTCGCCTCCGGCCGAGCAGATGGCCTTGCGCCTGCGCGTCATGGAGCGCGACGTGATCCTGCCCGTCAAAGGTGTCTTCGTCCTCATCCTCATTTACAATCTCTATTTCTCGAACTGGTTCGAAGACGTGGCGTTGCCCCAGACGGTGGCGCAACAGACCATCGAACGATTCTTCATCTTCTATCTGTTGATCAACCTGGCGGTGGCGGGCCTGCTCATTTTCGCGCGGCGGTTGCCCGGGTCGATCATGCAACGGGTCATCTTCACTTCCAACTTCCTGGATGGCTTGTTTCTCGCCGCGCTGACCTTCGTGACCGGCGGGTTTGAGAGCATTCTGTATTGGATGTTCCTGGGCTTAATCGTGCGCAACGCGGTCAGTTGTCCGCTGGCCGTCCCTCAATTGATCCTGAATTTCTCAGCCAGCCTGTGTTATTTGGCGGCGGGGGTTCTGGACGCGTTGATTACGGACAGCACCCTGATCCTGGATGAACTGGCCGGCACGATCGGCCCCAACACCACCGAGCCGTTTCTGCTCCGGCTCTTCCTGCTCTGGCTCCTCGCCGCCTGCTGTTATGGGCTGCAGGTGCTGTTTGAAAAGCAACGTCGGGCGGCGGAAGAATCCCAGGAATTCGCCGTGCGCCAGGAGCAGCTTCGTTCCGCCGGCCGGCTGGCTGCCAAAATTGCCCATCAAATCAAGAACCCGCTCGGCATCATCAATAATGCCGCCTACTCCCTGCAACGCGCGTATCAGGAAGGCAAGCCGCTCAATCCCCAGCAAATTGAGATCATCCGCGAGGAAGTGGAGCACGCCGATCAAACCATCACGAAACTGATGGGTTATGCCCAGCTGGCCGAGGGCAAAGTGGAACGGCTGAACGTGACCGATGAGATCGATCGGGCGGTGGACCACGCCATGCCCTTGGCGGCCAAATACCCGATCATCGTGGACAAAGAGTACGAAGCGGGATTGCCGGTGCTGATGATGCAGCGCGGCCATCTCATGGAGGTGCTGGTCAACCTGATCCAAAACGCGCGCGAAGCCATCGTCGGCAAGGGCCAGATCCGCATCACGGCGCGGTCCGACCAGGACCATGTGGTGATCGTAACCGTGGCCGATGACGGCCCGGGCATTCCCAAAGCCAAGTTGGACAAGATCTTCCAACCATACTTTACCACCAAGGAGAAAGGCACCGGCCTGGGCCTTTCCATCGTGAAACATAACATCGAACTCTACGGAGGAACCGTTCGAGTCGAATCTGAGCTTGGAAAAGGGACCCGATTTGTCTTACAGTTTCCTACCCGAACCATAACCAAACCAGCCCTATGAGCGCCGCCCTCCCGCCTGTTCTCGTCGTCGACGACGAAAAAAACATGCGCCTGTCGCTCCAGGCCATGCTGGGAGACGAAGGGTATACGGCCAATGCCGTCGAAAGCGCCGAAGAAGGCCTCAGCCTCTTGGCCCGGGAGAAGTTCTTCATGGTCATTACCGACGCGCATCTCAATGGGATGAACGGGTACGATTTCCTGGCGCGTTTGAAGACCACGCATCCGCAGCTGCCGGTGCTAATGATCACCGCCTACGCCACCCCGCGCCTGGCCGTCGAAGCCATCAAGGCGGGTGCCATCGATTATCTGTCGAAACCGTTCGAGCCGGAGGAACTCCTGCACGCGGTGGCCCGCTGCGCCGAGCGCCACAAGTTAATCCGCGAGAACACTCGGTTACGCAACCAGACCACCCAAACCTACGACCTGGCTCTGATCATCGGCGAATCCCCGCGCATGGTCGAGTTGCGCAACTTGATCAAAACCGTGGCGGCCTCGCCGGCCAGAGTCCTGATTCTGGGTGAAAGCGGTTGCGGCAAGGAACTCGTGGCCGGTGCGGTGCACGCGCTTAGCCAACGACGCGAGGCGCCTTATGTCAGCATCAATTGCGCCGCCATCCCGGAACAACTCCTGGAAAGTGAATTGTTCGGACATGAGAGAGGCGCCTTCACTGGCGCGCTCAAACAAAAGTTGGGCCGGGTGGAGGAAGCCGACGGGGGCACGATTTTCCTGGATGAGATCGGCGACATGAGCCGGCCATTGCAGGCCAAGCTGCTGCGTTTTCTGGAGGACGGCAGCTTTACGCGGGTCGGGGGCAATGATGAGTTGCGGGTGGACGTGCGGCTGATCGCGGCGACCAACCGCGACATCATCGAGGCCATTCGCCAGAACCAGTTTCGGGAGGATCTTTTTCATCGCCTGAATGTGGTGCAACTGCGGCCGCCGCCGCTGCGCGAGCGGGGGCAGGATGTGCTGTTACTGGCCGATCATTTTCTTCGCCAGTTCAATGCGGCCATGAACAAACAAGTGCGCCGCCTCTCGGCCTCCGTGCAGCAGAAGCTGCTAGCGCATCATTGGCCCGGCAACGTGCGGGAACTGCGCAACGCGATCGAGCGCGCGGTTATCCTGGAGACCACCCACGAAATCCAGCCCGCCAACCTGCCCGAGTTCCACCTGGAAACCAGATTGCGCAAGACCGAACTGCCCGTCGTGCCCTCCGGCCAATCGATCGATGAAGTCATGAGCAACTTTGAGCGCGAGTTCATCCTCAACACGCTCGAGCAAAACCGTTACAATCTGAGCCGCACGGCCGAGCAATTGAAGATCAGCCGACACGCTCTGCGCTATCGAATGCAGCGATTGAACATCCACACCGATGCTGAAGAGGACCCGGCTCAACCTGCCGGCAAGGAGGCGGGCTCATGTTAGGCTTCGTGGCCCTGCCCATCCTCCCGGTGCTCGCCCAGGTCGATTCCACCAAGGAAATCGAGGCGATGCGCGATGCCGCCGCCCGCAACTCCAAGCCCAGTGGTCTGAGCCTGGATCTGATGTTCATCCTGGGCATTCTGCTGTGCCTGGCCGCCGTCCTCTTTTTCTGGGCTTTCTTCCTCCGCAAACGGCCGCGGCAGGCCCGCGGCGCGCTGGTCACCGGCCACGATCGGCAGAGCAGCTCGCGTGGGTCCGGCAACCGACGCCGACGCCGCAAACGGCGCCCCGAACACCCCGATAACTGGGGACGCAACCCGACGCTGGGTGAAACCGGCGGGTTGCCTCCTTCGCGGCCCGAGGAACCGGAGAGCCCCTCCGAACCGCAATCGCCGCCCGCCCGCTAGCGCAAGCCGAACCACTTTTCATGGAGGAAAGCCACTCCATCACGCGCAAGAGCGCCTCCAATCTCGCGCTGGCTTTCGTGCTCTTGCCCAAAGCCAAACGCCAGGGGATGACTGCGCTGTATGCGTTCTGCCGGGAAGTCGATGATGCGGCCGATGATGAATCGGTGCCGGTCAGGGAACGCCGCCAGCGTCTGGCCAGATGGCGGTCTGATATCGCCCGCGCCTGCGCCGGACAAACTCCGGAACTCCCCGTTAACCGCGAATTTCAGCCTATTATCGCGGCCCATCGACTGCCTTTCCAACTGTTCGACGAACTCATCCGCGGGGTGGAGATGGATCTCGACATCAAACGCTACGAATCCTTCGAACAACTCGAACAATATTGCTATCGCGTCGCCTCCGTGGTCGGCTTGCTTAGCATTGAGATCTTCGGCTATCGCAACCCGGCCTGCCGCCTCTACGCCGATCACCTCGGCAAAGCCCTGCAGCTGACCAATATTCTCCGTGATGTGCGCAGCGACGCCGAACGCGGCCGCATCTATTTGCCGCTGTCAGAATTGACCCGCGCCGGCGTGTTGCCCGAGGAAATCCTGCGTCTCGAGTATTCGGAACGGTTCCGGCAGGCGGCGGAATTGGTCGGCCAACGCGCGCGGTATCATTATCAAAGGGCGCGCCAGACTCTGCCGGTCGAAGATCGCCGGGCCATGGCTGCAGCCGAGCTGATGGGATCGGTTTACTGGCGGCTGCTGCGCAAGCTGGAGAAGAGCCGTTTCGATGTCTTTGGACCTCACCCGACCCGGTTAAGTAAAGGCCAGAAGCTGGCTCTGATTGCCCGGACGTGGTTCGGAATTCTTTCCGGAGCATTGACTCCCGACTATGGAGCGCCCTGAGCCGGGCTGCCGGCGCCGGCTGGTGGTTAATGCCGACGACTTCGGCCGCACGACCGGGATCAATGCGGCCGTGATCCAGGCGCATCGCCAGGGCATTCTGACCAGCGCCAGCCTCATGGTCAACGAACCCGCGGCAGCGGAAGCCGTCGACCTGGCGCGGGCGCATCCGCGCCTGGGAGTAGGCCTGCATCTCACCCTGCTTTGCGGTCATGCCGCCTCAGCCAAACCGATTCCGGGCCTGGTCAACGATCGGGGCGAGTTCGGCCATAACCCGGTGGCGGCCGGGCTGCGTTATTTCGTTTCGCCCCGCCTGCGCGCAGCGTTGCGGCAGGAGATCGCCGCCCAGTTCGAACGTTTTCATGCGACCGGCCTCGTCCTGGACCACGTCAATGGCCATCTGCATCTGCATCTGCACCCGACCATTTTCTCCATTTTGATGGACAACGCCGCGGCCTGGGGGATCCGCCAGGTGCGCCTGACCCGCGACCCGTTCTGGTTCAACTTGCGGCTGGCTCGCGGACAATGGCTATATCGCGGCGTGCATGCGCTCCTCTATTGGATGCTGGCCAGGCGGGCGCGCCCGGCTCTGCGCCGGCGCGCCATCAAACATACCGCCGTGGTCTTTGGGCTCCTGCAGAACGCGCGTGTTGATGAAGCGTATCTGGCGCGGCTGCTGCCCGCGTTGCCGCCGGGGGATTCCGAACTTTACTCGCACCCGAACCTCGATGAGTTTAGAAATGAACTCGATGCCCTGGTCAGCCCTCGGGTCAGCGCTTTGGTGCGCGAACAACAGATTCAGCTCATCCGCTACCGGGATCTATAAATGAGCAAAGTCATCTTTCTCCTCATCGTCGCGTTGATCTTTGAAGCAGTGGGCGTCGTTTACCTCAGCGCCGGCCTCAAGCAAATCGGCGAAGTGAAAACCCTGAGTCTTCGGGAGGTCGGTCGCGTGGTCCGGCAAGGAGCCGCGAATGGCCGGATTCTCCTGGGCGTGTTGCTCGAGACCATCTTCTTCGGGTTCCTCATCGTGCTGCTGAAACGCAACGATGTCAGCCTGATTTGGCCGCTCACTTCGCTTGGGTTTGTGCTCACGGCGCTGTCCGCCCGGTTTATCTTGCACGAGCAAGTATCGCCCGTCCGCTGGGTGGGCGTGGTCCTTATCGTCATGGGCGCGGCCTTGGTCAGCTGGAGCGAAAAAGCCAAGCACGCCCAACCCACCGCCAGCGAATCGGCGGTAAGCTCCGTCCAACAACCTTGAAATAGATCCGGCCCGCTGAGCGCCCGATTATTTCGAAGGTTTCCGACAAAGGACCCATGGGAGACGCTTCTCCCCCCGAATCACCCCAGACCTCACCTAGCTGTAGCAATTTCAAAAGCACCGCACTAGAATGCGCCCCGTGAAATTCATGCCTTATTATTTCCGTGGCTTCGTGTCGACGCTCATGCTCTTGCTGGGTGCCTTGGTTAGCGGCACCCATTTGGTTCAAACCGCCGTCGCGGCGCCCGCCGTTCAACTGAAACTCGTGGCGGAAGGGTTCGTCTCGCCGCTGAACCTGGTCCCCCTGCCGGACGGTTCCGGACGCCTGGCCATCGGCGATCAGGTGGGAACGGTGCATCTGCTGAATCCAGACGGGAAACTGTCCGAGCAACTCTTCTTCGATGCGCGCAGTTTGCTGACGAAGCTCAATCCAGGTTTTGATGAGCGCGGTCTGCTTGGGCTGGCCTTTCATCCGCAATACAAGTCCAACCGCAAAGTCTACATGTATTACAGCGGGCCGCGCCGGAGTAATCTCTCCACCAATTGGGATCATACCAGCCGACTGGCTGAATTTAAGGTCAAGGCGGGTGAACCGGCCCAAGTGGACCCCGCTTCCGAGCGGGTTCTCCTGGAAATCGATAAACCTCAATTCAATCACAACTGCGGTCGCTTGGTCTTCGGGCCCGACGGTTACTTGTACATTGGCGTGGGCGATGGCGGACAAGGCAACGACAGCGGATTCGGACACAGCGAACAGGGAAACGGGCAGGACACCACCAAATTGCTGGGCAAAATCCTGCGCATCGATGTGGACAAGGGCACGCCCTACGGTATTCCGGCAGACAACCCGTTTGCGGACGGCAAACGCGGGCGGCCGGAGATTTATGCATACGGCCTGCGCAATCCGTGGGGCATCTCTTTTGATCGCGGAGGAACGCACGAGTTGCTCGCGGCGGATGTGGGCCAGAACCTTTACGAGGAAGTGAACATCATCGTGAAAGGCGGCAATTACGGCTGGCGCGTGCGCGAGGGCTTTCATGCGTTTGACCCAAGCAATCCGGACAAAACGCCGGCCGACTCGGCCAAGACCGATCAGTGGGGGCAACCGTTCCTGGATCCCATCGTGGAATATCCTCATCCGCCTCGCAACAAGATCGACCCGACGAAAATCCAGGGGATCTCCGTGACGGGCGGCTACGTTTATCGGGGCGGGGCGCTGCCGGAGTTGCAGGGCAAATATGTTTTTGCCGATTGGTCCAGGACCTGGGCGCTGCCGGACGGGGTGCTGTTCGCCGCTTCCCGGGAAGGTCAAGGCACCGGGGCCAAGTGGAGTTTGGAAATGCTCTCGGCCAGTTCGCCGACGGGCGCAAAAGTCGGCGCCTACGTGGTCGCACTCGGTGAAGATGGCGCGGGCGAACTTTATGTGCTCACGACCGCACGCAACGCGCTCACCGGGCAGACAGGTAAAGTCTTCAAGATCGTGCCAAAAACGTAAGCAAAGAAGGCATGGGCTATGTGCTGTTTTTCGCGCCCGGTTCAATCGGTTAAGGCCACTCATCTTTATGCGCGTTCGGCCGGCGGCGACCGGCAGTATGTGGTCTACAGCATGACCTTGCAGGCCAAGGAAGCGCTGGCCATGGTCCTGCCGCTGCCAGTGAAAGCGGGCAGCGGCGAGAAAGCCGTCGAATTCGTCGACCTAAGCGATTACCCAGGATTCTTCGATGATTTGAAGCTCGGTTTTCCTCAACCGCTCTTGGCCTTATCGCGCGCCAAGGCCGTCGGCCCGGCCGCAGCCGAGGCCCCCAAGCTCGAGGTGGTCACCGTCGGAAACTTCGAGGCGTCGTACGTCCCCAAGCCGGAGGATTTCTCCAGGTTGGATGAGCGATTCCGTCTGCCGCCCGGACTATGGGAGAGCCTCCCCGAATATCGGACCCACGGTTTTGCCGTGTTCAAGCTGAAGGCCGGCGAGGCCAAGATCCATCCGATGGCGTTCTCCTTCCCGCGCGCGAATCGGGCCGAGGTATTTTTTCCCACCGTGCACATCCATGACGGCAAGATCCATGACCGCGCGAAGTTCGATCATGTGCTTTACGTGCAACGCGGGGAAGCGGACTTGTTTTCACTCTTGGACTGGGAGGAGTCCTTCCGTCCGGCGGTGGCCTTTGTCAACGTGAAAGCCACCAAGGGGATGGTGGATGGCGACGGCCATTGTTACCGCCGCACCCTCACGGGCAGCCTGCCCAACAAAGACTTCGTGCTGCGCTCGAACGGATAGGAGAGCGGCTGGAAAAGCGAAAAGCGGAAAGCGAAAAGCGAAACGCAGGAGGCCTCGTCCTCCTTCGCTTTCCGCTTTCCACTTTTTCAGCCGCTCTCCTGCGGCCCCCTCAACTGCTTGCTGACTCGCCTCGGCGCAAGGGTTAGCCTGAGCTTCGGTAACGGCGTTCATGCATAACGCATCCTTTCTCCAAGATCTGGCGGTGGTGATGATGGTGGCGGGACTGGTCACAGTCTCGTTCCACTATCTGAAGCTGCCGGTCGTCTTGGGCTACATCATAGCCGGGGTCTTGATTGGTCCGCATGCGTTTCCTTCGCCGTTGGTCAGCGACCAGCAGAACATTCACACGCTCGCCGCACTGGGCGTGGTGTTCCTCCTCTTTGCTTTGGGGTTGGAGTTCAATTTCCGCAAGATCCGGCAACTTGGTTTCACCGCGTTTATCGTCGCGCCATTGGAGACGGGGCTGATGTTCTTCGCCGGGTACCAAATGGGGCAACTCTTCGGTTGGAGCCGCATGGACAGCATTTATCTGGGGGGCATTCTGATGATCTCCTCGACCACCATCATCACCAAGACGCTGGCGGATCTGAACAAGGGCCAGGAAGGCTTTGCGGAAATCATCTACGGGATTTTGATCGCGGAAGATATCATCGCGATTCTGTTGATTGCGTCGTTGTCCGGGGTGGCGACCACCGGGACGTTTGAGCTGAGGGCAATTCTGGGCACCGTTTCGAAGCTGGTGATTTTCCTGGTCATGAGCGTGGTGCTGGGGTTGTTGGTGGTGCCGAAGGTGGTCGGATTTGTGGCACGGTTTCGGAGCGAGGAAACATTATTAATCACCGTGCTGGGCCTTTGCTTTTCTTTGGCGCTGGTGGCGCTCCAATTAAAATACAGTGTGGCGTTGGGCTCGTTCATCATGGGGGCGCTGATTGCGGAATCGCATGACATCCGGCGGGTCGGACGCCTGATTGCGCCGCTGCGGAATTTGTTCAGCGCGATGTTTTTTGTGGCGATCGGGCTGCTGATCGATCTGAAACTGCTGCGCGAGTATGCCGTTCCGGTCCTGATCATCTCGGCGGTGCTGGTGGCCGGCAAGGTGTTGGCCTGTTCATTCGGCAGCTTTGTGGCGGGTTACGGACGCGAGACGTCGTTGCGGGTGGGGCTGGGGTTGGCGCAGATTGGCGAATTTTCCTTCATCATCGCGGCGTTGGGCAACACTTTGAATGTGACCAGCCATTTTCTTTATCCGATCGCAGTGAGCGTGTCGGCGATTACGTCGTTGTTGACGCCCTTTCTCATTCAACACGCCGATCGGATCATCGCGTTGCATGATCGGGTGGCGCCGCGTTCGCTGCTTGCTTATCAGCGCGATTATACGGCCTGGATCACCCGCCTGCGCACCGCCAAAGTCACGAGCGCGCCCCGGCGATTGATTCACAAGCTGCTTTGGCAGCTCGGCGTCAATGTGGCCCTCATCTCGGGTTTATACCTGGCTGCCCTCCTGCCGAACCGCTTTGAGATCGCCTGGCTGGAAGGGTTGCCGGCCTGGACCGGCGGCCGGCCTACCGTTCTTTGGTTCACCGCCACGCTCTGTTGTCTGCCCGTCTTCATCGCTACGCTTCGGAAAATGCAGGCCTTCAGCATGCTGGTTTCCGAAATCACGGTCCGCGATCGGGCGGGGCTGATGAACAAGGCGGCCATGCGCGCCCTGGTGGCCAACACCACGCTGTTCACCGGGATCATCGGGCTGGCCTTGCTGGTGTTGTTGCTCAGCTCAGTGCTGTTGCCTTCCTGGGAAGTGTTTCTGGTCCTGCTCGGCATCACGGTGCTGCTCGCCGTGTTGCTCCGCAGTTTCTTTATCCGCATCTATTCTCAGGCTCAGGTCACCATCCGCGAAACCTTGACCAGGGAATTGGCCACCGAACATACCGAGTTCATGCGCAAACCGATGCCTTCCCTGCTCGAGAACGCGGAACTGGTCACCGTATCCGTCGGCTCTCACTCACCGGCGTTGGGCAAACAAATCCGGGAGCTGGAACTACGCTCGCGCACCGGCGCGACGGCCGTGGCGGTGCGCCGCGACGGTGAAACGGTCACCAGCCCGGAACCCGAATACGAGTTTCGGTTAAACGACCAAGTCCTGCTCATCGGCAACCACACGCAACTGCAGGAGGCTAAGAAGCTGTTTGCCGCGGGCTAACCGCCCGCGGTCCGCGGTCCGGGGGCAGGGTCCCAAGAGACCGCCCCGCCTGCAGGGGCAATGCCGGGGAATGCGCGGCCAGAGCAGAAAACGCCCGATTCAGATTGAAATCAGCCCATAAGCTCGCCACCATGCGCGTTCTCTCCGGAGACCGGAGAGCATGCACGACATGACACGAACACATCATTGCAACGAATTGCGCCCAGCCCACATCGGTCAGGTGGCCACCCTCTCTGGCTGGGTCCATTCCCGCCGTGACCTGGGCGGGCTCGTCTTTATTGATGTCCGCGACCGCGAGGGGCGCACGCAAACGGTGTTCGACCCTTCGGATCTGACTCCGGAAATCTTTGAGCTGGCATCCGGACTTCATAGTGAGAGCGTCATCGCGGTGACCGGCAAGGTCCGGCAACGGCCGGCCGGCACCAACAACCCCAAGATTCCCACCGGCGAAGTCGAGGTGTTGGCAGCCAAGCTCGAAGTGTTGAACCGCGCGGATGTGTTGCCCTTCCCCGTGGATGACCCGGAAGTGACCAACAAGGTCAACGAGGAATTGCGCCTCAAATATCGCTACCTGGACCTGCGGCGTCCGGAGATGATGCGCAACCTCCGTCTGCGCTCCAAAGTAGCTACCGCCACGCGCGTGTTCATGGAAGAACAAGGCTTCCTGGAACTCGAGACGCCCA
>Ga0247664_1000176_pt1 | contig 16389 bp, 15 predicted proteins | sample CNK05_metaG_FD_182715 | JGI IMG/M metagenome (GOLD analysis project Ga0247664, IMG submission 182715) | Soil microbial communities from Purdue University Martell Research Forest, Indiana, United States - CNK05 | ecosystem: Environmental > Terrestrial > Soil > Temperate forest > Bulk soil...
ACTGCGGACGCACCGAAAACAGTGAAAGATGGCTGGCAGAAAGATAGCTGGCAGCAAATGGGGACGGGAATATCCCTTCATCTGCCCGTTATCTTTCTGCCGTGGTCCCTGCCCCATCTTTCTGCCAGCCATCTTTCTGTCCTCGTCCCTGCCCCATCTTTCTGCCCACCATCTTTCTGCCATCGTCCCTGCCCCCATCTTTCTGCCAGCCATCTTTCTGCCCTCGTCCCCTGCCCGTCTTCTGCCCACCATCTTTCATCTTTCTGCCGTCGTCCCTGTCCCATCTTGCACCGTGCGTGCGGAGTAGGTTAAGCTCGCGGCCAATTCAATTCTCATGCAACTTGCCGACCTGACTTGGCCCGCGCTGCAGGCGCTCAGCAAGGACACACCCATCGTTTTCCCCATTGCCGCCCTCGAACAACACGGACATCACTTGCCGCTTTTTACGGACAGCCTGTTGCTGGGGGAGATCATGCGCCGGACAGAAGAACGTTTGTCGGGACGAGTCGTGTTTGCGCCCTTGCAATGGCTGGGCAATTCGGATCATCACCTGGATTTTCCGGGCACCTTATCGGCGCCGCCACGCACCTATTTGGATCTACTGAGCGGTCTGTTGGAGAATTTCATCCAGCATGGATTCAAACGGTTGGTCCTGATCAACGGACACGGCGGAAACGATGTGCCGGGACGACAGGCGATCTTCGAAGTGCGCCAGCATCATCGCGGGCGAAACGATTTACTGTTGTTGTTGGGCACTTATTGGGCACTGGGCGCTCCCACGCGCGGGCTTCCTCCGGGATTGGTGCAAAACCAGATGGGACACGCTTGCGAGTGGGAGACCTCGATGATTTTACGCCTGGCGCCCAAACTAGTGGGGCCATTGACCAACTTGCCCGCGGTCCCTTTCGGAGGCGGGTTCGAACCAGCGACCCGGGCCTGGATTACCAAAGATCGGACGCAACCGGGCCACATTGGGGATCCGTGCTCGGCCACGCCGGAGAAAGGCGAGCAGTTATTTCGGATCTTCACGGCGGATGTAATCGCGTTATTGGAGCGAGTGCTGCGTTGGGATGGTCATTCCTGGGAGGATCACGCTGGTTGATGATTGATCATGCGTAGTTTCCACCTGCTTATGCACGCGCTTTGGGGCCATGATCCTGCCCCCTCTCCCCTCAACGGGGAGAGGGCCGGGGTGAGGGGTGAGAAGGTCAAGAGTTTCGAGTTCGCGAAGGTCACGTTCACGGAGAGCTGATGGACACTGTCGCTCCTCGAAGCCGCTCCTGGAAATGGTGGATTTGCGGTTTGCTGTTGCTGGCCTCGACCATCAACTACATGGATCGCCAGACGCTGGCCAATGCGTCGGTCCGGATCACCACCCAGTTTCAACTCAAGCAGGAGCAATACGGGAACCTGGAGTTTGCGTTTGGCTGGGCCTTTGCCGCGGGCTCGATGTTATTTGGGATCGCGGCTGATCGTTGGTCAGTCCGCTGGCTTTATCCGATCGTATTGGCGTTATGGTCGGCGGTCGGATTCGCGACGGGCCTGGTGAAATCCTACGAGGGATTGTTGTTATGCCGGAGCTTCCTGGGATTCTTCGAAGGCGGCCACTGGCCCTGTGCGGTGAAGACGACGCAGCGGCTGTTGGAAGCGCCGGATCGCGCATTGGGCAACAGCGTGCTGCAGAGCGGCACGTCGATCGGGGCGATTATCACGCCGGTCATCATGAAGGCCATGCTCTCGGCAGAACTGGAAAGCTGGCGGCTGCCGTTCCAGGTCGTCGGCGCAGTGGGCCTGCTGTGGGTACTGGCCTGGTTGCTCATGGTTCGATCGGGTGACCTCGTTGCGGTTCCTGCGGCCGCCGGGCCAGGAAATGCTCGCACGACCGGCCGGACCGCAAACGGCACAACGCAAGCCGCTCATCAGGGCCGGGGCGGGCGGCAGAGTTGGAGCGTGCTGGTCAGCCCTCGGATGCTGGTGCTCTTTTTTGTCGTGGCCTGCTTGAACACGACCTGGCAGACGTTGCGGGCGTGGCTGCCAAAGTTTTTGCAAGAAGGACGTGGTTACAGCGAGAAAGCCATGTTGGATTTCAACATGTGGTTTTATATCGCGACTGACGTGGGATGTTTGGGGGCAGGGGCGCTCACTCTTTGGCTGGTGCGCCGCGGCCTGTCCGTGCATGGATCGAGGTTGAGGGTGTTTGGCGGTTGCGCGGTGTTGGCCGCGTTGGCGGCGGCCATTTCCGTGCTGCCCAAAGGGGCGCTGCTGTTGACGGTGCTGCTCGTGGTGGGGGCTGGGACACTCGGTTTGTTCCCCATCTACCATGCGTTTACCCAGGATGTCTCCGCCGCCCACCAGGGCAAGGTTACCGGCCTGACTGGGCTCGCCGCCTGGTTGCTTTCTTCGCCGGCGCAAAAGTTCTTTGGACGGTTGGTGGATCGGACAGGTTCGTTCGACTTGGGACTGGCGGTGGTGGGATTGTTGCCATTGGCCGCCTGCGTGGCGATTTGGATGCTTTGGAATCCGCGCGACTCCGCGGGCGAAGCGGCCCGTTGAAGCGCTGGTGGCGGTCGGCTTAGTTAGGGCGCCAAAGCAGGCACCACTAAATCATTTCGCGATCTGCAGGAGGAGCCTGAGATCAGCCCGGCGCTCCCGCCGCCTGGCGGGCGGCTTCCAGATCGCTCTTCCTTTGCCGCAGGCTCCTGAAGAATTCGTAGCCCTCCCGGCAGCGCCGAACGAAGACATCCTTGTCCTCGAGCATCGTTTTGATGATGCGCAGGATGGGTTTGGGCCGGAGATAATAGGAGCGATAAAACCGGTCGACCGCCTCGAAGATTTCTTCCTTGTTCAGGCCGGGGTATTCCAAGGCGCTTTGTTGAAAACCATCTTCGTGCACAATGTCCGTCTTGTCCTTTTTGCTGAACCATCCGTGCAATCGCGCCATTTCGTAAAGCTCCGTCCCGGGATAGGGCGCGGCCAACGACACTTGGATGCTGAACACATCCAGTTCCTGGGCGAAGCGGATGGTGTTTTCGATCGACTGCGGCGTTTCCACGGGCAGACCGAGGATAAAGGTGCCGTGGATAACCACGCCAGCGGCGTGGCAAGCCTTGGTGAACCGCCGCATCTCTTCCATCGTCACCCCCTTCTTGATGCGAGTTAGAATCTCCTCATTGCCGCTTTCGTAGCCGACTAGAAACAGACGGAGCCCGGAATCCTGGAATGACTTGATCGTGTCATCATCCAGATTGGCCCGGGTGTTGCAGCTCCAGGTCAACCCGAGCGGGGCCAGTTTCCTGGCGATTTCCCGCGCCCGGGGCAGGTTGGCCGTGAACGTATCGTCATCGAAGAAAAACTCTTTCACCTGCGGGAAGAGCTTCTTCATGTAGGCCATCTCTTCGGCCACGTTTTGGGGGGAACGAACCCGGTATTTGTGACCGCCGATGGTCTGGGGCCACAGACAGAACGTGCACTGCGCCGGGCAACCGCGGCCGGTGTAGAGACTCACGTAGGGATGCAGCAAATAACCGATAAAATAATTCTCGATCCGCAAGTCGCGCCGATAGACATCGGCCACCCAGGGCAACGTATCCATGTCCTGGATGAGTTCGCGTTCCGGGTTGTGCCGGATGCGCCCTTCTGCGTCGCGGTAGGATAACCCGGCAATGCTCGGGAGCGGCCGGCCTTCCGCCACTTCCTGGCAGGTAAAATCAAATTCCTTGCGCCCGACCCAATCGATGGCCGGCGACGCCTTCAGAGTTTCGGTGGGGAGCACGGCGGCGTGCGCGCCCACAAAACCAATCCGGCTCGCGGGTCGATTCGCTTTAATCGCCTCGGCCACGCGGCAATCGTTCTTCAGCGACGGTGTGCTGGTATGAACAATGATATGCTCGTAATCGCGCGCGATCCGCAAACACTCGTCCTGACCGATCTGATGAGGTGGACAATCCAGCAGGCGCGCGCCGGGGACCAGGGCGGCTGGTTGCGCCAGCCAGGTGGGATACCAATAGCTGGTGATTTCGCGCCGGGCCTGATACCGCGCACCGGCCCCGCCATCGAACCCATCAAAACTCGGCGGGCAAAGAAAGAGGGTCTTGCTCATGGGGAACCTTCAACCTTCGCACGCGCAATGGGGATCATGGGCACACCCCATTCGACAACGTTCAACGTTCAAGGTCCAACGTTCAACTTTCAACGAAAAGAGAGAGCGGTTGAACGTTGAGTAAGCCTCCTGACGTCGGCTCCTACCAGAGGGGTGAGGTTCATGGAGAGCTTCCACCTGCACGTCATGTGCACGCGCATTGGGACCTTGAACCCAACCCAATCTCACGTAGCAGCCGAGGTAACGAGGCTCTGATCTTTTTCCCGGAGGACGCGTTGGGGCAGAGTGGGCCTCCTGACGTCGGCTGCTACCTGAGGGTCGGTTCATGGAGAGCTTTCATCTGCTTTTGCACGCACATTGGGACGATGAACGCGGACATTCGGCATTCGGCACTCCGCACTCCGCACTCCGCACTCCGCAGTCCGCATTGGAATGCGCCTCCTGACGTCGGCTCCTACTCGAGATGGCCGGTTGAGCGCAAGATGGGCAACCGTTGGAGCGGAGTACGGAGCGAAGCCAGCAAAGTCAGGAAGGTGGCGGCGAGCCCGACCACGGGTCCAACCAGCAGCACGAACGGATTCCAACTTCGCGTCAAGGCGGCGTAGAGACCAGCCGCGACTAAGGCAGCACCGATGGTGCTGGCGAACGCGGCGACAAACACGTAACCCCAACGAACGACCTTTTTCCCTTGCCGATTCCCGACGAGGCTGAACATCGGCCGTCACGTGTCGCTTTTGGCCGCGATCCGGGCGAGGAGCTCATCGCGCTGGGAGGTATCGCCGCTGCCGCAGCCACCCGCTGCATCGGCGGTCCGCAAAGCCGCTTTGGCTTCGGCGAGATGTCCCTTGCCAATCGAGACGCCGTTAAAAGCCTTCACCAGGGCACCGGGGGCATAGGGCCTGGGTTTGGGCGAGAAGTTGTATTTGAAATTCTTCCAATTATCGCCCTTCTGATAATTGGTGCCGAGGGCGCCGCTAGGATCATACCCGCAATGCACCATGCAATTCTCGCACCGCGGGTCGCGGGCCTTGCCATCGACGACGCCATACTTGTTCCAATCGACCTTCTCCAGCATCTCCTGGTAGCCGCCGTAATGGCCCTCCGTCATCAGGTAACAGGGCGCTTTCCAACCGCGGATGTTGCGGGTGGGAATGGCCCAGGCCGTGCAGGTAAGCTCGCGTTTGCCGGCCAGGAATTCCTGGTAAACCGGTGTGCCAAAAATGGTGAAACGTCTGCCCCACTCCTCGATCTTCGCGAATTTCTGGCGGGTCATCTCGCGAGTCAGAAAGAAATCCTGCGGTTTCTTGCCCAGGCGTTTGACCATGTCTTTCTTGGCGGCGTCGTAGTCGTAGCCAGGGGAAATGGTATGGCCGTCCACTTCGAGAGAGCTGAAGAATTCGAACATGTGTTCGATTTCCTGCACGTCGGTTTCCTTGTAGACGGTGGTATTGGTGGCGACCTGGTAGCCGAGGATTTTGGCCATGCGGATGGCGGCGACACATTCCTGGAAAACGCCTTCCCGTTCCACGATGAGGTCATGCGTGTATTCCAGGCCATCGATGTGCACATTCCAATACATCCAGCGACTGGGAGAAATGACGACTTTCTCACGAGCCTTGGCGCCGGCGCCGCGAATGGTTTCGGCCTCTTTATCCGTGACCAGCTTGGCGTCCAGCAATTCCCGAAGCTTTCCTTCCAGGGCCGGACTGTAATGCGCGGCCAAATAATCCCGCATCTTTTTCCGCATGAACATGCCGTTCGTGCAGACATAGACCACGCGGCCCTGCTGCAACAGGCCCGCGATCAGTTCTTCGATCTTGGGGTAAATCAACGGTTCACCGCCGCAGATGCTGACCATGGGCGCCTCGCATTCGGTCGCCGAAGCCAGGCAATCCTCCAGGTCCATCATGTCCTTGAGGCTGGTGGAATATTCGCGGATGCGTCCGCAACCGGTGCAGGTGAGATTACAGGTGTGAAGCGGTTCCAGCTGCAGGACCATGGCAAACTTCGGGGTCTTGCGCAGCTTATGCTTGACGATATGGCTGGCGATCTTCGCCGTCAGCGCGAGCGGAAAGCGCATAAGGTTTTAGTTTGCTTGGGAGATGCTTTGGACGGAATCTCGCTGCGGAAGCGATGCGGAAGCCGGACCGGCCGCGAGAGGAACCAGGGAGACCGGCTCCGTAGAAATCGGGGCGGATACGGCAGGCGTGGCAGGCGAGGCCTGCCCGAAGAAGCCGGGCAGGAGGAAGGTCGCCGGCGACACACTTTGTGTTGTGTTAATGCCACTGCATCCTGCGCCCGATAACACCAAGGCGAGGCCTATGACCAGCCGGGCTGGCTTCCAATCCAATTGCACGCCACATATTAGATCGCGCAGAAATGATGGCAATAGCTAATTCGAACACGTTTTTGACGGCAGCACCCGCCGAAAAGGCCAATCCGGATAAGCGGCGCCGCGGCCGACGCCACCGCCGCATCTCCTGGTGCGTCACCGGCATCCTGGTTGGCTGTGTCCTGGCCCCCACCGGCGTCAACCGGCTCCACGGCCAGACCACAGCGGCCCCGGGCGAACATCTGACCGGCTATTACCGTGAACTTTATCATGAAGGCAAAAAACGGTGTAACCAGGAGACCAATAGCGTCGAAGTCGCCTGGATGTTTGCTCAGGCTTGCTTCGACTGGGCTGAATTTGCCACCAACGATAATATGCGCGCCGACATCGCCCAGGAGGGAATCGCCGGCGCTCGCCGCGCCGTCCAGCTCGATGAGCATTGCGCCCAGGGTTACCACTATCTTGGGTTGAACCTCGGCCAACTCGCCCGCACCAAAATGTTCGGCGCGCTCAAGCTGCTGGGCGAAATGGAAGCCAGCTGGAAAAAAAGCATCGCCCTCGATCCCAATTTCAAATTCGCGGGCGCCCATCGTTCGCTCGGGCTGCTTTACCGCGACGCTCCGGGCTGGCCTACCAGCCTGGGAGATCGATCCAAGGCCCGCTTTCATCTCAAGAAGGCCCTCGAAGTGGCCCCCACCTATCCCGATAACCACCTCACGCTCATCGAAACTTACCTGGGCTGGGGCGAGAAAAAAAACGCCGCCCCTCTTATTGCAGGACTCGAGAAGATTTTTGAAGCGGCGCGCAAACAATTGACCGGCGACGACTGGGTGCTTTCATGGGGGGATTGGCAGGAGCGTTGGAAGAAAATCAAGGCCAAGACGACTGTCGCCGCAGCCCGCAGCCCGCGCCAGACGCCTTGAGGCGAAGCGACCGTCGGTCACTTGTTGCCCACACACCAGAGATGCTGGTAAGTGCGGATGAAGATCTCGCCGTTCGACGGCACTAACGAAGCCATGGTGGTTTCGCTGACGGCATTGGTGGCGAGTACGGTGAATTTCGGGCTGGCTTTCAGAACGAAAGCTTCCCCGCTTTGATTGATCGAATAGAGCCGATCGCCCGCCAGGACTAGCGAAGACCAGTTGTCTGCCTTGGGCGCGGCGCCTTTCAAGCGTTCCTCCCAGATCAGCTTTCCGGTTTGGAGCTCGAAACATTCGGCCACACTGGGATCAGTATGGATGTAGATGTGGCCAGCGTAGATCACTCCCGAACCGATTCGCTGCTTGGTGCGAGGATGATGCCACAGACGCTGGGCCGTGACATCACCGCTGCCGCCTGCTTTAACCGCCAGTGCTTTTCCGGAGAACCCGCCCATGGCTACAAGCGTTTGAGTCCCCTCGTCGTAGAGCGGGGAGGTATAGACCAATGGGTTTAACCCGTCACACCACCAAAGTTCACGGCCGGTTCTGGGCTCGAACCCAATCAATCGATTGGGCCAGCTCAAGATCAGTTCCGGCCGGTCACCGGCCCGGATCAGAACTGGTGTGCTCCAGGAACCGGCCCAGACGGCCTTTTCTTGCTCGGGCTTCTTCACGCCTGAATCGGCGTTCGGTTCGGTCACGCGCCAGAGTTCCTTGCCAGTCCTTGCGTCCATCGCAACCAAAAAACTCGGTTCCCCCGGACCGAAATTGAGCAAGCACAAGTTGTCATAAAGGACAGGAGAGGAAGCGTTGCCCCAGATATGATTCTGTTTGCCGAGTTCCTTTCGCCAAAGCTCTTTTCCATCGAGATCGTAACAATACAAACCGGCTGAACCGAACCAGGCCACCACCCGTTGCCCATCGGTGACCGGAGAAGCGGCGCATTGGGGATTGGTGGCATGACTGGGCTCGTCTTCTTTCTGGAGGACACCCTGTTGCCAAAGCAGATGTCCGTCCATCCGATCGAAACACAACAGGGCCCGTCGCTGTTCATGCGCGATGGCTTGAGTGACAAAAACGCGGTCGCCCCAAACGATCGGTGTGGAGTTGCCACGATCAGGCAGCGGAGCTTTCCAGCGAATATGGTTGGTCGCGCTCCAATACAACGGAAGATCCTTCTCTGGGCACACGCCCGTACCTTGTGGACCGCGCCAAGCGGGCCAATTGGCGGCATCGATGGGGACAGCGCCCAGCAAGGCTAATGCAAGTGGCAGCAAGGACTCCGGGAGGTTCATGTGGTCAGTGAATCATCTCCGCGCGCCTTCGGGAAGAGTCAATGTTTCTTGTCACTTGTTCCTGGTTCCTGGTTCCTAGTTCCTAGTTCCTGGTTGCTGTTGCTGGTTGCTGTTGCTGTTGCTGGTTGCTGTTGCTGGTTGCCGGTTGCTGTTGCTGGTTGCCGGTTCCTGGTGAAAGGGCATTGGCTATTGGCTATCGGCTATATCGGCTATCGGCTATTTTCCAGCCTCTGATCCGGCTGCGGCCAGACCGCAGCGTTTGACAAACCCGCTGCCCACGGCCACCGTAGTTGCGTGTTCACACCCACCCACGACCAGCCAAGGCCGCCCTCCTCCGAGCGTCTGGGTGAATCCCCTCTTTTCTGCACAACCCACTGGAGCGTGGTGCTCGCTGCGGGTCAGGCCGACACACCTCAAGCCCTCGATGCGCTGGAATCATTGTGCAGAACTTATTGGCGCCCAGTTTATGTCTATGCGCGGCGGCACGGCCACGACATCGAATCGGCGCGGGACTTGACGCAAGAATTCTTTGCCCGGCTGCTCGAAGGCAACTGGCTGCGGCCGGCCGACCCGCAACGCGGCCGTTTCCGTTCTTTCTTGCTCAAATGTCTCTCGCGTTTCCTGGTGGATGAATGGAGGCGGGCCACCGCCCAAAAACGAGGAGGGCGCCATCAATTCTTTTCCATTGAGGAAGCGCGCGAACAGGATGACGCGTCGATCGAACCGGTGGATTCATGCACGCCGGAACAAGCCTACGACCGCAACTGGGCGGAAGCCCTGATCGCATGCGCCAATCAACGGCTGCGGCGCGCCTACGAAGCCGAAGGTCAGGGCGACCGTTTCGACGTGCTCAAGGTTTACCTGGCCGGCGGCAATGAATCCATAGCCTACACGGAAAGCGCCGCGCGCTTGCACCTCACCCTGCCCGCGGTCAAATCCGCCATCTACAAACTGCGCCAGCGTTACGGCGAAGCCGTCCGCGCCCAGATCGCCGAGACCGTTTCCCGTCCCGAAGACATCGAAGTGGAACTGAATCATCTGCTCGATGCGCTCGGAGGATGATTCGAGTGCGGAGCGCCGAGCGCGGAGTGCGGAGTGCGGAACGAACGCTCAACGTTCAACGTTCAGATGTAAATTGCTGCTCCGTTGAAAGTTGAAAGTTGAGTATTGGACGTTGAAAGTTGCCCCTCGGACGCCAAGAAACTTTCCCCGCCGGCTGTCGAAGATTAAGAATAGTCCATGCCTTCTGACACCACCGTCTGCCCCTCGTGTGGCGCGCCGATCAAACGGTCGGCATCCGAAGGCTTATGTCCGCGTTGTCTGTTGCGCGGAGCCGCTCGGACCGAAGTCCTGCTGCCGGGCTCGCTGGCGGAGGATTCCAGCGTGCCCCCGGTCGGAGGCCATGACCGGCCGCCCCTTGGCCAGATTGGGGAATACGAGTTGATCGAAAAGATCGCCGAAGGCGGCATGGGCGTGGTTTACAAGGCGCGCCAACGTTCTTTGAATCGGCTGGTGGCGTTGAAACTGATCCTGGGCGGACGCTTGGCCACCGAACAGGAAGTGCGCCGTTTCCAGACCGAAGCGGAAGCCGCCGCGCAACTCGATCATCCCCATATTGTCCCGATCCATGAGGTGGGGGCGGTAGAAGGCCGCCATTTCTACGTGATGAAACTGATCGAGGGCGGGTCGCTCTCGGACTGCGTGGCGGCAGGCAAATCAAAGATCTCGAACCAGCAAGCGGCGCGTCTGCTGATCTGGTTGGCGTTGGCGGTGCATCATGCGCATCAACGCGGAATTTTGCATCGCGACCTCAAACCGGCCAATGTGCTCCTTAGTCCGGATGGAGAACCTCACGTGACTGACTTTGGGCTGGCTCGGCTGACCGGCCGGGATAGCAGCCTGACTCTGCCCGGCGCGGTCGTGGGCACGCCGTCGTTCATGGCTCCGGAACAAGCGGCAGGCAAAAGGGAACTCACGACGGCGGCCGATGTCTACAGTTTGGGGGCCATATTTTACTTTCTGCTCACCGGCCGGCCGCCCTTCGAGGGAGCCACCACGGTCGAGACGATCCGTCGCGTGTTGCATGACGAACCCGTGCGCCCGACGCAGATCACGCCGCGGGGCAACCGTGATCTCGAGACCATCTGTCTGAAATGCCTCGAGAAAGATCCCGCGCGCCGTTATCTGTCCGCTCTCGCCCTGGCGGAGGATCTGCAACGCTGGGAACGTCACGAACCCATCAGCGCCCGTCCGACCACGGCCTGGCAACGCACGGCCAAGTGGATGCGCCGCCGCCCAGCGTTGGCGGCGTTGTTGATCGTTTCCACCGTCTTTGCCCTCACCTTTGCCACCTTCCTGATCCAGAGCAAGGCGCGCCTGGAACGGGAACGCAACCACGCTTTGGCTCAAGAGGAACAAACCCGCCAGAATCTGTACGCGGCGGATATCTTCCTCGCTCAACAAGCGTTGAGCGGCGGAAACCTGGGCCGAGCCCGGAGCGCCTTGGTGGCGCATTTCCCCGAACCTGGAGGAAAGGATCTGCGCGGCTTCGAATGGTATTACCTCTGGGAACGGTGCCAAGGCGATCAAATCGCCTTGCTCGAAGGCCACCGCGCGGTGGGAGTCCGTTGCGTGGCTTTCTCGCCGGACGGACGGCACTTGGCCTCAGGCGGCGACGATCGGACCGTGCGCCTGTGGAATGTCGAGACCCGGGCCTCGGAAGGAGTGCTCGAGGGATTTAAGGAAGCGGTGACAGCCGTGGCGTTCGCGCCGAATGGACGGCACCTGCACGTGGGGACCGCGGGCGCGGGGACAGCTGATGCCACTCTTGAAATCTGGGATGTCGCCCGCCGCCAACGCGTCTGGTCATGCCAGGAAAAAACAGGCCGGGGCGGTCTGTTCAGCCTATCACCCACTCAGACGCGGGCGAGTTTTTCCTGGACGCTTTATCCGGAGACAGGCCGGGACGAAGTCGTGACGGTATTCAACGCCGCGACCAATGGCGGGCCGTTGGGCCTCTTGCACGGCGCGGGCGGGTTGCCAGCCTTTTCGCATGACGGCGCCAAGCTGGCGACGAGCGGAACGCGTGGGTTCAAGCTGTGGAACCTGGCCAACCTGAGCGAACAACGGCACGTGCCGCATGCGGATTCGTTTTTCGTATTTCGCTTTTCTTCGGATGACCGTCGGCTGGCGGCGCTGACCTATCGAGGCGAACGAGCGCTGGTGTGGGATGTGGTCCGCGAAACCGTTTTGTACGACTTCAGCCTGCCCGACACGCGGTTTCATGGGGCCGACTTCTCGCCGGATGGCCGTTGGCTGGTCACCTGTGGCACCGATCAAGCCATTCACTTCTGGGATCTGGCGACCGGCCGCAAGCGGTCGGAGCTGAAAGGGCACCTCAACGAGGTGCGGGCGGTCACCTTCTCACCCGATGGCCGGCTTCTGGCCAGCGCGGGCAAAGACGGCACGGTTCGTCTTTGGTCCGGCAGGCCGCCCGATCCGGTGATCCCGCCGACCAATGCATTCCCGCCCTGCGCCTTATCACGCAACGGCCAGGTGTTCATCGCTCAACTCAACTCCGGCCGAAACACGAACATCTTGCTGGCGGGTTGGGATCTGGAGACTGGGATCGGCACTCGGTTGAAGAACGTGAAGGGGGCCCAACCGATTGCGTTTATCGAGCATGACACGGCGCTGTTAACCATGCTGCGGCCGCACCCCGCGAAAGAGTTGTGGCTGGGCGTTTACGATCTTTCCAACCGCACCATCCGTAGCATGTATAGTCTGGAGGGCAGCCAAAAGCCACGGACCGCTACCGATTATAACGCAGCCAGCAACGTCTTCGCGTCGGGCAGCTATGAAGGCGACGTCCAAATCTGGCATGCGGCCGACGGCCGGTTGCTGGTCACGTTGCAAGGACCCCCTTACGAAGTGCAAGCCATTCGCTTTTCGCCGGATGGCCGTTGGCTGGCCACGTTTGCCAAGAGCGTTGGGATCAAACTATGGGATGTGGGTCAGCGCGCCTTGATCAAAGAGCTCAAGTTCGAAGCAACCCGCGCCTATGACCTGGCTTTCTCGCCCGACGGCCATTTGCTGGCCGCGGCGGACAGCAACAACGCCATCGAGCTCTGGAATATCCTCACTGGCCAACCGCTCGTTACCTTCGTCGGTCATGGCGAAAACGTTCAGCGCCTGGCCTTCACGCCGGACGGCCGCACCCTGGCCTCGGCCAGCGAAGACGGCACCGTCCGTCTTTGGAGCATGACCGCTCGCCGGGAGTTGGTCACCCTTTCCCGAGGGCCGCCTCTGGCTTATCTGGACTTCAGCGGTGATGGTCGCGTGCTGATCGGCACCAGCACCAACGGGTTTCTGCAGGTTTGGCGAATCGCCGCCAATCCCATAGGCAGCCCGCGCTGAGGTGTCCCCGTTCGTCGTGGTTTGCGCATCCGGCTTCCCTCCCGGCCTTCGAGCAGGTAGTAGAAGCGCGCGTCATGCAGCTTTGGACAACGTTCACTGAACTCATCGTCACGCCATTCCAACACATGGACTTGGTGTGGGGGATTGGGCCGCTCTACTTCGGATGGCTGTTCAACGAACTGACCTCCTCCAAACGATCCTATCGCACGGCCATTCAAACCGGATTCAGCTTTCTATGGGCCGGGGCGCACTGGACGTATCAACATTTCTCGGCGCATCCGGGGACCCGGGAACATCTCACCCCGCAAGCCCTCCTCGCTGTGAATGTCATCGTCACCGGGCTGGTGCTCTTGTTGGGAGCAGCCGCATTGGTGAGCGGATTGCGCCGCAAATATCCGCGCTACGGTTCCTTCTTAGGCCACACCCGTTTCAGCAACTATTTCATGATCTCGATTTTCCCGATCCAATCGCGCTACCTCGATTGGTCGTGGGAACGGTTGCTGGCGATTCTGGTCTTTGCCGTTCCGATCTGGCTGCTGGTCCACGTCGGCTTTAAGCCGCTGCGCAAGTAGCTCTCCGGCGGCCGAGTCTAGACACACAACAGGGAACTAACATTTGCTCGCGGCTCACGACTTGGGGCAGAAAAAAACGCGACCCACACGGTGCCTTCGACACTATCAGATGCCGGTTGTCTACCCAGCAAGTGAAAGACGAGCAGGGCTGTCCGCCTGTTTTGGCCCGTGGCGAAAGTCACGACCTCCATCAATCATGGCTATGCGGATTACGAGGTCGTGACCATCAGCCAGGTCAGTAATGCCACCTTCAATGGGACGTTTGCCATCATGGGCGCCAGCGGTTCTGGCGGCCAACGGGGCGGAAGTAGCTCCTTCCATTATCGGCTGAAGGCGTTGCCAGCGTCCTCCCCGTCTTAGGTGCAAGGGAAGGCCCAACTGAGATTTCCTCCGTTATCTCTGTGACCTCCTGTTCAAGAAATGGGGCGGGGGAGAACCGGGATGATAAGGATGGGGGCAACAGGAGCAAACGGAGGGAACAGAGGCGTTGCAACTGAGATTTCCTCCGTTATCTCTGTTGCCTCCTGTTCAAAAATGAGCGCGCGAGAACCCGAGGTGAGGATGCTACAACCCGCTAAGCTCAGATCTAGACAAACGTGACAGCGAGGTGGAGGCCTCTCATCGAGGCCACAGCGATGCTTCCATGTAAGGTAGTGGCAGGAGTTCATGATATGAAAAAACTGATGGTGTTTTTGATGTGTTGCTGTTCAATGCTGACCAGGGAATCAGCAGCGAGCAACGTCGTCGCCCCAGAAGCAGCATCTGGAGACGAAGGGAATAGCGCGCTCTCGCCGTTCAGTAGAGGAGTGTTCCGGATGCAGCAAGTATACTCTGCGTCCTTGTTCTCGGCTTTCCCAGACGGGATCAACATTGGCAGTGTGGCCTTTCGTGGAGACCGCGATGCGTTTAGGCCGGGTGGTGTGACCATTAGTGACGTGGAAATTCACCTTTCAACGACCTCCATGCCTATAGACGGTTTAAGTTCAACCTTTAGCCTAAACGTCGGGCCTGATGATCGCATCGTGAGGACTCGAGACCCGTTTCGGATGGTCTTTACAGGAGGTGGTGGTGTTGTCCCGAGTGGATGGATACTCTCGCGTCCGGCCGTGGACATCCAAGACCGCCCCTTCTACTACAATCCAGCGGCCGGGAACTTGCTGCTTGATATTCGAGTTGATGGTTCCATTTTGGGGGCCACCGCATTGGATGCGGTCTCCACCTTGGGTGATTCTGTGTCCAGCGTTTACTCGGTTTCTGGATCCCCGGCCGGCACCGGAACACTCGACACATTAGGCCTCGCCACCTGGTTCTACTTTGAACCCGTGCCTGAGCCGAGCACGGTTACGTTGTTACTTCTCGGACTGGGCGTCGTTGTGTTTGCCGGATCATTTCGCTCGGCTCGTGCGAGAGGTTCCTTATCCGGACGATATCTTATTCGTTGAACGAGACATCTATGAATTCCTGCTTCCGCTCGAGTATGCGATGGCGGCTCAGGAATTAGGGCGCCTGAGCGAGGCAGCCGAGTTTTACGAGAGAGCGCTGTCGCTGGCGGCTCTGCCAGAACCATGGAGAAAGTTAGCGGCAGATCGTCTTCGATCATGCGCGATAGATCTCACCCATTGGAGTCCTGATGCGGGCAAAGGGACGATGGGATGACAACGAGCCACATTCGTGCGGGTAGGGCAGTAAAAGTTTAGCCCGTCTTCGCCCTTCGTGGTGAGGACCTGTTTCAACGCAGGGGCGTTTCAGTTAGATCTAGGCGGGAAAACCTTCTCGTAGACTTCGCGAATGCGGTTTCGCCATTTCGCCACGGCCAATCGAAATGCTTCAGGGGTTTCGAATCCGCATCGGACCGAAACGCGGTAAAAAGCCGCCGGGTCGGTGGGGAGGACCGCTTCACCTTCAAAGCTCCAGCGGCGCAGGATGCCTTCGAGGCGGCGTAATTCCCGGTAATTTTCGATCAACTCGTCGGCGTCGGAGGCGGTCAACGCTTGCTGTTCCTGGGCCAACTGCAAGGCGCGAAGAGTGTTGGGCTCTCGCCAGCCCCGCTCCACCTGCGCAAGTAGCTCTCCGGCGGCCGAGTCTAGTCTGCGTCCTCCGGCGACGCCGCCTTGGCGAGGGCATCCAAGTCGGCTATGCAACGGCCTATCGAGAGGTCGAGTTGCGCGCATAGACGACTGTGGCGAAGGGTTTCCCGTTGCGTTGGCGATGCACGGCCTCCGCGATGAGGTCTTCGTCTTGCGAAAAGAGCATCCGGCCAAGCGCGGCGGCGCGATCGAGCAGTTCCGGGTCAAGCAGGCGCGTGGTGCCGTCCTGCTGAGCGGTCAGCACATCCACACCGCGGCGGCGTAGTCCACGGGTGATGGCCAACGGGACGTGAACATCCATGTAAAGGCCGAGGCTCATTGCCCGCGGCGAAGGGCGCGTTGGGCAAGAGCAGAGGGCGGGACGGCGGCACGGAGGGTTTTCAGACGGTCGCCCTGCCGGTCAATCTCCGCATCCATCTCGGCCTGGTTTGCCATAAGCCGCCGAGACATCAGCCGGCCAAAGCCGAGTGAGCTTTGCTGGCTCGACTTTTCTTACCGCTGCTTTGCCGGTCTGAGGGTGCGGCCTCGTCGGTTAACCGTGGTTGCGTGAGGCTATCCAATTCCGCGGTGATGTCCTGCAACGGCACGGAAAAACGGATTTGTCTGCCAAGACCAAGCGCCAACGAATAGGCATGAAGGTGGAGACCCATAGCTGGGCTCACGGCCGG
>Ga0247664_1000177_pt1 | contig 16356 bp, 12 predicted proteins | sample CNK05_metaG_FD_182715 | JGI IMG/M metagenome (GOLD analysis project Ga0247664, IMG submission 182715) | Soil microbial communities from Purdue University Martell Research Forest, Indiana, United States - CNK05 | ecosystem: Environmental > Terrestrial > Soil > Temperate forest > Bulk soil...
CCGTTCCGGCTGCTGTTGCGGGCCGCGCCGGACGCAGCCCTCGCCGATCGCCGCTCCAGTGTGCGGATCTCCTCCCGGAGGAGTGCGCGGACGTTGGGGTTGTTACACACATATCAGTGCGTGCCTCACTCGTAGCGCAACGATTCGATCGGATCCAGGTTGGCGGCCTTGTAGGCCGGATACGTGCCGAAAATGATGCCGACCACCGAACAGATGATCAAGCCGAGCACCGCCCAGTCGACGGGCAGAGCCGGCGGCAACTTCAACAGGTACGCGGTGGCGTTGCCACCCAGCAATCCCAAGCCGACGCCCAACCCACCGCCGATTTCACACAACACGATCGCTTCCAGGATGAACTGCGTCATGATGTTCCGTTTCTTGGCGCCGATGGCGCGCCGAATTCCGATCTCGCGCGTGCGTTCCGTCACCGAGACCAGCATGATATTCATGATCCCGATGCCGGCCGCCAGCAACGCGACGGAACTGACCAGGGCGACACCCAACCGGACGGTGCGGGTCAAGGTGTTGAATTGCGTGATCAACGAGGCGTTGGAGAAAATCTCGAAATCATCCTCCGCCCCCGGCGGCACCTTCCGCGCCGCCCGCAAAATGCCGCGCACCTGCTCGACCGTGTCGTCGTAGCTGGCCTGATCAGGCGCCTGCACCAGAATCGTCAGACTCCGCCAGGTCCGGCCGAATCGGTTAAAACCGGTGCTGAGCGGGATGACGGCAAAGTTATCCTGGTCCCCGCCCAACCGGTTGCCGTGCGGCTCCAAAACGCCGACCACCGCGTAGCTGACTCCGTCGAATTTTACTCGCTCGCCCAGGGGCGATCCGAATGCAAACAAAGCCTTGGCCAACCCGGACCCCAACACACACACCTCGCTGGCGTTGGCCTGGTCGGTCTCCAACAGCGCCCGGCCCTCTTGCACATTCCAATTCTTGGCCGGAAAACATCCAGGCGTGGAACCAAATAACGTCGCCTCCGGCAACCCCTTCTCCACCCGCGACGACACTTCTCCGGCCCAAAACATCTGTTCCACCCCCACGTTCCTGGCCAGCGTCGCGCGGTCCTTCACCAACTGGCCTTGCTGCAGTGTAATGTTCTTTCGGCGCCAGAATTTCTCGAACCCGTCCGAACCGCCAAAAAAAATCCCAGGCCACTTTTGCACGGCAAAGGTTTGACCGCCGAACTGAGCGAGTTCGTATTCAATGTTATTGCCCAAGACGCGCATCGCGGTCATCACCACGATGATGGAGAACACGCCCACCAGGACGCCGAGCATGGTCAAGCCCGAACGCAGCTTATGCGCCGACAACGCCCCCAGCGCCATGCGCAGACTTTCAATCACCTCAGCGCGATTCATGAGTGCACCGCGATTCGATTTTCGATTTTCGACAATTTCCAATTTCCAATTTCCAATTTGCTCGGGTGCCCCCAGTCTCCAATCGAAAATCGGAAATTGAAAATTGAAAATTGCGCCGCGGCCCGGGATTTTCCACTATCCCGCGCGTGCATCCCTCAGTCGACTCGTTTGGTCTTAACTGACAGCTTATGCCGAAAATCCTCCTGCCCATTGGGGACGCGACCGAGGCCCTGGACACTTTTTATGCCTATTACCGGCTGCCTGAAGAGGGTTACGAAGTGGTGGTGGCTGGGCCGGAAGCGCGGCTTTACCACACTGTGCTTCATGAGATTCCACCGAACCCGGAGGTGCCTTGGGACATCACGCAGGAACGGCCAGGCTATCATTTGCAGGCTACCGTCGCCTTTCGCGATCTGCGAGCAGAGGATTATGCGGGCATCTTTATCTCGGGCGGACGCGCCCCCGAATACATCCGCTACGATCCGGATCTGCGGCGGGTGACGCGCGCCATGTGCGGCGCCGGCAAGCCCGTCGGCTGCCTTTGCCACGGCATCGAAATCCTGACGGCAGCCGACTGCATCCGGGGCAAGCGAGTCACGACCGTGCCGAAATGCGCGATGGACGCGGAGCAAGGCGGCGCCATTTATGTGAACGAGCCGGTCGTCGTCGATGGCATGCTGGTGACGGCGCGTGGCTATCAGGATAACGCCGGCCTCTTGCGGGAGTTTATCCGCCTGCTGCGGGCGGCTGCGCCATTGCCGCCGCTGAAAACTTGAAGCAAAGCACGCAAACGCAGCCGAAGACGCCCCCGGGGTTGTCTCGATTCCAGAAGGGTTGCGTCTTGGGCGCGGTCTTCCTCGGGTGGATGGGCGCCGGGATCGAGATGTCCCTGATGATCCCCACGACGCGGCCGGCCATTCAAGCGATGATCGGACAGCATTCGGCCGCCATTGAAGTGACGGCCGACCAATGGTTGTCCTGGTTCGTAGCGGCTTTTCTTCTCGGCGCGGCGGCCGGGGGTCTGTTGTTTGGGTGGTTGGGCGATCGCGTGGGCCGAGTGCGCGCCATGGCTTCGAGCATCATTTGTTATTCATTGATCACAGGGCTTGGTTATTTTGCGGACACGCCCGAGCAGTTGCTGGTGTTACGATTTGTGGCCTGCTTGGGCATTGGGGGCATGTGGCCGACCGGCGTGGCCCTGGTCAGCGAGGCGTGGCCGGGACTCTCGCGTCCGATGATGGCCGGATTGATCGGGACCGCTGCCAATGTGGGCTTTCTCCTTTTAGGTGTGGTGATGTTTTATCATCCGATCACGCCGGCTTCCTGGCGTTGGGTGATGTTGTTGGGCGCCGCACCGACTGTGCTGGGGGTCGGCATTTGGTTGGCTCTTCCGGAATCACCCGAATGGCTGGTGTTACGCGAAGGCGAGCAGACGGGCCGACGGAATTCAGGGCCAGCACCCGTTCGGGAAGTTTTCCAGGTTCCCTGGCGGCGCCTGACCTTGATGGGGATCTGGCTGGGCACGATCCCGCTTTTGGGCGGCTGGGCCTCCGGGCAACGACTGGTGCCATGGGCCGGGCAAGTGGCCGAGCGCGCGGCCTTGGGCGACTTGAAAGCCACGACCCAAACGGTGTGGTCTTGCGGTGCGGTCCTGGGATCGCTCCTGGGTGGTTGGGTCGCCAGCAAGATCGGGCGCCGGCTAAGTTACGGCTTGATCAGCGCGGGCTCCCTGGGATTAAGCGTCTACATCTTCGTCGGCTTAAGACCCGGCCACTCGCTGTTTCTCCCGGCGGCCTTCGGGTTGGGTCTGGTCTCCACGATGTTTTTCGGTTGGTTGCCCTACTTTCTGCCGGAGTTATTTCCCACCCGGATTCGAGCCACGGGCATGGGGGTCTCTTTCAACTTCGGGCGCATCCTCTCGGCCGTCGCGCTGTTATCTACCACATCCTTGAGCAGGTGGTTTGGCGGTGACATTGCCAAGATGGGCGCAGTGACCAGCCTGGTCTACGCCGCAGGGCTCGTGCTGGCCTTCGCCATTCCCAGGCCGGAACAATTACCGCACACAGATGCCTCGCACGGGTCTGACACCTGATCGACCCTGACCGGCCAACCGGTAAGTGCGACCTTCGGCCGAAAAAAACTAACTAAAGGCCGCGAGCGTCATTGGACGCCCGCGGCCTTGTGCGGGTTGGCCAGGTTGCGGGGCCTTTGCAGGTCCCTGCTTAAAGCTGGTGCTAGTTAGTCATTGCAGCTGGTCTGGTGGATTTGCAGATTGCCCGTGCTGATGGTCGCCGGGGCGTCTTCGCTGGCGCCGATTTGCATCAGAATGCTGGCACCGTCCGTAACGCTCAGGAAGAGCATGTCGCTTCCGCCGCCCGATTCCGAGTTGTCAATCGCAAGACCGACGAAGGACACCGGTACGTCCGGACTGTCCTGGCCGTTCAGCTTGATCACTCCCTCGCCATGGAATCGGATGACGTTGACGGTGACTTTAGGAGACCGGGTCGGCACGCCTCTGCAGAAGTCGACGATGATATGCTGCCCCTGGAAATGCAGATTAGTGAAGTGGTCCACCACATTCCAGTTCCCGCCATCGGCGGCCTTGGGACTGCACCCCGGATAAACGACTCCACCGAAGCTGTAGTTGGGCGTGCCCTTGGTCTTGTCGATGGTGCCACCGCCCGTCAGCCAGCAGGGGCCGGGAGGCGGCGGGGTGGAACAGAAGTCCCCACCGAGTTGAAACTCCAGCAGCGGCGGAGCGTCGCTGGTCACTTTAATCTTTTGGCAAGCCTGGTTGAGGGTCGCACCAGGAGGAAGCGTCGTCGTGTCCACGCAAACGGTGAAAGTGCCGAAGCCTCCCACATCGATGACTGCTGTGCCGAGGTTATCCGTCTCGACGCAGCCCACGCCAGTGACGCAGATCTTAATTCCGCTGGCGGTTTTGTCGTTCGGACAAGCCACTCGTAATGGAAGGAAACAAGCGCTGGCCGTCAGGCCGGACAAGCCCAAGGCGAGCAAGCCGGACAGGTAGATCTTTGAATTCATATTGTTTATGTGTAGTATACTTTTGATTAGTTGGTTTGTGGTTTTCCCCGTCCTTGAATCCCAAGGAGCAGACGCGTTCATCGCGTGCTCAGTGGGAAGTGTGCCGGAGCTTAGCACTCATAGGCCGCAATGTGAAGCACAAAACGAAAGAAAGTGCGCGCCGTTCGGCGGTACCACATTTCAGCAGGTAAACTCCAGCGAAGGATGCGGGGGCTGTTCGGGTGATTCGGCTGATCCGGCTCCCTGCCTTCGTTTGTCAAATAGTGCCGCTACGGGCTTACCCGGTTTTCAATCTTGGCATGAGACGCTTACGAAGAACGAGGGTGATGGCCTTCAGCGTCACTTCAATGAAGAAGAAGGGTTTGGCAATAAAGTCAGTGCCGCCGCAGACCGTGGCCTTGGCCCGGTTCTTGAAATCAGTCAAGCAGGTTACAAACAGAACGGGTGTGTTCTGGTTGGTGGGAAAGCTCCGAATCCTCGCGCAAAGTTCAAAGCCATCGAAGGCGGGCATTTGGATGTCGAGGATGATCAAGTCGTACTCCTCTTCACCCACCAGTCTGAAGGCGGACACGGAGTCCTCCAGGCCGGTGGATTTGAGATTTCCTTTCTCAAGCGCATGCATGATGGCACGGCGTGAAAGAATCTCGTCATCGACCACCAGGATGTTGGGCGCAGGCAAATCGCCGCAACGCGGCTCACAAAGATTAAGCAGTTCCCCAATGAAATCGACGGATTGCGCGACGGTGCGCAGGGTGGAGACATTGATGTGACTAGGCTGTTCATGAAGCTCCTTGAGGAGCACTTCGAGAGCGGACGAAATTTGGGCGATATCGGCGAAGTTGGCGAGGCTGGCACGGGCAGTCAGAGCGTGAACCTTGCGATAAAGGTCAAGCACGTGCCGGTCACGAATCGCATCGTCGCTCGTCTCCATGAACTGTTGAAGAACGGCACGTAACTCGGCGATGGTCTCGGGCTTGCTCGAAATAAATGCGCGGTAAAGCTCAGAATCAAAAACGGGCAGGGGCGGGCTGCCAGGAACCTCGCCTGGCTTGCGCAATCGTTCGTGCCTGGAGGTTTTTGGCGCGAGCCCGGCGCCGCTTGAGCCTCTCAGGCCGGTGGCGAAAGGGTCGGCGCCGCGGCTTTGTCCATGAATAAGGAAATAGAAACAATCGAGCAGTTGCTTGGGCGTGAGCGTGGCTTTGTTGTAGACGTGGGATGCTCCGGCCGCAATGGCCTCTTGAATCATGTTGGGCAGATACGCATTGGTAAAAACCACCACGGGCATCGAGGCAAATCTGCTTTGACCCCGAATCTTCTTAAGGAACTCAATCCCGTTCATCTTGGGCAGCATTAAATCGAGCAGGATCGCGTCAGGATTCATCTCCTGCACACGGTCCAAGCCGCTCTGTCCATCATGGCAGGTCTCCACCGCGTAGGTCTCGTTTTCGAGACGGGTGCGATAGATGTGCGCAATGACAGGATCATCTTCAATGATTAAGATTCTCTTCATGGGCGGCGCAGGTGGCGAGGTGGCGAGGTGGCGAGGGCGATGGGATTACGACCAAAGACGCGGTTAAGGAGAGACCTGGAGGCTGGCGCTTGCTTGCATTACACATTGCAGCAGACTGTCCAGCTCTGGCTTATGGCACACGCCGAACACGCCATGATCCGGCGCTTTCTGAAGAATCTGCCGGGATCGCTGCGACGTAGGCACGATAATCCTGAAGGACCGCATCCGTTCACGAACTCCGCGAGAATCTGAGCTATTGTCGTCGTTGCTCGGCATAACACCAGCGCCGCCTGCCTTAAATCTTCATCGGCTGCGGCATTCCTTCGCATGAGCAGTATTTGAGTGGCCTTTGGCTTCTATGGGGAAGACGACCGCGCGCGGGCCTTGCATTTTGCACTACGCCCAAGTTAAATCTGCATCAACCATTTCCGCAAGATCGCACGGGTTTTCCGCTTTCCGCTTTCCGCTTTCCGCTTTCCGCCTTCCGCTTTTCACCACTATTCCTCGACGCGAGTTGCTTCCCAAGCACGGGTGCGGATCTCGCGACCGGTGTCCGTTTCAATCTGGCCCTTGAGTGTATCTCCCTCGATTTTGCCTCGGTAGGAAGTGGTAGTCTTTTCGCCATCGCGTTCGCGGATGGTCTGGAAAGAGAACTCGCGGATATGGAAGCGGCCATGTTTGAGCTCGAGATCGTGTCCGGCGAAGGTGACTTTCCCGATTACTTTTTCGCCCTCGAGTTTAAAGGTGCCTTTGGTATCCGGACCGCGGGTGCGCGTTCCTGGAGGAGGTCGGCGGCCCGAGACCCAGCGCCAGACACCTGTCGGGGAATCAGGTTCCCGCTGGGCCTGCCAGTCGTAGCGTTGCATCACGCCATTCCAATCGGATTCGATGAAGCCGGATAAAGTTTCACCAACCAGCTTCCCTTGATAGTGAGTGGTAACTTTGCGGCCTTCATGTTCTCGGACCACAGTCCATTGCACAGTGTCGCCTTGGATTTTGCCATCGAGGATGGGCGCTTCCTGTCCGGCGCGGAGGAGGGTGATCCCGGTGAGGGTATCGCCTTTTTGTTTGAGTTTAGCTTTGGGCTCGATGCGGGAGCCATCGCGCATGGTGAAGAGCCACTTCCAGTTGCCATCCAGAGTAGCGCGCTCGGGAGCCTCCGCACCAGCCACTGGCGGGACTGAAGTCCAGAGCAAGGTCAGGAAAAGGCAAAGGCCGATCCTGAGAGCCGACCGGCGGGGTGCCGGAAGGTCGCGGCGGCAGGCCGGCGTCGGGAAGAGCAGTCGGCGACCTGGCTGGGGCAACGCTTTCACTCTCATAGAAGACAGAAGATCGTGGTGGAGATCAGGGTTTAGGGACTCATGCCTCGCGCCGGCACGGTAAATCGCAGCGAAATCTTCTCTTCGTTGCGCAAGTTCCGTCCGCTATAGCGCAATTCAATTTCGTCGCGGCGATCAACGATGGTAACCCAGCCGAACGCACCTTCGCCCTTCTGGAAATTGACCTTATACACCCCCTGGCTGTAGGGGCCTCCTTTCAGGGAGGCCTGTTGATCGAGCGGCGCGCCGCACATGACCGGAATCGGCGCTCCGCCGCCGGTCGCATAGTCGCTGTTACTTCCGTCGTCCGCGGCCAGCATATGGGAGTCGCCATGGAGAATACAGACGCCCTGGATGTGATTGCTTTTGATGAAGTCAGCGATCTCGCGTCGTTCGGTGGAATACACGCTCCACTGATCCTCCTCGCTGCCCGGCGGCCGGCTCCGGCGGGCGGCCCGCGGGTCGGGAACATTCGTCACGGTGGTGTGATGCAAATACCCGAAGACATTGGTGGCGACCCGATAGTAATTCGAGCCTTTGGTTCCGATCCAGGGCACCGAACTGACCCAGCAAATCAACGGATAATGTCCATTGGCCGAAAGCAATTCGTTCTTGAACCATTCCTTTTGTTGGTCGCCCATCATGGACTTTTTGGCGTCATCGCGGTTGGTGGACGGATCCCGCTCGGAACGCAGGTCGGTGACGATGAACTTCACGCGTCCGACGCTGAAGGACTGGTAGATCGGCCCCGTGTCACCGGCCAGCAGCGGATAATGCGGGACATACTCGTCGTAGGCGCGGCGGGCCACATCATGAGAACCGGCCCGGCGATTGGCGTTGTTGCCCCCAAAGTCGTGATCGTCCCAGACATAAACGATGGGCGCGCTGCGGTAGAGGTCGCCCTGTTCAGGCGAGAACAAGACCCGATCGTAGGCGGCGTGAAAACGGGCCAGATCATTGGTTTGAATGTTTTCGTAGTGAAAATCCCCTGTATGCAAGAAGAACAGCGGATGGTTTTCGCGGATGGTATCGAAGACGCCGCTGGTCGATGCCGTGCGCGCGCAAGAAGCGTAGGCAAAGCTGAAGGAAGCCGGGCCCACCGGGAACGTGCGGAACTGACCACGCCGCACCCGATCCAGCCGACCCCCTACTTCGAGAGCATAATGATAGAGAGTATCCGGGCGAAGTTGTTCCAACTGGAACGCCACGACGTCGTTTTGGTTGGTGTCAGAACGCATCGGCACCGTATAAACCGGGCTGGTCAATAACGGGCTGGTGCTGAGCGCGAGCCGAGCCTCCAGCCCGGCCCGGGCCAGACGCGCCTTGACCACAGCGGATGTCGGAGTCACCGCCCCCGCCCAGGGCCCGCGCGCGACCTGAGAGTACTCCACTCCCAGTTGATCAAACAGGAACGAATAAATATCGACCAGCTTCGCCAACCGTTCGGCGAAGCCGTGCCTCCCGGCAGCCCCGTCCGAATCGCCTGCCCGCAACAGCACCGGATGTCGCGACGAGGATGCGGTCTGCAACCGCGCCACCATCTTGCGAGAATCCAAATCCGCTTCCTCCCCCGGCATCAGCAGAACGCCAGGATACGCAGTCCGGTTGACCACATGATGATACGGCGAGTAGGCGTGCAACGCGCGAAACTGATCCAATTGAGCCGTGCTCCCGAATTCACCGGTCCGGTAGGCACCCTCCGGTTCCAGTTCGGCCCGGAGCAGGTCAAATTCCCCCGCCTGGGTGACAACCGCCCGGAACAGGTCAGGCCGTTGCGTCAGCGCCGCCCCCATCAACGGTCCGGGTTCGCCCACGTCCTGGATGGCAAGTTTGCCTGGGTTGGTGTAGTTGGATCGGATGAGAAACTCGGCGCAGGCAATGAAATCATCAAACGCGCTTTGTTTGTTCGTGAGACTGCCGGCCCAATGCCACGATTCGCCGTACTCCCCGCCCCCGCGCACGTTGGCCACCGCGATCAGGCCGCCTTGATCCAGCCAAACCCGGCGGGTGAAATCGAAGCCGGGCGCCAAACTCACCCCGAACCCGCTGGCACCCGTCAACAAAGTGGGATTATCGCCAGTGAGCCGGATTCCTTTGCGCCGGACGATGCTCATCGGCACCCGGGTGCCGTCCTTCGAAGTCGCAAAGACCCGCAGCGTTTCCACGTCGGAAAAGCTGACCGCGGAGAGTGTCCCGAACGGGGTGATGCCGATGCGGGTCCGATTTCGGATGGGGTCATAGCTCCACCACGCGGGAGGGTGCGCGTAGCGGCTCACTCGGAACAACAGCAGATCGCCCCCCACACACAACGCTTCCTGCACGGCGAGCAGGCCCGGCAATTCCACCTTCCATTCCTGCCGCGCGCCGCGCTCCGACTCCCGCCGCCACCCGCCGCGCGCCGCCGGCTCGGGAGTCTCCTCTGCCAACTCCTCCGAATCCTTCGCCTCCGCCTCATCCTTGTCTTCCTTCTCCTCGTCGCCCGTCATCTCATCATCCTTGGTGTCGCGAGGTTCGGCCTTGGCGTAGAAATCATGGAAATGGGTTTCGGTGGGGCCGCCATCGACGTACTGGATGAACAAACCGGAGGCGGTCAGGACAAAATTTTGAATGGGTTTCTCGCTTTCCTTGACGATCTCATGCGCGTGCGAGAAGTCAGGTTGAGCCAAAGGCGTTTTCAGAATTCGCCCGTGCGTCGCTGGCTTGAAGGAAAGGAAATAGAGGAACGGATCGGCGGGCCATTCGATGTATAAGGGGTCGTGCCCGAAGTCCACCTGCGTCACTCCATCCTCAAACCCGGCCAGGGAACGCCAGTGGCCCGACGGCAGCCGCAACCAATGCGCCGTGGCGCCGCCTCGGCCATGGGCGACGGACGCCAGCAAATGCTGCCGGTCAGGGGCCGTCTTCAGTTTGATCTGGGCGATGCGCGGCCAGTCCCGCCCAGCCTCATAACGATCCTCGGCTTCAGACGTGCCGAGACGATGATAGTAGACCTGCGGAAACAAGCGCAGCTCGGATTCCGGCCGTTCGCCGACCCGCGGATAGCGAGTGTAATAGAAGCCTTGTTCGTCCCACGCCACGCTCCCGCCGCCACCAGGAAAGGAAACCCGCGAGATCACATCCGAATGCCGGTGGCCGGTTCCCCCGTCGTAAACAGTCAAGGTCCCTCCCGCCACTCCCGGCTCGCTCAAACAAACGGCCACCAGCTTGCCATCGAGTGACGGCTGAAAAAACTCGATGCGCGTGGTTCCGTTGGTGTCGAGTTGGTTTGGGTTCAGAACGAACTCGGAAGCTCGCGTGCTCAGGGATACAATCCGTACCAACGCCGCCTGAGACGCGGGCGGCTTCAGGCGCAAGCAGTAAATCACACCTCCTCCCGCCCGCGCACCGTAGTAATCCGAGGAAGCGTGCTCGAAGAGTTCTTCGATCCGTTCCTCGATCGCCGAACGAGCCGGCAATCGATCCAGGTAAGCCCGAGCCATGAGATGCTGTGTCTGCGTCCAGCTTTGCACCTCCGCATTCGTTTCGTCCTCCAACCATTGATAGTCATCCGCCACGACCACGCCATGATAGTTGGTGAGGGCGGGTTTTCGCGCGGCCTTAGCCGGACCGGCCTCCGCGCAGCCGGCCATGAAAAGAAGGCAACCGAGCCCAAGCATCTCCACCAGTCGACAGGACCACCTCCAGCCAAAACCACGGGACTGATAGGGGCGCCCAGACATTGTTGAGCGGAGCATGCACCGCGGGCCCGCGGTTGCACAGTTTCTTTTGTGTAAAGTCAAGTTGGCACTCGACCAGCCTCGGCGGTCTGCCGTAAGAATTTGTGGCCATGATCCCAACACCTCCCCAGGAACCGTGGGGGAAAAGCGGAAAGCGGAAAGCGGAAAGCGGAAAGCGGAAACACGGGGGCGTCTTCGGGAACGAAGGGTTCAAGGTCCCAATGCGTGTGCAAAAGCAGATGGAGGCTCTCCATGAACCGACCCTCAGGTAGTAGCAGCCGACGTCAGGAAGCCTGCCCTGAGCTTGTCGAAGGGGCTCACTCTATCCCAACGCGTTCTCCGGAAAAAAGATCAGAGCCTCGTGACCTCGGCTGCTACGTTAGATTGGCTTGTCAGGAAGCCTGCCCTGAGCTTGTCGAAGGGGCTCACTCTACCCCAATGCGTTCTCCGGGAAAAAGATCAGAGCCTCGTGACCTCGGCTGCTACGTTAGATTGGTGGGTTCATGGTGCGCCTTCGCGTTTGCCCTTTCTGCTGGCGCGGCCATCGGAGCCGTCAGACCAGATCCAACTCAGACGCCGGCCTCCAAGACCGAGGCGCGCGCCGCGTTCTTTGCCGAACGATCGGTGCTGTCTTTTCACGTGGAAGTCGATGCGTCTGACCTCGCCAAACTGCGCCGCGCGCCCCGGACTTACGTGCATGGCACGGTCCGGCAGGGCGCCCTGGAATTGACCAATGTGGGCATTCGGCTCAAGGGCATGGGCAGTTTCCGGACGGTCGACGAAAAGCCGAGCCTAACCTTGAAGTTCGACGAGTTCGTGCCCGGTCAGGAATACTGTGGCCTGACCAAACTGCTCTTGAACAACTCGGCGCAAGACCCGACGTATCTGGCTGAATTGCTGGCCACGGGCTTGTTTCGCGACGCGGGGGTGCCGGCAGCGCGAGTGACCCATGCGCTGGTGCAACTGAATGGGCGGGATCTTGGGCTTTGCGTGGCGATCGAAGCGATGAACAAGCGCTTTCTCAAGGAACATTTCCGCAGCGCAGAAGGGAATCTTTACGAGGGTTACCTGGCTGACATCGATGCGCAACTCGACCAGGACAACGGCAAGCCGGGCGATCAGGAGGATCGCAAGCTTCTGCTTGAAGCCACCCGCATCGAGGAGCCGCACCGGCGCTACCAGGAGCTCAATTGCGTGCTGGATATCGATCGCTTCATCTCCTTTGCGGCCATGGAAATGTTAGTCGCCCAATGGGACGGTTACGCCATCCACACCAATAATTACCGGCTCTATCACGACCCCAGCTCGGACAAGATGGTCTTCATCACGCACGGCTTGGACTGGGCCTTTCGACGCCCCAACACCTCCATCCAGCCGCCCACCAAGAGCATCGTCGGACGCGCCGTCCTACAGACCCAGGAAGGCCAACGCCTGTATCGAGAGCGAGTGGGCACGCTTTTCACCAATGTTTTTCGTCTGCCCGTCCTGAGCAATCGCATCGACCAGGCCCTCGCGCGGATCCGCGCCACTGCCTTGAACCCGTCCGACTTGGCCCTGATCGAACGGAATGCTACCCTCCTGCGCGAACGCATCACCTTGCGCGCCCAGCGCGTGGGCGAACAGCTCGCTGGGATCCCGCCGGCCCCGCTTCGCCTTGGAACCGATGGCACCGCCCAGCCCGAGGGATGGCGGGAGGAATTCGATCGAGGCGAACCGGTGATGGACCGGCCGGAGGCCGACGGGAAAGCCACCTTGCATGTGCAGGCAAGAGGCGGGCGCAGCCGCGCTTCCTGGCGGGCGCAGGTCTGCCTGGCCCAGGGTCGTTACCGGTTCGAAGGCCTGCTCCGCACCGAAGGGGTTACGGGCGGGAGCGTCGGCCTGCGCATCTCGGGCGATACCACCAACCGGCGCATCAACGGAACGACCGCCTGGCGCGCGATGGCTCACGAATTCGAAGTCAAGGATCCAATCGCCGATGTCGAAGTGGTCTGTGAATTCCACGCCCTGCAAGGAGAGGTTTGGTTCGATCTTAATTCGCTAAAACTGCGCCGGCTCTAACCAAGCGCTCGGCGCGGAGGAGGTCAGGGCGAAGGCTGAAACACAAAGAGGGCGCCGCCAGTGAAGCAGCGCCCCGAGCCCTCGGACCGCGTCCGGCCCGAAGGTTACCCCTACGCCAACCCAATGAGCAGGACCCAAGGGACGCCTGTCGGTCCTGTGGCACACTTCCCATACGACGCCCTCACACCCCGGCCTGGTTACAGCCTATTTTCGGCGGCACCGGCCAGGAACGCCCGAGTCACGGCCGCCACGACCGCCTCGACCGGGATGCCAGTCATGCACCGAGAATCGATCGGACAAACTTTTAAAAAGCAGGGCGCGCAATCAACGGGAACGCGGAGGATCTCATGCTGCAACGCCGAAACCGCAGGCTGGCTAAGGCGTAATTCTTCAGGACCCATGACGTTGCTTCCTGCCTCGGGCAAACCAGGACGCGTTAGTTCAGGTGAGGTGCTGCCGAATGGCGCGACCACCGAGGTCCCAACCGCCGCCGCCAGATGCATGGGCCCGGAATCGTTCGTCAGGATCAAATCGCACGTATGCAACGCCGCGCATAACTCGCCCAACGAGGTCTGGCCGGCCAAACACTTTATCGGGGACGCCGCGCCCGCTTCTCTGGAGCCGATTGCATTCGCAATCTGGCCGGCGATAGACGAGGCCAACCCAACCTCTGCCGGCCCCCCAAACACCCACCAGTGACAACCCAACTGGCGATGCAAAGCCACCGCCGCGGCCACGAAACGTTCCGCCGGCCAACGCTTGGCCGGCCCATATTCCGCACCCGGGTTGAGTCCAAACAAAGGCGCGGAGTCTGGAGCCTGGAACCGTTCGCGCACTGCTGCGACCCGCTCGGGCACCACGGCAATCAACGGAGCCAACGGAGTCGGATCGGCGCCCAGCACCGCCGCCAGATGGAGGTAATGATAAAGATGATGCGCTTGGGGCGAAATGACCGGCACCGGCGCGGTTCCCGCAATCCGTCGCTGGACCTCCCCTCGAGATGGTTTGTGCATCCGGATTTCTTCGGGGCGCCGCGGCGCGCGCGTGGTGAGAAGCAGGTCGCGCCAGGGTCGCGCGGCACCCACCCGGCGCGGGATTCGGGCCAACCACGCCTCGAGGGCCGATCGCGGAGAGTTCGGCAGAATCAATGCCGTGTCGTACCCGCCGACCCGCAACCGCGCGGCGACAGCAAATACACTTTCCCGCCGATCAAACTCCAGCAGGGCGTCGAGCGCAGGATGCGCTTTCCAGAGATCACTGAGCTTGCTTGGAGTCAGCAGCGTGAGGTGCGCATCGGGATAGGCTTGTCGCAGACGCAACAGGGCCGGGGTGCTCATGACGGCGTCCCCTAGCCAGTTGACTGATCTCACCAGGATCCGGCGCGGTGGCGCACCGGTGAAGGAAACAGGGCGGGCGATCATCCCGAACAGGACCGGCCTAAGTCGCCTCGGCGGTCGGCCGGCTGGTGGAGGCCGGGCGCGGACCCCTCGAGTCGGACGGTTGCTTGTCAGGTTTCCACCGATTATGCACCCAGAACCAATTGGCCGGGTCCCGGCGGACGGCTGCTTCGAAAGCGCGGTTGATATCGGAGGTGATCGCTTCGACGCGGCGGGGTTTGCCCCCCTCGCGGACGGGGATCTCGTCGCCTACTTCGATGCGCCAGCGGCCCAGGCCGACCCGGTAACAGATGCTGGTGTGCAGCGCGCAATCATAACGCAAGGCCAACACAGCCGGAGACGCGGTGGTGGCGCAATCGTGTCCGAAGAACGGAACCCGCACGCCGCCCGTGCCCGCATGTTGGTCGGCCAGCAAGCCCAGCATTTTGCCGCCGCCCAGCATCCAGGCTTTCAAGGCGGACGCCTGCGTGCGCCGCTCGAAAAACACGCACCCGGACCCTTCGCGCAACGAGAGGACCAGGCGATCGACGCGGGGCTGACGAAAGCCGCGGTATGTCGTGCCAAAGCGCAGGAACGAAACGAGTGGGTTGAGGCGGGCGTAGAGCTCGAAGTTGCCGAAATGACCGATCGCCGTGATCACACTCTGCGGCGTATCGGGCGAGCCGCGGCGGGCGTACTTGTCGCCGCCGACAAACTCGATTAACGGACGCAGTTCCTCCCAGCTCATGGAGGCGGTCTTCATCGCGCAACAATAGTTCTCCCCAAGCCGCCGGAAATTTTCGCGCGCCAGCTGGCGGAGTTCCTCCGGCGATTTTTCGGCTCCCAGGCAAAGGGCCAGGTTGCGTTGAGCCACGCGGCGATGACGACCATCCAGGGCATAAGCAACCGCTCCGCCCGCCCGCCCCAGCCGCGCCACCCAGGGCAAAGGCAAAGACTGCAGGAACTTCAGCAACCCGAGCGCCACCACATAAAGGACCGCGTCCATGCTTCACCGAAAACAGATCTGCCGCACACAATCGTTGAAGTCCTTGGCCCCCGTCACGATCTTAATTTCCACGCGCATAAAACAAATCGGCAGATCCCGTCGATCGATCTTGGGAAAGCGGACGGCGTCCTTTTGCGTGGTGATGATGGCGGTGGCCTGGCGTTTTTTACTGCGGTTGACGGCGTTTAACACTTCCTGTTGCGTGAAACGATGGTGGTCGGCAAAGCGCTTGGAATAGACCAGTTCCGCCCCCAAGGCCACCAAACTGTTCTCGAAGCTCTCGGGCTGCGCGATGCCGCTGAAGGCCGCCACTTTGCGCCCCTTCAGATAGTCCAGCTGCACTTGTTCACCCGTAAACACATCCTCCAAATAAAGCGGATGATGAATGCACTCGATAATCCCGGCGCTGGGATTGAGCCGGGCAATGCGCGCACGCAACGCTCCGGTCTTGCCGTCGCTTTTGGTGATGAAGATCGTGCCGGCCCGCAACAGATGCGTGGGCGGCTCCCGCAGCGTCCCGCGCGGCAGCAAAAATTCGTTCCCGAACGGGGCCTGACAATCAATCAACACAATGTCGCGCCGGCGCCCCGCCAGCTTCCAGTACTGAAACCCGTCATCCAACAATAATGTGTCGCATGCGAACTTTTCGATCGCGTAACGCCCGCTCTTGACCCGATCCTTATCCACTAGCACCACCACATCCCGCAGGTTGGACGCCAGCATGTACGGCTCGTCCCCCGACGTCTCCGAATCCAACAGCAGCGATTTGCCGTCCGAGACCACGCGCGGCGGCGTCGTATCGGACCGCAATAAAATCCGGTCGAGCAGCCGTTTGGTCAGAGGCGGAGGTTTGGACCGATAACCTCGGGACAAGATCGCCACCTTGCGGCCTTGATTCTGCAACTCCCGCGCAAACTTCTCCACCACCGGGGTCTTGCCCGTGCCGCCCACCGTGAGGT
>Ga0247664_1000178_pt1 | contig 16329 bp, 7 predicted proteins | sample CNK05_metaG_FD_182715 | JGI IMG/M metagenome (GOLD analysis project Ga0247664, IMG submission 182715) | Soil microbial communities from Purdue University Martell Research Forest, Indiana, United States - CNK05 | ecosystem: Environmental > Terrestrial > Soil > Temperate forest > Bulk soil | place...
AAGTTCGCCGCGTAAACGGCGGCGGCGCCGTTTCTCGCCTGGTAGGTCTGAAAGTTCGCGTAGATCCGTTCATCCGCGCTCGGGCGCAGCAGCCGCAAAGATTCGTCTGCCCATTGGGTCAGACGCTGACCGGTCGCCGAGTCGTTCCAGGTGTAGGCGAGCCGGACATTCAGCCCGCCCGTCTGTCGCAGTGGAAAAGCCGTCGCGCTCGGCGCCAACCGGCAGACTTGGCCATGCATGTAATGACTCACTCCCATGATGGCCTCCGCAGAAGCGCGGCTCAATCGATCCACCATGATGTCGATCAGGTCGTCTGACAGCTGATCCCGATAAGTGGTTTGAATGCCGCGAAACGCTGGCGGAGGTGTGTTAGCCGGGTTCGTCGCTGCCGGTCTTTCCGCGAGCTCTGCGAATTCCTGCCGCTTGACGAATTCTTTGGCCGGAGGCGCGATCGCACGCAGCGACTTGAGGATTCGTTCGGCTTCATTCTCGCTGCCGGCGTGGCAGAGACTCACGAAAACGCCGCGATCGCCGGGAGTCAAATTGAGTGTCGCCTGGAACCCATCGGGCGCCTCATCCATCAATTCGCGAAAAAATCGCAATACCAGCCGCGCATCGCGGACGGAATAATGAATATCACCTCCAGTGACGGGGCCGATCGGATGAAGACGGCACTCAAAGGCTGTCGTTACGCCAAAATTCGCGCCGGCGCCCCGCAACGCCCAGAAAAGGTCAGGATGACGTTCGGAGTCAGCGGCTAGCACCCGTCCGTCCGAGGCCACCATTCGAGCGGAAAGCAAATTGTCGCACGAAGCGCCGTGCAGTCCGGAGAGCCAGCCCAGTCCACCGCCCAGGATGAGACCGCTCGCGCCAACTCCAGGACATTGTCCGAGCACCGGCGCGAGCCCATGCTGACCCGCGGCTCGCGCCATCTCGCCACTCAACACGCCGCCTTCGGCGCGGGCCGTTCGCCGCAACGGATCGATCGCCATCCGCTTCATTCCGGAGAGATCAATGACCAGGCCGTTCGAGCAGCCCCAGCCCAGGTGACTGTGCCCGCCGGCGCGCGCCGCCACTTCCAATTCATGACGCTGCGCAAACTCCACCGCTCGCAACACATCCTCCTCGGCCGCGCATTGCACGATGACCCGCGGCCTCCGCTCCGTTCCTGCGTTCCAGTAAAAGACGCGCCGCGCGCTTTCATAGGAGGGATCGGCGGGGAGAATCAGACGTCCTTTGAGTTTGGCGCGCAACCGGTCGATCTCGGCGCGACTGAGGTCATTGCTGTCGGTTACCGCAAGATGCTGACAGCCGGTGGCGAACCCAAGTGTCCCCGAAGCGGCGACCGTTCGTTTGATGAAGTTGCGTCGGGTCGACAAGTTCATCTGTCGCGTGCAGCCTGCGGGGAGAAAGAGATTCAGGCGAGTCTATATTGGCGCGGCTAGGATGCTTCTAACACGCAAGATAGCAAGCCCCATCACCTTTACCGAGTTGGCGCACGAGCCAGCGCGTTTCAGAAGAGCAGGTTCTCTACGAAGGTTGAGACTAACTCGGGCTGATCCGCTTGACGCCGCACAATGACGGCGAGTTGCCGACTAAATCGCGGTTCAGTGCGGATGCGTGTCACCGGGCGCGTGCCCGGATGCAGCGCCAACACGCGGTGAGGCACGAGGCTCGCCCCGAGTCCGAGCGAGACGAGGTTCACGATAAAATCGAAATTGTCGGCCTCAATGGCGGGTTCGCGTCGCAATCCACAATCCTGAAGCCAGGCGTGAAGTCGTTTGCCCGTGTTCGATTGTCGCGTAATGAGGAGCCATCGCTGGCGTTTAAGCACTTCAGTCAACTTGGCCGCGGCGAGCGGTTGCGGGAATTTGACGGTGCTATGTGGAGGCAGGATGAGCACGAACTCGTCGTTGAACTGGCGGGCCAGTTCCACCGCAGACGGAACTCGAGGCGGAAGCGAGACGATGCCCGCATCCAGTTCACCGCTCTCAACCGCGGCGAGAATGAAGTTGCTCGGCTGGTGCGACACCTGGAGTTGAGCATCGGGAAGCTTTCGTTGAAACGCGCGGAAAAAGCCTGGCAGATAGGCGAGCCCGATGGTGCGCGACACGCCGACCCGCAGCGTGCGTGGCAACAGAGGCGACTTCCCGTGCAGCGCCCGCAACGCATCGTCCACTTCGGCAAGAATCGCGCCGGAGCGGGCGTGCAATGCGGCCCCTTCGGGTGTCAGCCGGACGTGTCGCGTCGAGCGTTCGAAGAGTTTCAGGCCGAGTTTTGTTTCCATGCCCTGAATCTGCCGAGTAATGGCGCTCTGGGTCAGGCCGGCAGCCTGTCCCGCGCGCGTGAAACTGCGATGCTCGGCCACGAGGTGAAACAGCTTCAGCTCGTAGAGGTCGAACGGCCCGGTGGCGAGAAACTCATTCACGGTCCGCATGAGTGTAATCCGTGCAATGAATTTCCCGCAATCCTGCACCTGGGGCACGGTGGAGTCGCGACGGCGGGAATGAATCCGGCCCCGCGACTGAAGCTATGCCCAATCGAAATGAGAAGAATCCCGGCAATGTCCCAGGTCCGTTCTACGTGGACAGCTCCTGCATCGATTGCGACATGTGTCGTGAAATCGCACCCACCTCGTTCCAGCGCAACGACGATATCGGCCTCAGCATTGTTTTCCATCAACCCACAAATCCGGCCGAATGGGACGCGGCGCGCGAAGCGGCAACAAGTTGCCCGACGGAATCCATCGGTGCAGACGGCGTAGATGTTGATCCTGAGAATTGTGTGTAGGAATTGGCGGGCAGCTCACCACTGGCCATGGACATCACGGCCAGGTGCGCTTTTTTTGCAAGACGTCACCAGGGGTTCACTTCGCCGGTTCTGAAGAGCTGCCAGGGTCAAAATGCCCCGGGACGCCAACCGTTAGTCGCTGCGCGTTGCAGAGCGTTGGACGTTCAGTTCAACGTTGGACGTTCGAGCTCAAGGACACGGTAATAAGATGTCCACCCGAGCGTCTCACAGGTGCCATGGGGATTTCTTGCGCTGCATAGTAACACTGCCCCCGGAGCGAACATTTTCAGCCCTTCTCACCCCTCACCCTTACCCTCTCCCCGTTGAGGGGAGAGGGAATTCAGCGGGCGGCATGCGCGTGGGTTGACCGCGTGCGGCCAAGACCCTAATGGGCGACCCCGTTGGCTCCTTACCGGTCTGGCGGGGGAATCGCGCGTGCCCGGTAAAACTTCCGGGAGGAGAGAGAGACCGTCGGGTCGCTGAAACGGGCGTTGCCGAGCTGGTTGGTTAATCTGCTCAGCTCGCTCCAAACGGACAAGTCAGGGGAGGCAAGGACGGAATAAATGCCAGGCGGCCCAATCACGGTAAGCTCAAAGCCCCCATCCTCCACCGTCATCGGCGAGATCAATTGGATGGTCAGCGGGTAAGTGAAGACCTGGACACCTTGATCTCGCAGCGAGGCAATCAGGAAGACGAGATTTGTCGCCGCCAGCGGTTCGGGCAGCACGAAGGTGGCAAGCGGATCGCCGCTGAGCAGAAGCGCCCGCAGGTTCGCCACACTCGGCGGGAGCGTGAGCGTCGTGAGTTGGTTGTTTTCGAGGCTGAGCCCGGCCAAATTTTCCAAATCCGACGGCAGAGTGAGATTCGTCAGGTGATTGCCCTCGAGTCCGATAAAAAACAGGTTCGTCAGCCCCGGAGGCAGCTCGAGGCTGGTGAGTAGATTGTTCCCGAGCTGGAGCTGGCTCAGTTTGTTCAGGTCAGCAGGCAAGGTGAGATTGGTGAGCTGATTGTCGCTGCAGTCGAGGGTCCTCAAGCTGGTCATGCCCGGCGGGAGGGTGAAGCTGGCGATGTGATTGAGGCTAACGTCCAACGTGTCCAGGCGTTGTAGATTTGGCGGCAGGGTTAGGTTTGTGATCTGATTGTCGAAGAGTTGAAGCGTTATCAGGTTCGTCGTGTCGGCGGGCAAGGTGAAGCTGGTTAGTTGATTCAATCCAAGGCGAAGCGTGATCAACCGAGTGAGGTCAGGAGGCAAAGTCAGATCCGTGAGCATATTGCCAGTAAGCGTGAGTGAGTCCAAGTGCGTCAGCCCGCCCGGGAGCGTGCAGTTGGTCATGGCATTAAAGCCGAGGTCGAGAAAGAAAAGATTGGTCACGTTCGGCGGCAGGTTGAAACTGGAAAGGCGATTTCCCTGGAGATCAAGATTGTTCAACTCGGCCAGGTTCGTCGGGATGCTGAAGCTAGTGAGCCGATTGCCGTTGAGATTTAGCGCACCCAATCGGGTCAGACTCGATGGCAGATTGAAGTTGGTGAGACGATTGTCATGGAGATCGAGCTCGGTCAATGTCGTCAGATCCCCCGGCAAGGTGAGGTTGGTCAGGTGGCTGGAGGCAACGAGGATCCGATCCAGGTTCGTCAATCCGTCGGGAACCAAGCAATTAGTGAGTGGGTTGAAACTGAGGTTGAGTTCAATCAGGTTTGTGAGCTGGCCCGGAACAGAAAAGTTGGCGAGGCGATTGGACTGGAGCGACAGGGTGGTCAGATTGCGGGCCACTTCGAGGTCTTGCAAGCTCTTCACACGTCTGTTGCTCGCATCCAGATTCGTGAGACTAAGCAGGTCCTGCTCGGTCAAAGGCCCAACCGGCTTGGGCAAGACGGCTCGGATGGCGGCGTTCAGGCCGGGGTCAGGAACGAGGCCCTCGAACGGCACCTCGACCAGATCGTATCCGATCACGTCCAAGGCCGTTAGCTCGATGTCGAGGTCGGGCGCGGCCCCCGGGGTGCCGAAGGCGTCCTGAACCTGGGGCTCCTGTAAACCGAGGATGCTCCACCAATCCCCATAGTCTCCCTCGGGGGCCTGGTTGAAGCGCGCTAACAAGGTCGCGCCGCCGTCAATTGAGAAGTAAGCATCGTCGCCGTTGGTGGTGAACGAGCGGTGCCCGCTCGAGTCGAAGCGGAAGAGGTCCTCTGGTAAGGTGGAGCTCAGATTAGGCAAAGCGGAGGCCAAGCCGAGCACCTCATCAATTTCATGGGCCGTTACCGTCATCAAATCGTATCGGAAGGGATCGATCGTGGACCGGGACAGATTCATCAACGAAGTGTTCAGACCGATAATCCCATCGTATCCGCCAGGGAGTCCTGAACTCGCGGGCAGCCCGATCGCCCTGAGGTTGGCCGTCTTCACGCTAATGTTACTGGACCGCGTCACGGGGTTGCTTGAGCCGGCCGGCAACTGCGCGAGCGCAACGAGGTCGTTCGTTGTCTTGGCATCCGCCATGAGGGCGCTGCGGTATTGATTGTAAGGAATGTTAACGAACCACCATTGGCTGTGCCCCAATCCGGTCGTCACCTTCTGGAACCTGATTGTCACCTGGATGGGATCGCTGAAGCGCGCTTCATAGAGGCGGATGGTGTCGTTGATGGTGCTAATGATCGTGGCCGCGTTGGGGTCATTGGTGATGGAGCTGTCGAAGGTCGGGGTGATGACCAGGCCCGCTTGTGCGAGCGGTCCGAGCACCAGTCCGGCAGCCAGGAAACCGGCACGAAATAGAAGGCCCAAGGGCCCCGGGCCAACGGGAAAGCCCGCGATTCTCAGTGCGTTCGTCAGCGCGCCCATGGACCCTCTTATGATTCATAAGGCGCCGAATTGTTCCCGGAGAGAGGTGGAACTTTAGTCCCATTCATCGAGGGGGCGCAGGAAGAATTTAGCGCACGGCACTAAAACATCGTGCATGGCATCAAGAAATAGCAGCCGGCGTTAAGATTTAGCGATTTGGCGCCGGGCACTAAGACTTGGCCTGCTTGCGCTATGATCTTGCGTAACGAAACCAATCGGTAGAGCACCCTGCTGACCTGCTGAATGAGGATTCAGATCTAGGCTCGCCAAACGCGAAAATCTAGGCAAGATCCCGGCAATGGCCAGGGTAACGCGAGAGGAGAATTGCCGCGTGGACGAAACGGAGGCTCAGCCCGGGCGCAGCGCCCCAATTGGGATCCTGCGTCTGAGCCTGCTGGTGCTTTTCGTCGGTGGGATATTGGGATCGAGTTGGGTCGCTTTCGAAGACGACGTTCAAGCAGAACCCCCGCCAGATCCATTGCTTCCGACTCTGGCGGGATTGGCCGCCGGCCGTGTTGTCGCCTGGGGAGAGAACTCGGAAGGAGCGACCAATGTTCCGCCCAGCCTTACCAACGCAGTGGTCATTGGCACAAGTAGCACCAGTGTTGATCTCTACGCCATTCGCGCAGATGGCGCGCTGGTAGGATGGGGCGGTGGAGCGCGAGTGCCGGCTGGCCTGAGTAACTTGGTCGCCATTTCCAGCGGATGGAATCATACCATCGGGCTCAAGAATGACGGCACCGTCGTGGCGTGGGGAAGAGACAACGGTTTTGGACAGCAGTCCGTTCCTGCCGGTCTCAATGGGGTGAAAGCCATTGCGGCCGCCGCCAACTACAGTTTGGCGCTACGCACCAATGGCACAGTGGTCGGCTGGCGAGCAGACCCGTTTTCACAGCTGAGCAATGTGGTGGCAGTGGCCGCCGGAGACGCATTCGCATTGGCGCTTCTCCCAGATGGAAGGGTTGTTGGATCCACCGGTGCTAACGTCCCGGAGGATCTTACGGACGTCATTGCCATCGCCGCCAGCAGCGGACATGGCTTGGCCCTGCGCCGCGATGGGCATGTCGTCGGCTGGGGGAACAACAGCCTCGGCCAGGCATTCGCGCCGCGGGAGCTTTCGCAGGTGGTCGCGATTACGGCCTCCGGCGACCATAGCCTCGCTCTGAAACGGAACGGTACGCTCGCGGCCTGGGGCGATAACGGCTATGGACTTTCCAGTCTCGGCCAGGGATTGACCAATGTCGTGGCGATCGGGACAGGCCCGAGGCAAAACTTTGCTATCCAGACTGGACCCGTCATCGTTTCCGCGCCCAGGCACGTTCTTTCTCCGTTCGGTCTTGACGTGACGTTTTCAGTGGTCGCAATGGCGTCCGCGCCCATGCAGTACCAATGGTATTTCAACGGGACTGTGGTTCCTGGAGCAACCAATCCGGATTTAACCCTGAGGGGCGTGCAATCCGATGAGGCGGGCGATTACACCGTGGTGATCACGAGTGGCGGAGTGAGCGTGTGGGCGACCGCCCGGCTGGCTTTCGGAACGCTGCCCCAGATTCTGGTGCCGCCGCAAAACGAAACGGTGCTGGCGGGAGCCGAGGTCACCTTCAGCGTCTCTGCGACGAATCAAGCGCCCCTGCTCTATCAGTGGCAGCACGAAGGAATTGATATCGCGCAGGCCACGAACTCGACGCTCTCCTTAAAGGAAGTTGGTTTGCTCGATGGCGGGCAATACACGGTGCGGGTCCGCACCACCCTCGGACGCGAAAGCACCGCTGCGGCCGTGCTGAACGTCATGACGCATCACGTGATGGGACGCGTAATAACATGGGGCTCGGGGCCGACGAATGCGCCCGCGGGATTATCCGGCGTGATCGCCATCTCGGCCGGCGAATCTCACACATTGGCTTTGCGTGCCGATGGAACTGTCGCGGCCTGGGGAGACAACGCGTTCGGCCAAAGCACCATTCCGCCTGGGCTCCGCAACGTGCGCGCCATCGCCGCCGGAGGACACCACAGTCTGGCCCTCAAGCATGACGGAAGCCTGGTGGCCTGGGGTTACAACTACAACGGTCAGGCCACCCCTCCCCCCGTAGGGGACATGATGGCCGTGGCGGCGGGCGGTTCTCACAGCTTGGCCGTGCGCAGCAACGGTACGGTGTTGGCGTGGGGCAACAACACCGCCGATGCCGTCATCGTTCCGGCCGGATTGTCCAATGTGATCAGCGTAGCCGCCGGAGATGCGTTTAGCCTGGCTCTGTCACGTGACGGCCGCTCCGTGATGTGGGGCGTGCAAAATGCGCTCCCGCCGGATGGTCTCACGAATATCGTGGCCATCGCGGCCGGCCACGCAAACTACGCGGCCTTGCGACAGGACGGCACGGTGGCCGACTTACTGAACCCGCCACCGCCGGAGCTGACCAACGCCATCGCGGTCGCCACGCACTATGGGCGGAGCGTCGCGGCGACGAGCGCCGGGACGGTGATCGGATGGGGCTGGAACAACATCGGACTGCGGGTGCCGCCCGCCCATCTCACAAACATTTTTGCGGTGGCTGTCGGCATGGATCATCATGCGGCGCTGGAGGAGACCGGCGTGCTGATAGCCGCGGCCCCTGAGGACGTCGCCGTGCTGGAGGGATCCAATGTCACTTTCCGGGTGCGCGCCGCAGGGGTGTCGCCGCTGAGTTATCAGTGGCAGTTTAACGGCCAGGCCCGGACCGGAGCCACCAACCCCACCTTCACGCTCCAGCCGGTGCAACTGACAGACGCGGGAGCTTATGATGTGGTCGTGCGCTCACCGCGAGGATTTGAAGTCAGCACCTCGGGAACCTTGACCGTCCTGAGCAAGCCATTCATCGTCCAGCAACCGCTTGGAACTTCTGTCCTGGCGGGTTCCAGCGTCACGCTGACCGTTTCCGCGGGTGGGACTCCCCCCTTGCAATATCTCTGGGCTTTTGACGGCATCAACATTTCCGGCGCAAATCGTACCAGCCTGAGTTGGACTAACATCAGCCGTGCCGAAGCCGGTGATTACCGAGTGCGGATCTATAACGCCTTCGGTTCTGCCACCAGCACGGTGGCCAGCGTGGTGGTGAATTATCCGCCTCTGGTTTCGACGGTCCCTTCTTATCAACGCATTTTGGTCGGCTCGAACATCACTTTTGCGGCGTCGGCGACGGGCACACCGCCGCTTTTTTATCAGTGGCGATTAGACGGCAGGGACTTGGCAGGGGCTCATGGCAGTCAACTTCTGATTGAGGATGGGCAACCGGAGGATGCCGGCATTTATTCGCTGGTGGTGACCAACGCCTTCGGTGCCGTCAGTAACATTGTGGCCACGCTGGAAATTATGCCCCTGCACCCAAGCATCGTGATGCAACCAGCCGATCAAATTGCCTTGGTTGACAGCACCGTTCGGTTCAACTCGATGGCCACGGGCGTCCCGCCACTCCTCTACCAGTGGCTCTTCCAGGAGAGGCCACTGTCCGGCGCGACCCAAGCCAGCCTCACTTTGCCCGCCGTGGACGCCGATAACGCGGGTGATTACCGATTACTGGTTACCAATGCGTTCGGTTCCACGGTCAGTTCTGCCGCCACCCTAACTGTCCGCTTGCGACCCAATGTGGTGGTCTGGGGAGGGAGCAATTCTGCGGTCTTCGCTGTGCCCTGGGATTTGACCAATGCGGTGCAGGTATCTGCCGGGGTTGGACATATCGTTGCGTTACGCAGCGATGGGACAGTGACGGCTTGGGGCATGAACTCAAGCGGGCAAACAAATGTGCCAGCCGGCTTGAGCAACATCACCTCAATCGTCGCTGGAGATGAGCATAATCTCGCGCTGGCCGCCGATGGGCAGGTGTTCGCCTGGGGCGCGAACCAGTATGGCCAAGCCACGGTGCCCGTTACGGAACGGTTCGAAGCCATTGCCTGCGGTTCCCTGCATAGCATCGGAGTGCGCAGCAACGGTACGGTGGCCCACTGGGGTTACGGCTCGTTTGGCCAGGCGTCTCCACCCGGCTTGACCGATATCGTTGCCGCCGCTGCTGGTATTGAACACAGCGTTGCGCTCAAGAAGAACGGAACTCTGGTGGACTGGGGAAACTATTATGGAGACACTAGTGGGTTCTCAAACATCATGGCGGTTGCCGCCAAGGCTTTCTCTTTTGCCGTGCTGCGCAGCAATGGAACCATCCTGGACTGGGGAGCATTCAAGTATGCTGGCACTAACGAAGTCGGCCCGTCCAATGCGGTGGCGATCTGCGTTGGCTTTGCCCCGCTCAACGTTCCCGAACATGGTCTGGCACTCACTCGCGAGGGCAAAGTCCAGGGCTGGGGCGATAACAGCGCAGGCCAGATCTCCATCCCCATTGATCTGCCGAATGCGGTTTCGATCGCTGCCGGATCACGCTTCAGCGTCGCCGTGATTAGAACGCCGCAGATCTTCATCACGCCGGCCAACCAAACTTTGCTCGAAGGAAGTTCCGTTACACTCAGCGTCGGTGCCGCCAGCGAAACCCCCTTGACCTATCAGTGGCTGTTTAACGGAACCGCGATACCAGGGGCAACCAACTGCCACTACACCCTGGCGGCCGTCGCTCTAACAGACTTCGGACTTTACTCTGTCGTGGTGCGGAACGCGTTCGGCGCGGTGACCAGCCGGCCGGCGAACCTTTCCGTTATTCCGCTCATTCCAATTCTCACGCTGCAACCGGCCAGCCAGGCCGCCCTGCAGCATGAAGAGATTGTGGCGTTTCACGTGGACGCAACCGGGGCATTGCCCCTGCGCTATCAGTGGCGACATAACGGAATTGAGATCCCAGGAGCTACCAACGAGATGCTCCTACTTTACGATGTCCAAGACGCGGATGCAGGCGCTTATTCGGTGTTGGTTCGCAACGATCACGGCATGGCCACTAGCGGCAACGCCGTGCTACAGGTGCTGATCCCTGACCTGATCATTGACAATCCCGCCGCACTCGTCCTGGGTGATTGGTCGACCGGGACCGCGCCCGAACGATTCGGCCCGGATTATCGCCTCAAGGCCACTGGGACCGGATCTGCTTATGTCCAGTTTACCCCCGTTCTGCCGCGAGCCGGCACTTATCGCGTGGCTGAATGGCACCCGGGTGGACCAGATCACGCGATCGTTGTGCCCCATCTAATCTCTCATCAAGGAGGCATCGCCGCGGTCCTCGTGGATCAGCACCTCAATGGAGGCCAGTGGAATCCACTGGGGACATTTTCATTTGATGTCGGAACGGCCGGATCCGTTCGCATCACCGATGAGGCCGGCGATCTTGGTTCTGTGATCGCGGATGCCATTCGTTTTGTTCATGTGCCTGCGCCGCCGCTCTTGGTGGCTCAGCCCCAGAACCAGACAGTCGTTGTGGGGCAAGATGCGGAATTCAGTGTGTTGGTCCAAGGCGCAGCGCCCTGGGTTTTTCAGTGGGAAGGGAACGGCGTTATTGTGGTCGGCTCCACCAATTCCACGCTGCGGTTGCGCAACGTGCAGCCGGCCCAATCGGGTAACTATCGGGTCCTCGTCAGCAATCCCGATGGCGTCACCGTCAGTGATGCCGCCACGTTGACAGTGGCGACCTTGCCGTTGCGTCTCGAGCTCATCGGCAATCGGTGGCGACTTTCATGGGACGGTCCTTATACGCTACAAGGGGCCGCTGCCGTGACCGGACCTTACGTGGATGTGGCGGGTGACAGTCCGTTTCTCCTCTCTGCTGAGCAACCTCAGCAGTTCTATCGTTTGCGCAATTAACCCGACCACGAGCTCAAAAATCGGGCGCCATGAACCAACACCTACGCAGCCACAATCGCCAGACCCGGACGGCCCGCTGGCATCGCGCGTTCGGCGTGAAGGACGTTAAGCTGGTCCTCTTCCTCTGCGCCGGTTTAGCCGCACTTCAGTGGTGTGCCGGGCAGAGTCTGGTGGTGGTGCCAACGGGTTCTCCCTGGAGATACCTCGACACCGGCGTGAGCCCGTTGTCGGACTGGACGACAGTTGCTTTCGATGACAGTTCGTGGCCGGAGGGGCTCGCCCAACTCGGCTACGGAGATAACGATGAGCAGACGGTGCTGGGATTCGGTCCGGACCCGCAGAATCGATATGTCACGGCGTGGTTCCGGAAGACCTTCAACCTGACCAACGCGGTCACTTTCGATCAGCTGGCGTTGCGGGTACTCTGTGATGACGGCGTGGTTGTGTCTCTCAACGGGGCCGAGATTTTCCGCTACAATCTTCCGGCTGGCCCGATCACGCCCACTACGCTGGCGGTGACCAACCTGGTGGGAGACGCTGAGAAGACATTTCTATTTGCCACCCTCCCAGGGCGCTCACTATTGGACGGCATCAACGTGCTTGCGGCTGAGGTCCACCAGGCTGCGGTCAATAGCGTCGATCTGAGCTTCGATTTGGAAATGGTGCTGACGAACGCCGCCCCAATCATTCGCGGGCCTTACCTTCAGCTGGGATTGACCAATGGGGCCACGATCCGCTGGCGCACAGCTTTACCTTCCTCTAGTCGTGTTTGGTGCGGTCCGGAGCCCCATCGGTTGGACCTGATCTTCGGGGAACCGGAATCTGTTACCAACCACATCGTTCAAGTGACCGGCTTAAAGGCGGACACGCTCTACTATTATGCGGTGGGCAGCGGAGAAACAGAGGCACACCATCCCGACTACCGCTTCATCACCGCCCCCATGGGTGCCAAGCCGACGCGCATCTGGGCCTTTGGCGACGCTGGGGTAGGCGGAGGCAGCCAGAGCGCGGTGCGTGATGCCTACTATGCCTTCACCAGCAACCGCTGGACGGATGTCTGGCTGATGCTGGGCGATAACGCCTACGGCGGCGGGAGTGACGTCGAGTACCAGCTTGCGGTCTTCGACATCTATCCTGAGCTCTTACGAAAAGCCTTTCTTTGGCCGACCCTAGGCAACCATGACTATTACTCCTCTTATTCCGACGGAGCGGCCGGGCTTCCTTTCCTCGAGATCTTCTCTCTGCCGGCGAACGGTGAGGCAGGCGGAGTAGCCTCAGGCACCGAGAAATATTATTCATTCGATTTCGGTAATATCCATTTCGTCTGTTTGGACTCCATGAGCGACCGCTCGAAGAACGGGCCCATGTGTTTTTGGTTGCGCGAGGATCTCGCGAACCAGCAGGCAGAATGGGTCATCGCGTATTGGCACCACCCACCCTACAGCGCTGGATCGCACAACTCAGATGTGGAGATAGAGCTGATCGAGATGCGCCAGAATGTCGTTCCCATCCTCGAGACCTACGGCGTGGACCTGGTGCTGTCCGGCCACAGTCATAGCTACGAACGGTCCTACCTGCTGCATGGTCATTACGATCATTCAGGCACCTTCGACTCGGCCATGGTGCTCGGTCAGGGCGACGGCCAGGAAGACGGGGACGGCGCTTACCGCAAACACGCCAATGCAACGGCCGGGACCGTCTACGCGGTCGCCGGAACCGGCGGAGCAGCCCCGGGAGGAGGCACGCTCAATCATCCGGCCATGTTTGTCTCGATGAACGCGAATGGTTCGCTCGTGGTCGATGTTGACGGCCCTCGTCTCGATGCCTGGTTCGTAAGCCAGACCGGCGCCATCAACGACCATTTCACCATTCTCAAGTCTCCCCCGCCTGAGCCGCGCCTGACTTCCGTCACGATTAGGGAAGGGCTCCTCAGCCTCGACTGGACGTCCGTGCCTGGAGAGTTTTATGTCGTTCAACGTAGTTCCGACATCGCTTCGGCCGCTTGGGCGCTGGCCAGCCAACCGCTCCGCGCGACGGCCACGACCAGCCGTTGGTCAGAACCGTGGCAGCACGTTCCAGGATTCGCCTTCTACCGCATCGCACTCCTTACCGAGCCTTAAAAAATGCAGCGTCCAGAGCGGCCATCATTCGCGGGTCGGCTCGTAATTTTGCGCTCAGGGAAGAGCCTCGGTTTGGACTTCCCAGCCATTCCCGATCCACGGGCGCGCCGGCGCGAACCAGGAGCTCGACTACTTCGTGGTGGCGCGCATGTTTAAATTCCGGAGCCGGATGGCCCCATCCGTAAATGGCCCAACCTAACGGCGTGCCCCCGTGGATTTGGTCCTTCTCGTTCACCGCCGAGCGTGTCTTCAGCAATAGATCTATGATTTCCACGTGACCGCCATAGGCGGCCCAATGCAATCCCGTTTCCCCATGCATGAAACTCCCGTCTGGTTTAAACCCTCGGTCCAACATGAATCTGACCATGCTCGTGTGACCGTACTCACAAGCCCAGATGAAACCATAGTCTAAGTGCTTCTTGGTGGCGCCCGCATCCAGACCTCCATCTTCTTTGATAAAGCGCGACAGCAGGTCAACGCGTCCGGTGCCGGCCGCGCCCTCCAGGTCTAAGCGGGCGCCGCGGTTGGCCAGAAACACGGCCGCGTCACCGCGCCCGTTGTGCAGTGCTGCCACCAATGGGTTCCATCCGCCGGGCGCTCCGTCAACGCTGGCGCCCGCATCCAACAACTCTTGAAGCAACTCCAACTGAACGCCGGCTTTCGCCGGGTGATAACTTGTTGCGGCCAAACCCAAGGCGGTGCTGAGTCCTCCAGCCTTTGCGTCAACGCGCAGTGTTCACCCGAATGCAGCGCAGCTTTCTTCGAGCGCGTGTTGGAGCGTCTGGACAATCTTCCGGGCATCGAAGCAGCCGGCGTGATCGGGGCGAACCCTGAACCCTGAACCCTGAACCCTGAACCCCGAACCCTGAACCCCGAACCCTGAACCCTGAACCGGGAGCCAATAGTTGACCGACGCGCCTTTTTCTGTAGGACTTGCGCGCATCTCAATTCCCATGACACCACTCCTTGCGGCGGCGGCGGGTCCGGCCGATTACTGGCCCTTTGCGGTGCTCGGCATCAGTGTGGCGCTGATTGTTCTCCTGATCACCGTGCTGCGCGTGCACGCGTTCCTGGCATTAATCCTGGCCGCGTTCGCGGCCGGGTTGCTCGCCAAGGAACTACCCGGGGAACCGAAAAACAGTCATTGGGTGCAAGCGGTCGAGTTGACCACCACGGAATTTGGGAACACGGCCGGCAAAATCGGCGTGGTCATCGCGCTGGCGTCCGTCATCGGCATGTGCCTGATGGAAAGCGGCGGAGCCGACAAAGTGGTGCGGCGCTTTCTCGGGTTGTTTGGCCAGCATCGCGCGGGCGCGGCCATCCTGGTGAGCGGTTATATCCTTTCCATCCCGATCTTCTTCGACACGTTTTTCATGTTGTTGCTGCCGTTGGCGGTGGCCATGCGGATGCGCACGGGCAAAGACTATTTGCTCTACATCATGGCCATCTGTTGCGGGGGCACCGTGACGCATTCGCTGGTCGCGCCGCATCCGGGGCCGTTGGCGATGGCGGAGAGCCTGAAGTTGGACCTGGGCTTGACCATCATGGTGGGAGTGTTGGCGGGGGCGATCCCCGCCGCCTGTTCCTGGTTTGTAGTGAAGTGGATCAATCGCCGTATGGATGTGCCCTTGCGCGAAGTGCCCGGCATGTCGCACGCCGACCTGCGCGCCAACGCGGAACGGCCCGAAACGGAATTGCCGTCTTTCTTCTGGTCGATCCTGCCCGTGATTCTGCCAATCATTCTGATTTCCATCGCATCGACGTTCGTGGCCATCCAAGGCAAAGCCTTGGCCCGCGCCGATGTCAAAGATGCGCCGGCTCTGCTCAGTCGTTTGCAGACCGTTCGCGCCGACGATCAGCCGGCCCGTTGGCTGGCCGGACAACTCTCCCCGGCTACCCGCGACCTGTTGGCGCGGCATAATCCGTCGCAACCGGTGTCCGCGTTCTTGCTGGACGCCATCGTGGCGGACCTGAACAACTTGATCCGCGCCGGGGTCGTTGCGGGCCCGGCCGGGTTGAATGGGGTGACGTTGCGGGCGGAAACGACGGCGCTGCAGTCGCGTCAACCGCAGGCCGACAATCTGGTTCGCTTGAATCGTCTGGTCCTGGAAGACGCCTTCGCGGGTCAATTGCATCGGAGGTTTGGCATGAATCCGACGCTGTATGGGTTGGGCGTGTTTTGGGGCAATCGCAATATCGCCCTGCTGCTCGGGGCGCTGCTGGCGATCTTTGTGTTGGTCAGACAGAAGCAGGGCCTGACGCTCGCGCGCATCAGCGAACTGATCGAGCCGCCGTTCGCCACCGCTGGAGTGATTATTTTGATTACCAGTGCCGGCGGGGCGTTTGGGTTGATGCTCAAGAACGCCGGCGTGGGCGAAGCGGTGAAATCGCTGGTGGAAGGCCGCGAAGTGAACCTGCTGCTGCTCTCCTGGGTGGTGTCTGCCATTATCCGCGTTGCCCAAGGCTCAGCCACCGTGGCCATGCTGACGACCGCGGCGATGATTTATCCAATCATGACTGGTGGCGCGTCGTTGCCGTATCATCCGGTCTACATCTTCATGGCGATTGGGTTCGGCGCGATGATGTTGTCCTGGATGAACGACAGCGGTTTCTGGGTGGTGGGCAAGCTCAGCGGGTTCACGGAAAAGGAGACGCTGAAGAGTTGGACCGTGGTGGTGTCGGTGAACAGCCTGGCCGGCCTGGTCGTATGTTTGGTCTTCTCGAAGATCCTGCCGATGATCTGAGCTTCACGGTTCAGGGTTCGGGGTTCACGGTTCAGGGTTCGGGGTTCACGGTTCAGGGTTCGGGGTTCACGGTTC
>Ga0247664_1000179_pt1 | contig 16320 bp, 12 predicted proteins | sample CNK05_metaG_FD_182715 | JGI IMG/M metagenome (GOLD analysis project Ga0247664, IMG submission 182715) | Soil microbial communities from Purdue University Martell Research Forest, Indiana, United States - CNK05 | ecosystem: Environmental > Terrestrial > Soil > Temperate forest > Bulk soil...
GTCAAAGAGATGGCTGGGGCAAAAGACCCTTCGGTGATCTCTCCGGGAACACTGGTGTTGTGGAGAATGTTGAGAATCGAGCTGTCAACATTCGCCACCACGATATCAGGCTTCCCATCGCCATCCAAATCGCCCACCGCGATCCTAAAGGAATGGTTGTCGGTCTGAAAATGAACACCGGGCGCGAAGGAATTGGCATCGATCGAACCCAACGTGCTGATATTTCGATGCACCGACACGGTGCTGGGCCCAAGGACGGCGTTGGCCACGACGAGGTCCGGCTTGCCGTCCCCATCCATGTCAGAAATGGCCACCGCGACCGGATGGTAGCCCGCCGGGACATTCACGGGCTCGGCCAGCGAGTCGACGGTAAAGCTGCCCGGACTGCTCAGATTGCGAAAGACGGAAACAGTCTGGCCAAAATCGTTGGGGACCGCGATCTCCATTTGCCCATCTCCGTCCAGATCGCCCATCGCCAGGCTCTGTGGACCGGAACCGGTTGGAAAATCGATCCGGGTGTCAAATGAGTTCTGGCTGAGGTCGGTTCCCTGGTTAATGTTGCGAAACACTGATAGCACGTCGCTATGGTAATTGGCGAAGACGATGTCGACCTTTCCATCTCCATCCACGTCTCCCAGGATGCCATGGGGTGTTTGCAAACTGGGCAGCATGATTGGGGCGGTGAACGAATCGGTCGACAGCTGGCGGTTGCTAAGGAACGTGGGCACGAATGGTCCTGGGGAGTAGGCGATCAGTCCGGCGTGGTTCACCGTAATGGGCTGAAAGGTGGCGGCCACCGGCACGCGCACGCTCAAGGAAGTCCTGCTGGCAGCGGTGATTTCAGCCCGAATGGTGCCGAAGGTGACGATGTTCTCCGCCGGCGTCGCGCCGAAATCTTCGCCCGCAATTACCACCGTGCTGCCGACCGGGCCTTTGTTCGGCGTGACGGAATGGATCACGGGGATGGCCAGCGCCGGGTGCGCCAGCGCGGTCAGGACAAAACCAAGGAAAAGTTGGGCTTTCATAAACGGGCTATTCTGGTTAGCGTCAGGCCTTGTGGCGCCCGCGGCGGCACGCAGATCGAGCGCGTGGCACCAGCCTGCATTGGTTTTCTAGGCGAACGCCGGGATGAGGTTACAAGATTTTCGTGACATGAAGAACGGGAAAGAAGGGGAGGGGGCGACTTCCAGCGAAACCCGGTCAGCGTTTCCGCAGACGCTCTGGACCCTGGTGCTGGAAGCGGCACGGGGCGAGGGGGAGATGTCGCAAGAGGCTCTGGGACGGCTTTGTGTTATTTATCGGGAACCGATTCGTTCCTGGCTCCAGCGCAGCGGCGCCCATCGAGAACAGCTTGAGGACCTTACCCACGGTTTCATGGAGCATTTGCTCGAAGGCCACCGCCTTAAACATGTGGAACGCCGCGAATCCAAGTTCCGCACCTTTCTCATTGAATGTTTGCGACGGTTTGTCCGTGGTGAATGGCGCAAGCAAATGGCCGCCAAACGCGGTGGCGGCATGGAACTGGCCAACGTCGATGACCTGGCGCTGGGTCTGGCCCCCGACCTCGATAAACTCCTCGACCTGGATTTTGCGCTGGCCGTGCATCGCCAGGCCTTGGTCCGGTTGGAGCAGAGGAAGTTCGCGACAGAACCGAAGCGCGCCCGTTTCCTGGAACTGCGGCGCTTCATCTGGGGTTACGATCCCGACTTGTCCTACGGAGAGGTTGGCCAACGCCTGGGGATGACCCCCAATCATGTGAAGAAGGCCGTATTTGATCTGCGTCACGACTATTACGACTCCTTTCGCGACGAGGTCAGCGAGATCGTGGACACCGGGTGGGTGGATGAAGAGACCCGTTATCTGATGACGCTGGTGGCAGAACACGGCAAGGTCGCCGTGGGCGATTTTTGGTAACCTCCCTGGTCCGCGTGCCTGAGAATGTTCAGCCGACTTCGACAGATTGCATCGAATTGAGTGCGTAATGAACGGACCGCAGAAAGGCGCGCGCAGCACGACGATCCGGTATTTCGGCGATTACATTTTGCTGGGCGAAATTGCCGGCGGAGGCATGGGTGTCGTCTTTAATGCCCGCCAGGTGAGCCTCAACCGCAAGGTCGCGGTGAAACTGATCCGCGGCGGTCCCGTCGCCGGCGAATCCGAATTGCGACGGTTTCGCACCGAAGCGGAGGCGGCGGCGCGCCTTGACCATCCGCACATCGTTCCCATTTACGAAATCGGCGAACACGAGGGCCAGCCGTTCATCGCCATGAAGCTCGTGGAGGGCGACAGCCTGGCCGAACGGTTGACCAACGAGAATTCCAGCACACCCGCTTCGGTCTTTGCGATCGAGCAGGCCGCGGCCCTCGTCGCCAAAATCGGCCGAGCCGTCCAGCATGCGCATCAACATGGTGTGCTGCATCGCGACATCAAACCCGGTAACATCCTCCTGGATGCTGGTGGCGAACCGTACCTTACCGATTTTGGTCTCGCCAAGTTGCTCGAACGCGACTCCAGCCAGACCGTCAGCTGGCGTCTCCTGCAAAACTCGAACCAAGTCATTTTCACCGATAACATCGATGCGGGCGTCCCAGGATCGGTTTGGACACCGCGGGCCCACGACCGGCAGTGGCGCGACGTGGCCATGTCGGCGGACGCAACCAAACTCATCGCAGCCGATTTCGGTTATCGCCAGGGCGGCGGTGCGCTCTACACCTCCAGTGACGGCGGCACGTCCTGGACGCAGCATGACTCCAAACGGTTGTGGACATCCGTCACCATGGCGGCAGACGGCAGTCGGTTGATCGCTGCTGCGGTCTTCAGCCGAATTTATCTCTCCACCAATTTCGGCGCCTCCTGGACGCCCCACGGAACCCGAAGGAACTGGACGGACCTGGCGGCGTCGGCAGACGGTCTGAGGCTGGTGGCGCTGGACGCAGGAACGAACACAACGGGCGGCCAGATCTATACTTCCAACGATGGAGGACTCAACTGGACACCGCACGAAAGTGACCGGAACTGGTGCGCGGTCGCCTCTTCGGCGGACGGGAGCAAGCTGCTCGCCGCTGTCGGCGAGGCCGATATCAAGGGGCATCCGATCTATGGGTATTTGTACAACTCTACGGATTATGGAGTGACTTGGACCGCATGCTTAATGGATGAACCGCGCCGCTGGCTGGGTGTGGCGTCGTCGGCCGATGGGACGAAGCTCATCGCCGTCGAACACGATTCTCTCACGGGCCCGGGCGGTAGAATTCATCTCTCGGCTGATTCCGGGAAGACTTGGAGCGTAGCCAATTCCTTTGGATATTGGATGGGGACAGCGTCTTCACCTGATGGGAAACGCCTTATTGTGCTCAGCCATCTTGCTTCTCCTGCCGGCGCCGCCGCCGCCCAGGTTCATATTTCGATCGATTCCGGACTCACCTGGAGTGTCCATCAAATAGAAGGAGCGTTCGCCCGGGCCGCGTGGTCGGCCGATGGCCGCAAACTCGTTACCATCGCGGGCAGTTTTGAAGGCGGGCATAACAATAACATCTACACCTCGGTTGCGACCACGACCCCCGGCCCCGCCGGTGCGTTCGCCGGAGAACCAGGTGCGGAGCTTGATCTGCAATACGTCGGTGATGGCCAATTCCGCATCGTCCATGCGGTCGGCCGCTTTACGGTCGAGGGCCGCGAAGTGCAAGCGACGTTGAAGGCCAGGTGACTGCAACGCGGGACTGACATGACCTTCATTCCACCGCCGCCACCTCAACCCGCAATTGCCGCGTGAGATGCAGCGGTGACGATTGTCTGCGGGATATGCAGAGGCCCGTGCAGCCATGATCCGGGTGAGAACAAAACGTGTCGCTGTCGCCGCCCTCCTCGGCGTGATGCTTTTGGGCGCGGCAGCGGCGGCCTTCCTATTCGCGCACAAGCACAAGCAGCGCGCGCGCGCTCAACTCATGAGGAGCAGCGCCGAGCCCGGTTTCAGGTTTGACCGGCACACTAACGTGGGCTCGAGTGAAGGGCATGCGCCCAGCCGAAGCGAGCTGAGCTGGCTCAAGGAGTTTACCTCCAATATTCCCGTGCTGGTGCTGCGCGCGGTGCGCCCCGGCCCGGTGAGTGGTTCCAAGAGCTACAGCTCGTTCGTGTTGGAAGTTTACGAACCGAAACAAGAGGAACCAACCAGACTCACCAACGCCCCCGTGCTGACCGTGCCGGTTGGGTTGCGCTTGCACGGCATGGTCTCGCGCCAGTTCCCTAAACTTTCCTATCGCTTGGAACTTCGAGCCCCAACCGGTGCCAGCCAGGCCATGCCCCTGCTCGGGTTGCCCGCCGACGCCGACTGGATCTTGCAAGGGCCATGGCTCGACAAATCGCTCATCCGAAACGCGTTCAGCTACGACCTGGCCCGAGCGATGGGTTGCGCCGCCATGCGCACGCGGCCGTGCGAAGTGTTCCTGAGCGATTCTGGCCAGCCCATCAACGAAGCGGATTATATCGGTGTCTATCAGCTCACCGAACGCATCGAGCGCGGACCGGAGCGGGTGAACCTAACCAAGTTGACGCCGGCCGACAACGCGGAGCCTGCCATTACGGGCGGCTACATCCTGGCCTGGGACGTCGGCGCGGGAAATTATCTTCCGACTTGGAAATCGATTCAGGTGAAGTACCCCAAGGAACCGTCGCGCGCTCAAAAGGTGTGGATTGATCGCGCCTTCACCGCCTTCGATCAGGCGCTCAAGGGCCAGGACTTCCAAGACCCGCGCAAAGGTTACGCCGCGCACATCGAGGTTGACGATTGGGTCAACTACATTCTCTTCGAGGAACTCATTTTCAATCTCGATGGTTATGTGCGCAGCTTTTATTTGACCAAAGATCGCGGTGGTAAAATCCGGCCGGGGCCGGTCTGGGATCATGACTTGGCCTTGGGCCATCAGTTTCCTGCCGGAACGCCGTTTACGGTTTGGTGGTTTGTCAGGCGCGGGCCGGCCCACGATTGGGGCGGCCGGCTCATGATGGATCCGGCCTTCGCGGCCAGAATGTCCAGGCGTTGGACTGAATTGCGCCAAGGCGCGTTGAGCGATGCCCAACTTGGCGCGCGCCTCGATGCTTTCGCGGCGCCGCTGCTGGCCGGAGCGGCTGATCGAAATTTCGAGCGTTGGAAAATTCTTAACGTGGAACGGCCGTTCCCGAAGCCCGACGATTACATCACCATTGCCACGGCGAGCTATCCCGAACAGATCGATGCGCTCAAGACGTTCTTGCGTCAACGGGCCGCGTGGATGGATGCGCAGTTAACCGCTGGCAGTCCCTAGACACGGGCCTGGGACTGGCGGTGCGCTGGCTGGCGCAGCGTCACGGGCCCGTCATCTCATCCACAGGGCCGCTTTTACTTCATGGATGAATTCCTCCGCGGTGAATGGTTTCCGGATGAACCGGTTGGGCCTTACGTTGGAGAACCGCAAGTCATTTCTGCTCAAACCGCTGGCCATGAGAATGCGGAGCGTTGGATGGACAGCGAGCGAGCGCAGGATAAATCGCTCCGCCGACATGGAATGGCCGAGGTAATCCATGATGATGAGATTCGGCCGGGCGGTTGTTTCCTCCAACTCGGCGAGTGCTTCCGAGCGATCTTTGAAGCCCTTGACGGTGAAGCCCGTAGCTTCCAACACGATGGTATACAGCTCGATGATCTCTCCCTCGTTATCCACCACATAAATCAACGACGTCTCCGACGAACGCGCCCATGGCAGATAAGAATTGTAGCGGGGAAACCGCTCCAAATGTTGAATGAGTTTCACAGCCTGAATAAGCAGGCCAGCCTGGAGGACTTTTCAACAAAGTGAGAAAACTTTTTCGGCGACGCTGAAAACCTGCGAAGACGGCACGATCGCCGGACGCAAAGATCGTGGAAGCCAGCCCGGTGCAATGGCCGCGAGACAACCGCCCGACTTAAGGTCCCGTAGGGGGACTACGGGTTTCCACGGACCAGTCCAGGCCTGCCTTGGCCAGTTCAGCGCGCAATGCCGGGAGATCCCATACTTGCAAGCGGCGTCCGTCGACGCTGACGGCCAGCTGATGTCCGTCCTGGCTGAGCGCGAGCGGGAGCATTCCGGGCGGCAACAACAGCAACGGTTCAAGGGTGCGCGCGTCGTAAAGGCCGGCCGTGCGCAGATCTTTGGCAAGCCACCAGGTGCCGGCGTCCGGCGTGTAGAAAAGACGGCTGAAGTTTGTCAGGACGCGTGTGCGTTCCCAGGTTTGGGTGCTCCAGAATTCTACGCCCCATCGGGAGGTCACTGCTAATTCCTCGCCGAGGGGTGAGAAGTGAAATTCTCCGATGCTGACGGGGTGAGTCAGCTTTGCGACTGGCTGCAGGTCAGGCAGGCGGTAGATATAGAGCCAGCGGTCGTACGGACGATACATGGCCAGCCAACGCCCATCCGGCGAGGCGCCATTGATTCCGTCCGACGTGCGCACCCAGTGTGCTGCGTTGGTTCCGATGTCCGTCCGCGCGAGCAGCTGAGACCGCCTTCGGGCGGTCAGGACAACGTCGTTGGATCGCACTGAAAGAGACGTAAAGCCGGCGGGTTTGGGCAAGGAAAGCCGCTCCAGGCCGGGCGGCAATCCGGAGTTGGTCCCGGGTGTAATGCGCCAGCGGAAGCATTCCGTGACGCTATCGTTATTTCGGCTGCCGAATAACTCTCGTCCGTCCGCGCTCCAGAACGTTTGCGCCTCGGAGCCTTCCTCAGCAAGGGCGGCGGGCTCTGGCTGCGGGCCGGCCAGATCCCAGACACCCAGGCGCTGGTCTCCGGAAGCCGCCAGACAACGGCCTCCGGGCGAAAAGGACACATGCCGAAGGCGTTGCCCAAGATCCTCCGAGAATTCACGCTCAACTGCGGGCGGTTCGAACGCGTAGAATTGCACTCCGGACGGGGTCACGATGGCACATTGCCGGCTGTCGTCGCGAAAGCTCAGGACGAAACTGTCCAGCCCGATCGTTAAGGCGCGGCGCCTTCCGCGAACATCCCAGCAAATCAACTCGCGCTCCCAACCGCCGCTCATCAAGTAAGCGCCGTCGGGGCTGAACACTGTTAACACGGCCTCCGCCTTGTGTTGGGCCAGGACCCGCAGTTCGCCGGTCTGCGCGTCCATTTCGTACACGGCGCCGCTGCCGTCTGATGCGGCCAGCCAGCGACCGTTCGGATGCCAGTCCAGCGCATAAACGCGCTTGGCAAATGAGTGGGAGGCCAGTTCGCCCGCATCGTCGGCGCGATGAATGGAAACGGCCCAGCCATCGCCGCGCAGATGGGAAGCGGCGACCCGGCGTCCGTCGGGCGAATGAACCAGACGTTCTGGCGGTCCGTCGACCTTGACGGCAGCCAGTTCCTGGCCGTTTTGAAGGTCCCAACATTTGATCCAGCCGTTTGCGGCACCCGCCACCAATTGGGCTAGACGCGGATGGAACGACCAGGCGCTCCAGGCCGCGGCTCGAATGAGCAGCACCTGTTGGCCGGCTGCCACGTGCCAGACTTCCAGGTCCCCGCACGCGCCGCTCGGATCATAATCGCGTTTGATGGCCAGGAACCGGCCATCCCTGCTCCAAAGCGCGCTGTTGGCGATTAAGTTCGTGCTGGCGGGCAGCGCGGCCAGCAGATGGTTATCTGTCGTGTCCCGAATCTCAGCCGGCCCGCGGCCGCGGACCAACGCGATGCGTGCAAAGGAGGGGTCCACTTGGGTCACGGTGCAATCGGGGCCAATCGTCAATTCGCTTTCGAAACGCAGATCCGGCAGAGCCAGCGCCGCCATGGCTTCGCGCCGCAACTCGATTGAATTGGTGATGGTGGCTGCTCGGCCGATGGCGTCCAGCGCGCCGACGCGCTGGCCTAGTTCACCGCTGCGCACGGTGGCGCGAGCTTGTTCGAGCAAGGCGGTATACAGCTGCTGCCGCGATTCCCGCTCGGCATTCTCCGCGCGGGCCAGTGATTGCTGCGCCTGTTGTTTTAGTTGGGTTTCCTTGGCGCGGTTTTCGGCGGCCAGCCTGGCGCGCCAATTGGCCACCAGCGCCGTCACCAGCGCCAGCGCCACGCCGATGGCGGCGCCGGCGCCGACCCGTCGCCAATGGCGCACGCGTTTCTCCAACGCGCGCAAGCGGCGGATGCTCTGTCCGCTGTGCAGGAGAGTCAGGTCGGCTTGCATCTCTTCGGCGCTTTGGTAACGGCGTTCCTTGGCCCCTTCACAGGCTTTGAGAACCACCTCGTGAAACTCCAGCCATTCGGTGCCCGCTTCTTCGGCAAACCACTCCGGCGGCACTTTCGGAAATTGCTCCGGCAGATAGCCAGTGACGGCTTCGTATAACACCATGCCAAAGGCATACAGATCGGCTGCCGGGGACCCGGGTCCTTCCGGCGGGATATAACCTTCCGTCCCGACAAACGTGCGGCCTTCCATCTTCGTGGACACCAGGCCGATGTCGGCCAGTTTCGCGCGGCCCTCGACAAAGATGATGTTGCCCGGCTTCACATCGCGATGCACCAGGCCGCGGTCATGCAATCGCGCCAAACCGCCCACCACGTCGAGCGCCACGCGTAAACACTGCGAAACCGGCAAGCGACCCAACCGCTTGAGCGTGGAGCGAAGGGTGCGAGGCGAGTAATTGTTCACGGGTGAACGACTAGTCTGGGCGTCAACCGTGGCGAGTTGTGCGTCGTCTGCCGCCTCGCTGGTCATGATCCCGCCATTCAGGTCCATCCCTTCGTCGGCATCCGCCAATTCCATCACATAATAGAAATAACCTTGCGTATCCCGGCGCCCGACGTGAAGCACATGGACCAGGCCGTCGGCGCTGCGCGAGACGGGTTCGTAGCGTTGGATGCCTTCGAACTCACGCAGGTACGGCCGATCGCTGTCGAATTGCTGACGTTCCACTACTTTGACCGCGCGTAATGCGCCCATGACATTGCGCGCCAGCCACACCTCGCCATAGGAGCCCCGCCCAATCGGCCGGAGCAAGGTGTGATCGGGGATGGTGGGAGGAGCGGACATCACTCCGTTTCCCGCCGTAACCGGGTGATTTCGGCCTTGAACAATTTGCCGACTCGATGCCGCGCCAGATAGACCTGCATCAGGCTTACGTCGAGCTTGCGGGCGACTTGTTTCAGCGGCACTACGCCCAGCGCAGCCAGCTCAAAGATCATCAATTGCTGGGCGCTGACTTTCAGGCCAATCCGGCGCAGCGCCGTCTTGGCCAGATTCTCTTCCCATTCTCGCTGCCAGATCTCGTCCAGGGCATCGCCGGCCGGGTCCGGGACAGATTCCCAGACCGTGAGGTCATCTTCTTCCAGGCCCAACGTGGGCAGGAACGGTTCCGTTGCCTTCGCGCGGCGGCGATGGACGGAGATGCGCGAACGGGTAACCCGCCGCAGCCATGACTTGAACGAGCCGCGGGTGGGGTCGTAGCGGAACTTTGGCATCCGCCGCGTTAGATAGATGAAGGTGTTTTGGACGACGTCCTGGGCGGCGGCATGGTCGAGACCCGCCTGCCGGGCGACCCGGTAAATCAGCCGCCAATACATATCGAAGAACACCCGCCAGCCGTCGTGATCCTGCCAGTCGCGCAGGCGCGACAAGAGACTCTGGCGGGTGGACAAAATCGAATCGGTGCGGTGTTCGGTCAACATGGTCAGCATGGTTGTTCCAAGCTAAAATAAGCCCCGCGCCCCCGCTTTCCTTTCACGGGACTTGCGTGAGAAGCTTTAGGGGACACGTCACTAAAACCTCCGTAATCGTATCCCGCTGGCTGATTGCGACAAGGGGTGAATTTCACGGACAAATGAGGATTCTGCCGGACGGTCGCTCCCATCAACCGACTCCATCAGGCCACCCGAAACTTCGGCATCAACCCGGTTCGGCTCTCACGGCCGACTATATTTTTCCGCCAACAAGCTCTCAATCTTGCCTTCAAAGTCGGCAACGGCGCCAGACGCCCGGACGTCGTCAAAACGCAAACAGCCTTGTTTGTCCACCAGGAACATGTGAGGGAATCCATTAATGCCAAATTCGGCCGTAAACTTGTTGGCGGCGCGCCCTTCGAAATACTGAGGCCAAGAAATTCCCTTCTCCTTCAGGAATTTTTCTAACGTGGTTTTGTCGGTGTCGCTGCTGATGCCAATCACCGCAAATCCTTTTTCCTGATACTTCTCGTAGGCGGCCTTCACTCGTGGCAACTCCTCAACACATGGCTGGCATCTGGTGTACCAGAAATCGACCAGCACAACTTTGCCGCGCATTTGAGCCAAATCCACTTCGCGCCCATCCAGGGCGGTAAATTTCATGGGCACAGGCTTGCCTTGCAGGTTGAGACGATACTGATGGCCGTGCCACCAGGTGGTGAAACGATTCGTGTGCGGCGGTTCGGCCGAACAAATCGAAACACAGGCCAACGAAAACAGAAGAATGGTGAGGCAACGCATCGGCAGCCGATACATACTTGCGGCAGCGCTTCCGTGATGGTCCTGATGGACTCGCCTATGTTCCGTCGATTTCTGCTCCGACGCCAGTTGAAAAGCCACGCTGCGTCGCCTTCTCCCAGACACGACATTCTTTTCTTGCAGAGCTGCTTCCGGTGTCATGTGCCGACTTCCTAAATAACCCCGTCCGCCAATGATGACAAGTTCGGGCGTGCCGGAGTGTGGCGTTCGCCCTCTGCTAAGGCAAAATCAGCACCCGGTACAAACGCTGAGTTTCTTGGAGTGGGACGATTTGGGTGAAGGAAGTGAACGCGTTAGAGGCCAGCAAGGATGGATTCACTGAATTCCATCTCGTATACAACCCGGAAGGGGTCCTAAAACCCGGCGACCATTGCACGAGATAGCGCACGCCCGGCGCTGAAGGCCAGCTGAGCATCACCTCATCTCCGCGTTTCGAGATGTGCAGCGTGCCTGGGTGCGATTCCGGGTTAGTGGGATCGAATCCCAGCTCCAGTTCACTACGATTGAAGTATCCATCTCCATCGCGATCGAGGGCGAGCCGAACGCCGGACCCCTGGGGGACGAGCATGGCGGTGAGTTCGTTGCCTGGGGCTGCCACCGCTAACAGATCATTTAACGCCACGGGCGGTTCGTCATGATGATCGGGCCGAAACGTCTGAGTGAAGCGTTGGAACAGCCAAGAGCGCGTATGTCCCTCCTGATTCCCGTAGACGATGAGTTCCAGGCGGTTATCGCCTCGAGAGGCCAGACCGATCATGGAGTTGAGCAAGGGGGTGGACGTCGGACTGGTCAGGGTGACTTGGCGTCCGGCTGACGCAGCCACATCCTGGCTGGGGGTGGCAGCCGGGTTGGCAGCTGAGCCGGTAAAGCAGAGGAGGAAAGCCACCATGTCAGCGATTTTCTGATCGTTGTTGAACGCGCCCGGAAATCCATCAACCAGGAACTGCGTCAGGCTGGTCACGCGACCGTCATGCATGAACCCGAAGCCGGCCCGGCTGTTGGTGCTCAGGCCATCCATCCCGACCTTGTCGGCCAGGCTGCGCAGTTGAGAGATGAGAAAGGCGCCTTGCGTCCCGTTGCGTGCGGAAAAGTTGAGGCCGCTGTCTGCCCCGCTGCGTCCGCTGTTGCGGGTGTGACAATTCTCACAGTTGAGCTGGAAAGCGTTCGAGCCGGCGCCGGCGTTTCCCGGCGGAAGCGGTTGACGCACTCCGCCCCCCAATGGAACCCGCCCGTAATGGCCGGACAACGGCATCTGAGTGGGAAGAGCATTGGAAAAAGTTCGATAATAATTTGGTGGAAAGGAAATGCTGGCCAGCATCTGTTTGAAATCGGCCATCTCATTGGCGGTGAGTTGCGTGTCGCGGTTCAACAAGGCGGTGAAGGTCTGATTAAAATCCTCGATGCCGCGGCGATCTCCGCGCCAGTGCAGGCTCGCCTGCGAAAGGGCGCGGCCGTTGAAGTTGGTCGGAGTGATGATGTCCTGCAACGTCTGCGTCACCATCGGCCCTTTCATCGGGTGAAACACGGTATTATTGGTGACCCGGCTTCCTGAGGGATCGCCCAGATCCCAGGCCAACCGATCCATGCGGCCGTCCGGATGACAGGAAGCACACGAAGCGATGCCCAGGCCAGAGTTGCGGTGGGTGTCGTAAAAATGGCTTCGGCCGCGGCGCACGGTCGAGGGCGTGGGGTCAAAGACGGGCTGATTCGTGAGCAACACACCCGCGGCTGTGTCCACCACGGAAATGCTCGAAGAAAAACGGTTCCAAACGTAAAGACGGTCCCGGGCCTCGTCGATGGCCATGCCGGTCGGGCCCTCGCCCAATTCGAGCGGTCTCGGATTCACCCGATTCCCATGCGCGTCCACGATGATCAGATTGCCTGATCCCATTCCAGTGATATAGGCGCGGGTGCCGTCCGATCGCCATTCGATCCCGCGCGGATCGCCAATGGACTGACTACGCTCCTCCGGAGGCAAACTGCGGGCGATGTAATCCAGGTGCGGATTCAGATCCAGCACTTGACTGGAGCGGGTCTCCGGATTCACCAACGCGAGGTTTACCCTGAGGAAGACGCCCTTTAATATAGGCTCGAATCGCCGTTCATTCGTGGCGTCCGTGCCCACCACGCTGATTTCACCCGTCACTGGATTTACCGCAAGCGCCATGCACTGATTCATCAGCCGATGCGCATAACTAACTTCCAGAGTCGCGGTATCAATGATCGCCACGTCCCGATCCGGCAGATCCCAGCCCCGCACTCGCCCTGAGAGCGCCGCGTTGGTGCCGGACACCCATTCCGTCCAGTCGCCGTGATTGTCGTCCATCCAACGGCCGGCGGCGTTCTTGCGCACGATCTGGCTCACGCGTGGCGCCGGGCCAGGCACCGCGATCGGTGGATTAAAAGTGGTGCCGTCATTCGGCGGCGGATCCACCCCGCGATAGGGCCCGCGAGGATCCTCCAATGGCCCGGGCTCCGGAGCGTTGTTCAAAGGCGTCAGCCGCCGGCCCACCACCGTTGTGCCATTGCCCGATTCAAAAATGGCCACATAAACCTTGGCTCCATCTGGGCTGACGGCCAGGGCGCGTGGTCGCTCGCCTTCTATGGCAATATTCGTGACGGCCACTCGCGTGCTCGGGTCAATCACGAACACCGCATTCGTGCGCGAACAGGATACCCAGGCCCGCCGAGGTTGCCCGGCGAAGACCAAATCGCTGGGCCCGGCCGGCGTTTCCAGGGTGGCTACCACCGTCAATGTCCGCACGTCAATGATGCTGATGGAGGAGGAAATGAAGTTCACCACCCACAGTTCGTTCGCGGAAGCGAAACGGGCCGTGACCGGATCCAAGCCGACCGAGACGCTGCCAGACGATCTGGGCAAACCCGAACTAACATCGAACAGTTCCGCGCGCGCGTCCGGCAAGTTGCACACGGCCAGGGTGCGGCCGTCCGGACTCAAGGCCACCGGATGCACGGGCGCAGTTTCGAAATTGAGGAAGCCGGCGGCCGCACCGGAGACAGCCCGAGTCATTCCTGCGACGACCACGGCCAGCACAAAAACGCGCGACACCAAATACCAAGAACCACCCGGAACGAAACGATGGAAGTCCTTCATAAGGCAGGCTCCTGGATCTGTTGGGTGAATGTGGCGCGAGGCTACTGCGCTCGCTTTGGCTCACGCAAGTCCTTTGTTGGCCGACGCCGTGCTGCCGGAGAACTGGAAGGTGGTCCGGAAATAATAACTCGTCACCGCCGGCGAGACAGTTAAGTCGGTCAGGATGGGCGCATGAACCAGGTAGGGTCCTGGCGTGTCAGGCTCGTGTCCCAAAAACCCCAGCCCGCGTGGCCAGTCTTGATCCGAGAAAGTGTTGGTCGACCAGGAGGGGTCCGGTTCCAGTCCGCTTTGGTTGTAGGCCCATTGATTGGTGAACGACAAGAGGACATCAGCGACCATTCGGTGTCGCTTGAAGTTTTGGATATCAGCAGTCCGACAAATATCATCTCTCTGGGCCAACTCCAATCGGAAGGCCACCTCGTCGAAGGCCCAATCCGAATCAGCGGCTCGCACGCTGTTTGCGCGGGTTTTCACGGCGGCATTCAGTTGCTTGAGGTAAGCAATCCCTCGAACATTACCATTACGTCGGTTTCTGAAACACGACCAATCCCGCCAGTATGCGCGTCTCCGCCGTCTCTGATACCTTTGCCAGCTATTGGAGCATCGATGCCGCTGATCACCATGTCTTCGTCGCCGATGATTTGGATGGTTTGCAGGTCTTTGACGTGAGCAATCCCGCGAGGCCTGTCCGCCTGGCGAAACGCCCGAACAGACCATTACCCCGACCACCGCGTGCGCAATCCTATTAGCCGGTCCGCCGAACTAACCAGGGTAGCGCCTGCCGGCGCAACCCTGGGCTTTGAGTCTAAATCCAGTTGGGATTCAACTGACGCGTGACGGCGCATCAGTGAGAATAAGCTTCAACTCTTCTGGCTGCGTCACGTTGTCTTCGGCCGGATGCGGAGTTGGAGCAGGTCATCGAGGACTGCATCGACCTGCAGTTCCTTGGCCCACTGACGGAGATAGGCTTGATTCAGGCTGGTCCCCTGCACGGCAACGATTCCCGCGGCGTCACTCAATTGCCGCTCTGAAGGGGTGATGCAGTTCCAATAGAGCTTGTGCAGGATGACATCCTCCGCCGTCGCCAACCATGCGCTTTCGCCGAAGAGGGAGACGGCGGCGCGGCGCGAGAACATCTCGCGCTCGAATCGGACAGGACGCAGGAGCCAGAAATCCACTTTCAACGCGGAACGAGTATCGATGGCGTTGAACTGATACGGCGGCTGAAATGCGGCCCGCACGGATAGTTCGTCGATATAATAATCAGGCTGAAACGATTGGACCAACTGGGATACAGCCGAAGGAGGTAATTGGATGACAAAGTCGATGTCGTGGGTCGTGCGCGGAATCCCCCAATAGTTGCTCGCCATCGAACCGGTCAGCATGTAGGTGAGCCCGCACTGATTCAACCGCCGAAGGCAATCGACGAGCAATTCGCGCTCGGTCACAAGGTTCTCGCCAGTTCAAGGCGCCCGCGCAGCAGGCGGTTAACTTCAGCTTCGTTCGCTTCAGGGTGCTGCCGCCTGATGCCGGCGCGCGCGAGCTCGCAGGCCAATTCATGGAGCTCCATGGCCAGCGCCAGGCGTTGCTCACCCGTCATCTGGCGATAGCGTTCGATCTGAAGTTGCAGAGCCGCATCCGGTGTCATGTGCCAGCTTCTAAATAGCGCCGGTCCCAGGAACGTTCTCGGGACAAAGGCCGAAATCGCCCTTTTCGGGACAAGCTCTAAATAGCGCCGGCCGCTCGAGATGACAAGTTCGAGTGTTGCTCAAATTACTCTCATTGCTGCCCAATTAGGCTTGGGACTGCGCCTCGGCGCCACTTAACGTCATTTTGAACAGGAGGAGACGAGAATGAAATTGATCAGACCAGTCGCTGCGGCGTAGGCTCCCGCCAATCGCAGATCGCGCATGCTATGTTGACGCGGTTTCTCCTCCCCACGGTATTGCTGGCGTCGACCGCCTTAGCGCCGGCGGAAGAAGAAAATCCGCTTGGCTCAAAAGAGCCCTTTCGGATTCGCATGGCTGAGGAGCAGGTGCGCAACCCCTATCTCCGCGTCTCGCTTATCAAATGCTCCGGGAATGTCGCAAGGTGGACAACTGCATTGGCTACGTGGCCTGGCACCTGCGTTCCAATCCCAACTGGCTGTTCCGCCGGGCCCTGGGTTATTACGGCAAGAACCCGGAGCCTTATTCCGATGAACCGTGGGTGGCGCTACTGGAAGAACGATTTGGGGATCGCCGGGCCGCTCAGCATCTCTTGAAGGCCTTCGATGCGTCCGCTCGCATCACCATGAATCGGTGCGCCTTTACGAGACGGCCATCCGTTTTCTGTGGGAGCATATCGACAAACAGTCGGGCCACATGAAAGCGCGCTGGGGCGGCGCCAATTGCCGGAGGCGAGGAATTGGACTCTTCAGTCCCAAAACATGCGCGCCGGAAAACCATCGATGGTGATGAGCACCACATGCCGGTCATCCGCTGCGCGACAGACCCATGCGGTGGTTAAGCAAAGGAACAAGATGACGCTCGTCCTGATTCTTCTCCTAGCGTTCTGCCGTGTTCTGGATCCGCGTTCACGTTGGCGAACGTCTTTATTGTTACCGATTCCCATTGGTCGTTCCGTCAGTCGCTTCGGTCAGAGTGATGGCTCGCAAGAATCGCAAAACGCCGCCGTCCGTGACAATGGCGAGGACGTTGCCATCGGGAGAAAACTGCACGAGGCGCACTTGGT
>Ga0247664_1000180_pt1 | contig 16269 bp, 7 predicted proteins | sample CNK05_metaG_FD_182715 | JGI IMG/M metagenome (GOLD analysis project Ga0247664, IMG submission 182715) | Soil microbial communities from Purdue University Martell Research Forest, Indiana, United States - CNK05 | ecosystem: Environmental > Terrestrial > Soil > Temperate forest > Bulk soil | place...
CTCGGCCAACTGTTGCTGGAACTCGGCGCGTTGCCTTTCCAGACGTTCGGCCTGATAAGCGGCGTTGATATGCCAGAAGGCAATCGGCGTGCCTACCCCCAACGCCGCCACCGAACACAACGCCACAGCAGTCAGCCCCGCCATGGCCGGCCGGCGGGTCATCCATTTCCAAACGCGCTCGGTGGAACGCACCGGGCGCGCCTGGACCGGTTCATGACGCAACCAACGCTCCAGGTCATCCGCCAGCGCCCCCGCAAAGAAGTAACGGTCTTCCGGACGTTTCTGGAGGCAACGCAGGCAGATAATCTCCAGATCCCGATCGAGATCCGAACGAAGCAAACGCGGCTTGGGCGGTTCGCGTTGCAGGATCTTCTGCAGCATCTCCCCCACCGTGTCGGCCTTGAACGGCGTGCGGCCCGTCAACATTTGATAAAGCACCACGCCCAACCCATAAACATCGGTGGCCGTGCCCAATTGATCGGCCTGACCGCGCACCTGTTCGGGCGCCATATAATGCGGCGTGCCAGCCGAGCCTTCGGATGGAATCAGCAGCTCCTGGTTCTGGCGAAGTTTGGCCAGCCCGAAGTCCGTGATGAACGGTTCGCCCGCAATATCGATGAGAATGTTGGCCGGCTTCACGTCTCGATGCAGCACGCCGCGTTGATGGGCGGCATGCACCGCTCGCGCCACCTTGACGATCACTTGCGCGGCGCGCCGTCCGGGCCAGGCCTGGCCGTGCAACGCTTGCGCCAGGTTCCCCCCCTCAATCAGCCGCATCGTATAATAATGATGCCCCTCGCATTCCCCAATGTCGTAGATCGGAACGATGTTCGGATGATCCAACCGCGCCGCCGCTTCCGCTTCCCGATAAAAACGTTGCACGAAATCCCGTGAAGCAAAGGCGCCCGCCATCATCATCTTCAGCGCCACCGTCCGTTTGAGGCTCACCTGGCGCGCCTTGAAAACCACGCCCATGCCGCCCCGGCCGATCTCCTCGATCAATTCATAGTCGCCGAAATAGCGCACCTCACCGGGGGGCAGCGGTGCGCTTGGATCCACCCCGGCCCCGGGCCCGCCTGCACCTGCGGACGGGGTGTCAGACTTCGCCGTTTGGTCGTGCAGCGCCACGTCAAACAAACAGGCCGCACACAACGACTCCGGAGAATCCGCGGACAACACCGCTCCGCATTCAGGGCAGGTTTTTCCCGGATTTGGCATGGCTTAGGCCATGTTCGCCTGAAATGCCAAAGTTGCAACCCCGGTTCGGACATGGATCGCGGGCGCGCGCATTCACGCACTGCCGCTCGAGCAACGCGACCTCGGCAAGTATTCAACACACTAACGGGCGGAATCCCCTCTCCCCTCAACGGGGAGGGTAGGGTGAGGGGTGAGAATGGCAGAAAATGTTCGCCTCGAGGACAGTGTCTAAGAAATTTACCCCTGCGGGCCGGCCCGGCCCGCAGCGGGTTGGCCGCGTGGGACGTGTTGGGACGTGCGGATTGATGACTGGACGTTGTTGATTGAGGATTGTTGATTACGGTTCAACCAGGGACTCCACCGAGCAAGCAATCTAGAGTTTTGTGGTGCTGTAGCATTCAAGGTGATGCAGGGACTAATGCCAAAGCCACTCCAACCGCCGATCACATCAACCCCTTGATGGCCTCGGCGTGGTAGAGGAAATGCGGGCGGCCGGTCGTGTCGTTCCAGGAGATGGACCGCGGCAGGCCCAGCGCTTCGTAGATGGTGGCGGCGAGATTCTCAGGCTTTTGCGGATCTCGATCCGGATAAGCACCGATGTTATCGCTGGCTCCGATGACCGTGCCGCCGCGCACGCCGCCGCCGGCCAGGAACACCGTCTGACACGCGCCCCAATGATCGCGTCCGGGCAACGACGCGCCCGGCAGGGTGGAGATCTTGGGCGTGCGCCCGAACTCACTGCCCATCACGATTAAGGTTTCGCTGAGCTGCCCGCTGGCGGTCAAATCATCGAGCAACGCGCTCACCGCCCGGTCGAGTGGCGGCAGCAGGTAGTTTTTGAGATTCGGGAAGGCCGACTGATGAGTGTCCCAGGTTTCGTCATTGCCGAGGTTAACCTGGACGAGCCGCACGCCCGTTTCGACGAGGCGCCGCGCCATCAAGAGCGACCAGCCGAAACTATTGCGGCCGTAGCGTTCGAGCATGCGGACATCGACGTTTCCCAGATCAAACGCGTCGTGCACTTTGCTGTTGGAGAGCAGCGACACGGCCGCTTCGCGGTAGCGGTCGAAATGTCCATCGCCCGCGGCGTCGGATAATCCGCGCGATTGCCGTTCGATTTCATCGCGCAACGCCACTCGATCGAGCACGCGCCGCAGGCTCAAGCCTTGGGGCAAGGACAAGTGCGGCGCCTGGAAACGCAGGCCATCGTCTGTCACCTGCCCTTTCTCGTGGTGAAACAGGAATTCCGGGAAGGCGCCGTAATGTTGCGGGTGATAGGGGGACATTTCCAGGAACCAAGGCTCATAACGCTGGCCGAGCAACGCGGCGAATTGTCCGGGAATCACCCGCCCAGTCATGTGGACGATCTTGTCCGGCAATACCACGGCCGGCGGAAGATTGTTGCGCGGCGACGCCAGCGCCGTGGCCAACGCGGCGATGCTTGGCCAGTCGGAGGGCTTGGGTTTGTTCGGATCAAATCCCTCCGGCAACTCCGTTCGCCCGGTCAACATGATGTGGTGCCCGGCCGAATGATCATTGGACGGATGGGTGAGCGAACGGACCAGCGCCCATTGCGACGAGCGCTTGGCCAACTCGGGCAAGTGCTCGCAGATTTCAATGCCCGGCGTGCGGGTCGGGATGGGCCGGAATTCCCCGCGGATTTCCTCCGGCGCATCCGGCTTGAGATCGAAGCTTTCGTGCTGCGCTAGGCCGCCGGAAAGGAAGATGTAAATGACAGATTTAGCGCGGCCGCCCGGGGTGTTGGCGCTCGGCGCGGCCAACGCTTTTAACGCCGCGAGATGATTCACGCCCAGACCCAGCAAGCCGACGGCCCCCGCCTGGATCGCACAACGCCTCGTCACGCGGCTGCCAGGATGGGCTCCGCCGGAATGCGCGAGGAAAGGCCGTGGATACATGGATGAGCGGGTAAAGCAAAAATCAAATCAAGCTGCGAATCGGTTCCCCGCGGGTCATGGCCTCAACCACGCGTTGGGGAATGCCCGGCATCAGGCGCACCTGACCGATGTCGAGCAGCGTATGCATGATCGTCGCCAGCAAATCCTTCATCGTCACCGGCTCCGACGCCGGCTCGCCGCCGTCGCGGGACGACTGGCCGACCACCCGGCCCATTTTCAGTCCGCCGCCGTAGAGGAGTAAGGGCGCGAGATTCCCCCAATGATCGCGTCCGCCATTCTTGTTAAGCGACGGCGTGCGGCCCATCTCGCCGCAACAAACGAGCAGGATCTTTTCGTTGAGCCCGCGCGCTTCGACATCCTCGATAAACGCGGACACGGCGCGATCGAAGGGCGCCCCGACGTAATCCATGCCCACGGTCATCGGAGCGTTGTTTTCGTCGGCGTGCATGTCCCAGACGAAGCTGGTCGTGACGGTGACGAACCCGGCGCCGCGTTCACAGAGGCGGCGGGCCAGCAGAAGCTGGCGGCCGAGAGTGAGCGCATTGGTGGCGTAATGGTCGATGTTCTTCCACTCTTTGCTGATGCGATCACGCGGCAACAGCGGCGCGGTGTCGTAACGCTCAATCAAGCGCGGGTCCTCGCGGGAAAGATCGAAGGCGTCCGATACCCCACGGCGCAACGCGTCGAAGGCTTGTTGCTGGAACACGCTGAACCCTTCGATTGCACCGGTAGTGTCGGTCCAGCGTTTCCAGTCGTCCAACACCCCGAGCAGGGCTCGGCGATCCTCAAACCGGCCTTCCGGTAAATTCAAACGCATGTCCTGCTGCAAGCCCGCTCCCGCCCCGGGCACAAACGGCGCAAAGGTCCGGCTCAATTCACCTGTCCCCTCGAAATTGCCGAACTCCGTCACGGCCGCCATCGCCTTCGGCTCCACCGAACGCGGGAATAAGGCCACGTTGGTCGGCATGGCGGTATCCCGGCGCGACGGGCCCGCGATGCTCGAGTAAAGCGAACCCATGTTGGCCCGGAGCGTGTCCGCGCCCACCACCGGTTTGATGTCGTGATTGCCGTCGCCGGTCACGAACGAACGCACCACGCTGAATTTGTGGGTGAGCCGGGCTAATTGCGTGAAGGTGCTGCCGAACGTGACGCCCGGGAGCGTGGTCTTGATCTCCCCTGTGGCACTACGAGTGGTCGACGGCGCGTCCATCTTCGGATCGAACGTCTCGAACTGCGACGGTCCGCCATGCATGAACAGGAAGATGACCGAACGATCCTTGAGCGGCAGCTTGCGGGCATTCGCCGCGGCCCGGACGGCGAACCAATCGCCCAGCGTTAACCCGCCGAGCGCCAGCCCGCCGATGCGCAAGAACTGGCGGCGCTGCCAGCGTCCGGCCTGACGGAAGTGATCCTGCACGGTCAGCATATCACGGGAAGGGTGGTGGTTTGGCTTGCGCCGCTCTTTACTTCGCCCAGAAGCCGGGGACTGGCGCAAGGCAAAAGCAAAAGGGAAAGCGGAAAGCGGAAAGCGGAAAGCGGAAACGCGGAAACGCGGAAACGCGGCTGCGGTCAGGGCAGGAAAATGACCGGCAGAAAGATAGGGCCAGGCAGAACGTCAGTGAATGAACAGCCAGGAACCAGCAACTAGATCTGCGCTGATGCTCACCGAAATGTCATGTACTGGACGGCTGTCCGCTCAATCGGCACCGATGATTTTGAAAGCAGACGCATCTCTCCGTTCTGGTGGCCCCAGACTTCCTTGACCTTTCTGATCTGACCGACCTGGATGGGATCAACATCAGTGCCGCTGCCCGTTACGTCGGCTTCCTCTCCGATGAAGATCGCGCAAAACGTGCGGGCCGAATACCAGGTGAGAACGCCGGCCTTGCTCTCCTGCCCGCCATTGAACTCAAACTGGATCGGCGTGCTTAATCGGGTCAGGCGCCCGTGGTCGTTGAGCAGCACGACAAAATTCTCCGAACCATTTCCGTGATTGCCATAGGCGGCCAGCTCCACCAGCACGTCGGGGTCGCCGTCCCGGTCAATATCCACACACCCCACGTAACGCGGAACACCATCCAGATCTCCTTCAAACCGCGTCCGGCCGTTTCGATCCTGGATGATATAGGCTTGACGGGATTCGTCGTGGAACAGGACGAATGATTCGGAGAAGGAAGGATGAACGTTCGTCAGTTGCCACCGACCCTTTCCTGAGGCCACCCGAAACTTTTGATGGACATTGATGTCCATGAGGGAGGGCAGCGCACATTGAGAAAACGAGAATGCTGGACGGGGCTCTTGAGTCTGCTCGGGCCGCGTCGCGCCCGAGGTCAGCGCCAGGGCCGCCAGCGCGGTTGCGATGGGCCTGTGCATGTTAATCTGCTTGAACCAAACCAAAGCAGCGCCAGCCCAATGCAAACGAAACCGAAGATCGAGAGGAAAATATGCATGGGTCGTCGCGCACCGAGCGGCAATGCTTCTTGGGGCCTCGGCCACCGTTTTCTTTTGCAGCATCTGTGCAGGGGGTGGCGATGGGAGCAGCAGGGTGCCATGGCCACGCCAACGGCGTGGCGGGAAACCAGCGAAGGGCAAGCCCGTGAAACGGGCGCCGCCCTGGTAGCAAAGGCCCGAATATTAAGATTGGCGCCCCAGCGTGGGCGCCAGGAATGCGCGGAACCGGCAGGCGCCGTGCGTGCTGGGCGTATTCAGGAACTGCCCCCGCACAAGGCAGCTCGGGGCGCGGCGTTTACGCCGCTTCAGCGTCCGTCGGCTCCAGGACCAAGGAACTACCCAACAGCCCGCCCCGAGCCCGTCGAGGGGCTTCCTCCGATCCCCATCTCGAAGCGGCCTAAAGGCCGCGGTCTCGGGGGCAGTAACCAAATGCGCCCGTGCGTGCTGGGAATCCTGTTTCCGTCTTGTCACATGGCTTCACTTTTGACATGCTGGATGAGCATTCCCACCTGCATTGCGCAGCGCGTGTCGGTGTCGTTATGAACCGAATTATACTTTTTGTACTTCTGCTCGGCTGGTTGCCCCGCGCTTTGGCTGTCGATTGCGTGGTGGTGTTCAACGAAATCCATTATCACCCGCCGACCAACGAAACGTCGTCGGAATGGGTGGAATTACACAACCAGATGGCGATCGACATCGATCTGTCGACCTGGTCGCTGACGGGGGACATCGGCTACACGTTCGCGGAAGGCACGATCATCCCGGCCGGGGCTTATCTCGTTATCGCCAGTGACCCGGCTGCGCTGAAAGCCTCCGCCCATATCACCAATGTCCTGGGACCTTTTACCGGGCGCCTCAACAATTCCCAGGGCACAGTCCGCCTGCGCGATCGCAATGATCGGTTGATGGACGAAGTCCAGTATCGGGACGGCGGCAAATGGCCGGTGGCGCCGGATGGTTCCGGAGCGACCCTGGCCAAAATCGATCGTAATTCCACCAGCGGCCAGCCGGAACATTGGACCTCCAGCGTGCTGGCCGGTGGCACCCCTGGCATTCCGAATTTCCCGGACCCCAATGCCGGAGCGAGCCAGAGCCGGACGCTGATCCCTTTCACGTCGCTCTGGCGGTTTGATGCATCCGGCACCGACTTGGGCAGCAATTGGCGCGCACCGGGTTTCGACGACAGTGCCTGGCGCGGAAGGAACAACGCCACGCTGGTCTCCTATTGGCCCTTCGACGGGAACGCCAATGCTGTCCGCGGTGACAATGGCGACATGGTGGGCGCGGTGACTGCGTCGCCGGATCGGAAAGGCGTGGCGGGCGGGGCCTTGGGCTTCACCGGGTCTCTCTCGCAAAGCGTGCAGGTGGCGGGCGGCGGCGGTCTCAATGGAGCCACGGCGGGCACCATCAGTTTGTGGGTGAAATGGGTCGGCATCCAGGATGCCGATTGTTGCGGATCGTTTGGCGTGGTGCTCGCCCGCCAGGCGAACGGCCTGTTCTCCGACGACGTGCTGGGCTTGAGCTCCAGTTCTCCGAACGCGGCGCATGTGGTTTGGAAACAATCCGGCGCTTCGGCCGTTCTGCTCACCGGAACCAGCGTGGTAGGCACCAATTGGCATCATATCGCCATCACCTTCAGCCCCAGCGGCAGCACGCTTTATTGGGATGGCGTGGCTCAGGCGAATGGGGCCGGCCCGGCCCTGAACAATAACCCGTCCGTGCCGCTTTCCATTGGCGCCTGGATCGGAGACGGCGGCGGTTATTCGACGTCGTTCCTCGATGACCTGGCGATTTGGGACCAACCGCTCACGGCCGCACAGATCGCTCAATTGGCCGCCGGGACCGCGACGCCTCTCACCTTCGCAGCGCCAGAAGGGGCGGTCTACTATGCGGGCGATGGGCGGTTGACCAGCAACGATGAACTGCGCCAGACGTCGTTGCCGCTCGGGCCTAACACGTACTATTTCCGCAACACGTTCACCTTCGACGAGGATCCCGCCAACACGGAGTTGAACCTGGACTTGGCGGTGGATGATGGGGCGGTATTTTATCTGAACGGCCAGGAGGTGTTGCGCCAAAACATGCCTGCGGGAGTCATTAATTATTCCACGCGCGCTTCTCAGGTGGTCGGAGATGCGCCCTTGCTGACTGGGCTCACTGTTCCCACGTCGGCGCTGGTGCGCGGCACCAACGTGCTGGCGGTCGAGGTGCATCAAGCCCTGGCCACTGATCCGGGCATGGTCTTCGGCGCCGGCTTGAACGCGGTGATCACTCCGCGGCCGCCCGTGGAGCGGCCGACGCTCATCGGGCGCAATGACGCCTGGAAATTCGACGCCTCCAATACTGACCTCGGCACCGCCTGGCGCGCGGATATCTACGATGACCACACCTGGTCCACCAACGCGGCCATCTTCTCTGCCGGCAGCGGCGCGGTGGACGGTATTGGGCCCGAACGCCTCACGAATGTGGCGGTGAGTGCTTCCAGCGAACTCACCACGAACAATCGCCTGGCCATTGACGCCGTGAACGGAGCGGGACTCATCGGCAATGCCCACGTGAACACACCCGACGGGATGATGTGGCTGAGCCGAGGCACGTTCGCCGTGCCCAACGATCTGAATCCTCAGATCACCTTCGACCTGGGCGCGATGCTGCCCCTGCGATCCCTCAAGGTCTGGAATTACAACGAAGATTTGCCGGGCCGCCCCGAGTTGCTGGCTCGCGGCATCGCCACCGGCAACATCCTGGTGGGCGCCGATCCGGGCGCCCTCAACACCCTCGTCGTTGGCCAGACCTTCAACAAAGCACCAGGAACTTTCAGCGATTTTTCGCAGTTGATCGATCTGGGCGGCATCCAAACACGCTACGTGCGTCTCGATCAACTTACCAACTTCCCGGGCGGCGACTTGAATTTCGTGGGCCTGAGCGAGGTGCAATTCTTCCGCGACCCGGACCTCACCCGCACGGCGCTGCCGCTTGGACCGGTGACTTATTACTTCCGCAAGACCTTCGATTTCGCGGGTGATCCAACGCGGACACGCCTTTTCCTGGATGCGGCGGTGGACGATGGCGCCGTGTTTTATCTTAACGGCGTGGAAGTGCGACGTCTGAACATGCCGGCTGGGGCCGTGGTGCATGGGACCTTGGCCGCGAGCGCGGTGGCGCATGCTGTCTTTAGCGGACCGATCGAGATCCCGACCACCAGCCTGCGTTCCGGTCCGAACGTGCTGGCTGTCGAAGTGCATCAAGCCGCTGCCAACGCGGATCCCGATATGGTTTTCGGCGCCGTTTTGTCGGCGGAAATAGCTGCCCCGGGCCTGGAAGCATTCTCGCGCGGCAACCTGCGCTTCAACGAACTCACCGCCGCCAGCCTTACTTCATTTCAGATTGAATTGGTCAATCAAGGCACCGAACCGCTCGACGCCGGCGGGTTCATCGTGCGCCGGTCCGGGCCTTCTCCCGATGCGAGTCATACGTTGGGCTCTCAGATCATCCCGCCGGGCGGCTTTTTGGTGTTCAGCCAGTCCACCCTGGGATTCGGCGCGGTGCCTGGCGACAAGTTGTTCCTGCTGCGGCCCGGCGGCCAGTCGGTGGCGGACGCCATTGAAGTCCACGAACGTGCCCGCAGCCGATCTCCCGATGGCACAGGCGAATGGTTTATCTCCAGCGCCAGCACGATCGGTTCAAATAACGCCGTCACTTTTCGCAATGAGATCGTGTTCAACGAGATCTTTTATCACGGACCGCCCACGCTTGAGGTGCCGGCCACGTTCGACACGAACATCGTCATCTCGTTCACGAATGTGTGGCGCTACGAACAATCCGGGGAAGACCTGGGCACGGCCTGGCGCGCGACGGACTACGACGATAGCAGTTGGGCCAGCGGCCGGGGCCTGCTTGGGGTAACCGCCAGTACGTTGCCCGTGCCGAAGAATACGGACTTGGTCTTTGGTCCCACCACCTACTACTTTCGCGCGTCATTCGATTACACAGGCAGTCCGGCTTTCCTGAACCTCAATCTGCGGCATGTCGTGGATGATGGGGTGGTGCTCTATCTGAACGGAGTGGAAGTGAACCGATTTAACATTCCTTCCGGGCCGCCCGGTTACTTAACCAACGCCTCCGCCCAGGTCGCCAATGCCCTTCTGCGCAATGCCGTGTCTGTTCCCTTAAGCAACCTCCGGATCGGCCGCAACGTGCTGGCGGCCGAAGTGCATCAAGCCGCCGTCGATGGCGGCGATGTCGCGTTCGCCGCCGAACTCACTGCTGGCTTCCAAGCCACGCCACGCTCCCCGTACCAAGCCTCCGACGAGGAATGGGTCGAACTGTACAACCGCAGCGGCCACGCGGTGAATCTGACCGGATGGCGTCTGGATGAAGGTATTGACTTCCGGTTCCCCGCCAACACAACTGTGCCGGCGGACGGCTATCTGGTGGTGGCCAGGGACCCGGACGCCCTCCTCGCCAAGTTTCCTGGGATTCCCGTCACTGGCCCCTACACGAACAGGCTGTCTCACCGGGGCGAAAGTCTGGTCCTGAGGGACGATTTCGATAACCCGGCTGATAGCGTCTTCTATTACGACGACGGCCGTTGGCCGCAAGCGGCCGACGCGGGCGGCGCCAGCCTCGAACTCCGCGACCCGCGCGCCGACAAAAATGCCGGCGAAGCCTGGGCGGCCAGCGACGAGTCGAGTCGCACGGGTTGGCGCACCTATTCTTATCGAGGGATCGCTGGGGCCAGTCCGGTGGGGCCGGACGGTCAGTGGCACGAATTCGTCATGGGGTTGCTCGGGTCGGGCGAGGTGTTGTTGGATGACATTAGCGTGATTGAGACGCCGTCCACGTCGCCGGTGCAATTGATTCAGAACGGGACCTTCGACACCGGGACCAATAAATGGCGCATCATTGGCAATCACCATGGAGAGGTGATCGATGATCCGGATCAACCGGGCAACAAAGTGTTGCGCCTCGTGGCCAACGGTCCGACCGAGCACATGAGCAACCACGCCGAGACCACCTTTGTGACCAACCGCGACGTGGTCAATGGGCGGGAATATCTGATTTCGTTCCGGGCCCGGTGGGTGAGCGGGTCCCGTCAGTTCCACACGCGGCTTTATTTCAATCGCCTGCCGCGAACGACATTGCTCGAGGCGCCGTCTCTGCATGGCACGCCCGGCACGCGCAACACGGCGTTCGCCACCAACATCGGGCCGACCTATGCCAGCCTGCAACACACGCCCGCTGTACCGGCGCCCTTTGCCAATACCCCCGTGTCGGTGCGCGCTTCCGACCCGGATGGCGTGGCCGGCTTGACCCTGAAATGGAACGTGAATGGGGGAAGTTGGAACAGCCTGCCGATGCTCGCGGCTCCGCTCGACCCGCCTTCGCCCACCGGCGAACAGGAATACACCGCCATGATTCCCGGGCGCAGCGCCGGCACCGTGATCCAGTTTTACGTGGAGGGCGTCGACAACCGCGGCGCGGTCTCGCTATTCCCGGCGGCCGGTCCTGATTCCCGAGCCCTCTACAAGGTGGCGGATGGTCTGGCGGCAACCAACGGCCTGCACAACCTGCGTTTGGTGACCATCACGGCGGATGCGGATCAATTGCATCGCCAGGTCAACCTGATGAGCAACGACCCCCTTGGCTGCACGGTGATCTACGATGAACGCGAGATTTTCTACGATGTCGGCTTGCGCTTGAAAGGCAGCGAACATAGCCGGACGACCAGCCTGCGTCTAGGGTTCGATGTCTCCCTCACTTCGGAACACATGTTCCGCGGCGTGCATAGCACGGTGGCCATCGACCGCTCCGAAAGCACCGGGTTCGGCCAGCGCGAGATGTTGATTCATCAAACCCTGAATCACTCCGGCGGTGTCCCCACCAAATACCATGACCTGATCCAGGTCATCACCCCGCGCCTGGAACATACCGGATCCGCTGAATTGCAACTGGCCCGTTACACGGATGTTTTTCTGGATGACCAATACAAAAATGGCAGCGACGGCACCGTTTTCGAATACGAACTGGTCTATCAACTGAATCCGCCCACCGACAACGGCACGCCCGAGGGCAACAAGATCCCGAACCCCGACTCGGTCGTCGGCTCGGCCATCCGGAACATGGGCGGCGACAATAAGGAGGCTTATCGCTGGACCATGCTGATCAAGAATAACGAGGACAAGGATGATTACTCGCGCATCATGCAATTCTGCCGGACCATGGAATTAACCGGCACCAATTTCATCGCGCAGATGACCAACATCATTGATGTCGAAGCCTGGTTGCGCGGGACGGCCGTCAACGCGTTGTCCGGAGCCGGGGATTCCTACGGCGGCGACGGCGCGCAGCATAATGTGCGGTTTTATGCCCGGCCGGACCAGCGGGTGATCTATTTCCCGCATGACGTGGATGCTTTCTTTGATGCCAGCCGGCCGATTGTGCCGAACAGCGATTTGACCAAGCTGCTGGCAGTGCCGGCCTATGCCCGCTCCTACTACGGGCATGTGATGGACATCATCGCCACCACTTACAATGGCAATTACCTGAAGCATTGGGCCGACCAATTTGGCCGCCTGCTCCCCGCGCAGCCGTTCGCCAGCCATCTGGCCTTCATCGTGCAGCGCGACGGGATCGTCAGCAACCAGGTCAATGCCGCCATCCCCAATGCCGCCTTCGCCATCACCAGCAACAGCGGCGCCAATTTCGAGACCACCAACGACACCGTGACGCTCACCGGCACGGCGCCCCTCGGCGTCAAGGAAATCGAAATCAATGGCGTGCGTTATCCCGTTGCCTGGCTCAGCAATACCGGCTGGTCCGTGCGCGTGCCGGTCTACCAAGGCGTCAATCGATTGGATCTACAAGGAGTCGATCGACGCGGCCAACGGTTACCCAATGCCGTCGATTCGATCACGGTCACCAACAGCGGCGGCGGCTCGCCGCTCCCCGTCTTGATCAACGAGTGGATGGCCGATAACAAAGGGCCCCTCGGGTATCCCGATCCGGTCGATGGTTCGTTCCAGGATTGGTTCGAGCTGTTTAATCCCAACACCAACGCGATTAATCTTTCCGGATTCTTTCTCACCGATACGCTCTCGACCCCGACGAAGTGGACAATTCCCGCGGGCACCGTCATTGCCCCCGGCGGCTTCCTTCTGGTCTGGGCGGATAACGAGCCCGAACAGAACGCACTCGATCTGAGCGGCAACCTGCACGCCGGGTTCCAGCTGAATAACAGTGGCGAATTGATTGGGCTCTTTTCGCCCGCCGGAGTGGCCCAACACATCGTCGTCTTCGGGCAACAGTTCGAGAATGTAAGCTCCGGATTGTTCCCGGATGGCGCCACCAACGCGGTTTATTTCATGACCAATTTCACTCCGCGCGCCTCCAACACGCTCGCCGCGTCCCTGCGCATCACGGACCTCACTTTCAACGCCGGGATCGTGCGCCTCACTTGGGAAGCCATCCCCGGTCGCAGTTATGTGGTCGAGTTCAAGGACGATTTGGCGGCCCCCAGCTGGATCGCCGTCGGCGCGCCGCTGGTTGCCCCCGGGGTCACCGCGACCGCCACGGATGCGCCCGCCCCCTTCGCGCATCGGTTTTATCGCGTCCACCTGGCCGAGTAGAACCGCTGACCCGTGAGGGAAAAGCGGAAAGCGGAAAGCGGAAAGCGGAAACACGGCGTCTTCGGGAACGAAGGGTTCATGGGTCCAATGTGCGTCCGAAATTCGGAGGTCCAAGCTGGCCATGAACCGACCCTCAGGTAGCAGCCGACGTCAGGAGGCTCACTCTACCCCAACGCGTTCTCCGGGAAAAAGATCAGAGCCCTTCGACAGGCTCAGGGTGTACCTCGTTACCTCGGCTGCTACGCGAGAGTTGGGTTAGGTTCATGGCCCCAATGCGTGGGGGAAAAGCGGAAAAGCGGAAACACGGCGTCTTCGGGAACGAAGGGTTCATGGTCCCAATGCTCGTGCACATGATGTGCAGGTGAAAGCTACCCATGCGATTCGAACAAACCATAGGTCAGGAAAACCTCACCCACTTCTAATCACGCCCGGGCGTGAGAGCGTTGAGGACAGGCGCCACCTTCTCACCCACCTTTAATCCCGCTCTCACGCTCTCCCGTGCGAGATTGACTTGACTTAAGATACCGAGCAGCGGTATACAAAGATTGACTTCCCAGGATAGTTCGCAGGGACGATCTGGCTCGCGGCGGAAAGTGCTCTTGGACCGGTCCGGAGGAGTTATGCCACCAATTGAAAGTGGTATTGGACAGGAGGTCCAGAGTCCCAACAAACCACAAACCATAGACCAGATCCATAGTTATGAAAAAGCTAACAATGTGTAAACTAACCCTGTGCGCGCTGGCGTCTCTGCTTGGCGTCGGGTCGGCCAACGCTTGGCACTTAAGCGGTCAACTGCAATGTCCCAACGGGGTGAAGTTCGAGAACATCCGCATCAGCGTCAGCGGAACAAGCTGCGACGGGGCATTCAGCGATAGTACGTTCAGCGATGCTGACGGCGTGTTCGTAATCAGGTTGCCGGACTGCGACGGGTCCTACACCGCCACCCTGGACGTCGCCAGTCTGCCTCCGGGCACAACTTTGGTCGGGCCGGCTTCGGTGGACTTCAAGACCACCGTGGCCAGCGACTCCTTCGTGGCCGAGTTTACGCTCGACGGGGACAAATGCGGAGGTCGCTGCTGGTTCACCGGCGGAGGCGCAAAAATAGATCCGCTGATCGGTATTCCGACGGGCCACAAAGGCAAATGGATCAGCTTTGGCGGCAATGTAAACCCCGGGTGCAGCGCCACGGCAGGAGATGGCGGCAATTGGAATCACATCGATCGCTTCGTCAACCTGCATTTCCAAGGCAGAGCCATCCAAGTCACGGCCTGTGGGAACGTGACTCCTCCGCCGCCTCCAGGGTCCACCTCGCCGAAGACCCCGTTTAATTTCATTGAGTGGACCGGCACCGGCACCTTGAAAGGGATCCAGGGCAACAAGCTCGCCACCACCCCGGTCTATTTCTCCGCCCGGACAGAAGATCGGAATGAACCGGGAACGAAGGCCTCCAACGCGGGTGCGGGCATTGACCGTTATTACCTTCACGTCTATCTGAATCCGAGCGATCCAAATGGCACGACTCTGTTGCTCGTAAACGGCAACGTCGACCCATCCATCGTGGACCCCATCGAGATCGACGACGGGAACTTCCAAATCCACATCAGTAGTTGCGACAATCCGCCGGTCTTTTAGCCGATGCGCAGAAAATCCGCAGCCCGCCCACGACCGGATCAGGTCCAGAAGCCCAGACAGGACGAACAACCCGGTTTTGGGCGAGGCTGCGGCAAGGGGCTATGAGCGCATCCCGTGCCGGCGGAACACCTCCAGGACCGCGGCGTTGCCGCTGATTTTTCTGTGTCCGAGCTGAGCGCCGGCTTCCAGCAGGGCATCGACGGTTCCGCCATAATCACCCGTTCGACAGTACCAGCCGTGCTCCGAGCCGTGCATGGCCCAGCCCAGCGGTGTGCTCTGAAAGTCGGCGTCCTTGACTTCCAGAGGCGGGTGATGGCGCAGAATATCGCGAGTCATCTGCGCGTTGCCATGAAACGCCGCCCAATGCAGCGGGGTGGCGTGATGCTGGCCAAGTGCATCCACGGGCAGGCCGGCCTTCAACATGAGGCGAACAACGTCTGCTTTGTTGTTGCGCGCGGCGTGGGCGATGTGTCGTCGAACGCCCGCCGGCAGTTCGCCGACGAGCCCGGGGTTCTCGCCCAGTAAAGCGTTCAGCGCGGCTTCATCCGTTGCCCAGCAGGCGGCCAGAAGCTTCACGTCCGCCGGACTCTGCTGCATGAGCAGTTGGTAAATCGTTTCGTGCCCAAACTGGCGGGCCACCTCGTGGGGGGAAACATACCAGCCAAGCGTCCATTGGTAGATGGTCCCGCCCGCCTTCCGGTTGATCATGGGGAAATACTCATCGGTGACGCGCATGCGGATGCACTCGGGATCGGCAGCGAGATGTCGCCGGACCAACGTCTCGTCACCCAGCGCGGCGGCCATCAGAATGTCGGTCTGACAACCGCGTTGGACCAGGTAACGGGCCATCTCCTGGCGGTCCCGGATCATATACTGGGCGGCCGTTGATTCGTGATCGATGTCGCGGGCGTCGATCTCAGCCCCGTGCTCCAGAAGATACTCAGCGATCTTCACCGTGCTGGCGAAGTGCAGCGGGGTTTGGCCGTCCCCTCCGGGCGCCTTAACCAGGGCGGGATCGGCCGAGATCAGCTCGCGCAGCTTGTCCATCAAGCCCAGACGCGCCGCGGCATGCGCGTCCACCTGCGCGCCGCGTTGGATGGCATACGCGGCCAAATCCGGCTCGGCGCTGTGCAGCAGTCCGAATCCGCCCGCCCACCAGCGGCTCTTGGCGTTGATGTCGGCTCCGGCTTCGAGCAACACCTCGAGCATCTCCCGGCTGCGCACACAGACAATGAGGGGTGAATCGAACGCAGATACCGGGTCATTGATTTTGGGTTTGAATTCCGGATGCGCTTGCAACAGCGCACGGAAAGTGGCGGCGTCGTTTTGGTGGAACGCCTGCGCAAACTGTTTCTTGAGTTGCTCCAGTTCGGCAGGGTCGGCGATGGGGTCAGGCATAGGGCGTTGCTGGTTTCACGCGGCCAATATTCGATCTCATACTATGG
>Ga0247664_1000181_pt1 | contig 16239 bp, 6 predicted proteins | sample CNK05_metaG_FD_182715 | JGI IMG/M metagenome (GOLD analysis project Ga0247664, IMG submission 182715) | Soil microbial communities from Purdue University Martell Research Forest, Indiana, United States - CNK05 | ecosystem: Environmental > Terrestrial > Soil > Temperate forest > Bulk soil | place...
GATGACTTTCTTTTCGAGGTGGAAAAAACCGTCGTCTCCGAACAACAACGCATCAAGGACACCGAAGCGTTCGCCACCGCGGACCGCGAAAAGAAAGTCATCCTCACCGCCGCCGAACGCGAGGCCGAAGCCGCTTTGGTCAAAAACATTAAAGCGGCCGAGGCCGCCAAACGCGCCGCGGAACTCAAAGCCGAACAGGATCTGATCACGGCGGTCCGTCACGCCGAAGCCGACCGGCAAGCCGCCGAGAAACATGCCCAACAGAAACTCATCACGGCTGAAGCGGAGGAAGTTTCCGCGGTCAAGCTGGCCAGCGCCAAGAAGCAACTGGCCGATGCCACCGCTGCCGAAGCCGCCGCCGCCGGTTTGGGCGAGGTCCGCGTCCTGGAAGCCAGAGCGGCGGCCACAGAGAAACAAGGCACGGCCGAGGCCAAAGTGGCGCAGTTGAAGTTCTCCGCCGAAGCCCAGGGCATCACGGACAAAGCCGAGGCGATGAAGCAATTCCATGAGGCCGGCCGCGAACACGAGGAGTTCAAACTTCAATTAAACAAGGAAAAGGACATTGAATTGGCGGCGATCAAAGCCCGGCAGGACATCGCCTCCAGCCAGGCGCTGGTTTTGTCCGAAGCCGTTCGCCATGCGCGCATCGAGATCATCGGCGGCGAGAGCGAGTTCTTCGATCGCATCACCGGCGCCGTCGTCGGCGGCAAAGCCGTCGATCGCTTGCTCGAAAACAGCGCCGTCCTGCGCGATGTCAAAAACACCTTCTTCAACTCCGATCCGGACCATTTCAAGCATCAGTTGAGGGATTTCATCGATCGCTTCGGCATGAGCAGTGAAGATCTAAAAAACCTCACCATTTCCGCCGTGCTGGCCCGCATGATGTCGGACGCTGATGACGGCACCAAGAGTGTCCTGGGCGCTTTGCTCGGCCAGGCCAAACGCATGGGCTTGGCCGATACTCTGGCTGCCAGTGTAACCGGCAAAGATGGCGCCAAGGTTAGAGGCTAGGGGAAAAGCGGAAAGCGGAAAGCGGCGGGTCCCCCTCTCCCCTCAACGGGGAGAGGGCCGGGGTGGGCAAACCCAACGCGTCCGCTGTTCAACCGGAGTAGCAATTTGAACATTGAGAATGTTGCCAGCCTTAATGGATCGTTATGAGCGCCGTTCTTGATGCTCCTGCGCCCGCGCCTGCTCCGGCACCTCCGCCGGCCCTCGATCAGGGCACTTACGAAATTCTTCGCGCCCGCCTGGCCGCGCACAGCCGCGAGTTGCAGGCGCGTCTGGAGAAACTGAACCGCGCCCGGCAGGAAGTCTTTGGAGCCATTGAAACGGCGCTGGTGGCCACCGAACGGATCACCACCGGGAACAACTGCATCCCGCGGGACATGATTCCCGTGGGCCAAAACCGGTTTTTGTTTGGATATAATGTGCACCTCGGCCTGCGCAGCGAAGTGCAGTTGGCGGACGTGTTCGCGGTTTACCAGCACGAGGCGCATCGCTTCGTTGAGCTGCCGTTGGATCTGATTGCCGATCGCCAGTTCGAAGTCGATTTCAAGAATCTCTACCGCTACTATAAGCATGCTGTTTTCTCCAAATTTTCTCTCAATGGCCCGCACCTGTTCATGGAGTTCCGGGTCGGCAAAGCCGTCACCGACATCAAAACCTTCAAATGGTTGTGCACCGAGCAGGGGCCGAAATATTTGGGGAACCGTTTCGATCACGAATACACGTATCCTCCATGCCACGAATTCGATTGGACCCGGACCCATCGGGAATTGCATCGACACGGGCTGCATCCGCACATCTCCATTCGCGATCGGGTCTTTGTGGAATGCATCGGAGGCGATCTTACGATCAAGGTCGAAGACAACACGGACACCGGCGAAGGCATCTACGCGGAGCCCGTCGAACAACGCGACCAGACCCTGGACGATGCGGAGATCTTTTACGCCACGGTCGGCAGCTTGATCCTGCTGAAAGTCCGGCCTTACCAGGAAAAGGACTTTCGTTACCTCGTTTTCAACGAGAAAATCAAACAGGTGCGCCGGATTGATGCGATTGCCGACGCCTGTGTGCTCCTGCCGGACGGGCAGGGGATTGTATTCCCGCGCGGTTATTATCTGCAGAACGGGGAGTTCAAGCTGTTCGAACTGCCCCTGACCGACATGGTGTTCAACAAACGCGTGCACTCACCCGACGGCGAGAATGTGCTCTTTGTCTTTTATAACCGCGACCGGGGTGATTACGTCCTGCTTTCCTACAACCTGATCTCGCGAGTCATCCAGACGCCCATTTTGTGCGGCGGTTTCTCGTTGTTCGACAATGGAGAAATGGCGGTGTTCCGCCACGAGCCGGAACCGCAGCGGCACCACGTGATTCAGGTCTGGCAGACTCCTTACGTTTCGAGCAGCTGGCAGGCTCCGGTGCGTTCCGATTCGTTCCTCTACAAGGTCGGCAACCCGGCGCTGGTGCGTTGTCTGGCCGAATGCCAGGAGGTGATCGCCCTGGCCGCCAAAGACGACACTTTTGCCGGTCTGTATCATGATCTGATTAAGCGTTCCGGCGACGTCCTTGACAGTTACTTCTGGCTGGATCGCCCGGATGCCTTCCAGTTGCACGCGCCGTTGGCGGAGATTCGCGCCACCGCCGTCGCCGCGTTGGCCGAATTCGACAAAGTGATCCATTTGCGCCGTACGGCGGCGACGCAGGTGCAACGGTTGGCTGGCAAGACGGCCGCCGCTTTGCGCGCGCTGGCCACCGAACGTTTTGATGCCATCGGCCGATTCACGGAGCGCCTGGCGGAGTTGCGTGTGCTCCGAGGGGAACTGATCGCACTTAAAGACCTGCGCTACGCCGATCTGTCGGTCGTGAACAAATGCGAGGCCGAAGTAGCGGCGGAAGCCGATCGGTTGGCCCAACGCACAGCGCAATTCCTCCTGCAAGCCCAGGCTCTGGCTCCCTTCAGTCAGCGTCTGGCCGAATTGCAGCAGCGCATTCCCCGCACCGGCAAGGTGACGGAAGCCCGGGCGCTGGAAGACGAGCTGCGCGGCGTCGGCAAAGAACTTGATCTACTGATCGAGACTGTCACCGCCCTCAAGATCCAGGACGCCACGGAAACCACCCGGATCGTCGAGGCGGTCTCCGGACTCTACGCAGTCTTGAACCAGGCCCGGGCCGCCCTCAAGCAGCGGTTGCTCGAACTGCGCGGCGCGGAAGCCGTGGCGGAATTCGCCTCGCAGAGCCGGCTGCTCGAGCAAGGTCTGGCCAGCCTGCTGGACCTCTGTGGCACGCCCGAACAGTGCGCCGAATCGCTCAACCGGCTGCTGGTTCAGGTGGAAGAATTGGAGGCGCGCTTTGCCGACTTCGACGAATTCGTGGTGCAACTCTCCGAGAAACGGGCCGCTTTCAGCGCGGCCTTTGAAGCGCGCAAACTGGAATTGATCGAAGCCCGCCATCGTAAAGCCGGCGGGCTCCTGGCTGCCGCCGAACGCATCCTGAACGCCATCCGGCATCGCGCTGAACATCTCGGTTCCGCCCAAGAAATCCATGGTTACTTTGCCGGCGACCCCATGGTCGACAAGGTCCGTGGCACCATCACGCAACTGATTGAACTGGGTGATTCGGTGAAAGCCGATGACATCCAGGGACGCCTCAAAGCGGTGCGCGAGGAAGCGCTGCGCCAGTTGAAGGATCGTCAGGATCTCTTCGCCGGCGGCAAAGAGATCATCCAATTAGGCCGCCACCAGTTCCGCGTCAATACCCAGGAACTCGACCTCACCATCGTCCCGCGAGAAGGCCGGATGTGTCTGCATCTGGCCGGCACCAACTTTTTCGAGCCGGTGACCGATGCCGATTTCCTGGCCACCCAGGATGTGTGGGATTTGGAAGTGTCATCCGAATCGCCGCAGCTCTATCGCAGCGAGTACCTGGCCGGACGAATGTTTGGCGCGCTGGAAGAAGCCGGGCGCCTGGAGGAAGCCGCCCACTGGACGGAAACCGAGCGCCTGGATGAACTGCGCGCCTTCACGCACACGCGCTTCACGGAAGGATACGTGAAAGGCGTGCATGACGCGGACGCGGCCCTCATTCTGGGCGCGCTGTTGGAACTGCACCGGACCCTGGGCCTGTTACGCTACGCTGGCCAAGCCCGGGCTTGTGCCGGCGTGTTCTGGCACCTGCTGGGCGACGGCGAGACCAAAGCGCTGCTCACCGCCAGGCTCCGCGGCGGCGGCGCGTTGCAGCAATTGTTTCCCGTGGCCGCCTCCTCCATCGCCTGCCGCCAGGAATTGCGTGAAGCTCTGACCAAGTTTGTCCGCCTGTCCGGCTTGTTCCCGGAAGAATTGGTCGAGGACGCCGCCCGGTTTCTTTACGACCAAATTCGGCAGGGCAGTCCCTGGACTGCCAGCGCCGCGGCCGTGGAGTTGCGTGATGGGTTTAAGCGTCATCTCACGGCGCATCGGTTTACCGACCGCTTCCAATCCGCGTGCCACGCGGCGCAAAACGACGGTGCCGCGCTCTACGGCTTGCTGCGCGACTGGATGCGGGCTTACGCGCTCACCATCGCTCCCGTTCACTCGGCCACTGGCCCGGATTCGGACACGCTGCCGCGCGCGGACGAAGCGGCCTGGTTGCTTCTGCTGGATCCGCAATCGCCGCTGGAGATTGTGACGGCCCAAGCGCAGCGCGAACTCACCGGGTTGCGCGGCAGCCACCCGAAGATTCGTGAGGGCCGGCTTTGCCTGCAGTATGTCGATTTCATGCAACGTTTCCGGCTCCATCAAAGCCGTTGGGCCCCTGCCTTCGCCCGTTGTCGTGAGGTCAAGAAACGTTTGATTGAAGACGGACGGGCCCGTCTGCGGCTGGACGAGTTCAAGCCACGCGTGCTCACCACCTTCGTGCGGAACCGGCTCATCGATTCCGTTTATCTGCCGTTGGTCGGCGACAATCTGGCCAAACAAATCGGCATCGCCGGCGAAACCAAACGGACGGATCGCATGGGCTTGCTCCTGCTCATCTCGCCGCCCGGCTACGGGAAGACCACCCTGATGGAATATCTGGCCAACCGGCTCGGGCTGGTCTTTGTGAAAATCAACGGGCCGGCGATCGGCTCCAAAGTGACTTCCCTCGACCCAGCCGAAGCGTCCAACGCCGCGGCCCGAGAGGAGTTGACCAAACTCAACCTCGCCTTCGCCATGGGCGACAACGTGATGATCTGTCTGGATGACATTCAGCATTTGCATGCAGAATTCCTACAGAAATTCATCCCCTTATGCGACAGCCAGCGCCGGATCGAAGGACTGCACCAAGGCCAGGCCCGCACCTACGACCTGCGCGGACGCAAGGTCGTGATGGTGATGGCCGGCAATCCGTATACGGAAAGCGGCGACAAGTTTCAGTTGCCCGACATGCTGGCCAACCGCGCCGATACCTACAACCTGGGCGACGTGCTGGGCGGCCACCTCGAGGCTTTTAAGCTGAGTTACCTCGAAAACGCCGCCACTTCCAATCCCACCCTCGCCCGGGTCGTCACGCGCAGTCCTCAGGATCTAATCGCCGTCGTGCGCTTGGCCGAGCGGGGTCCCGAGGGGGTTGATTTCGAAGGCACGTATTCGCCTGAGGAACTCGCCGAGTTCGTCGGCGTGATCCGCAAACTCATGCGCGTGCGCGACGTCGTCCTGCGCGTTAATGAGGAATACATCCGATCTGCTGCGCAGGCGGATGCGTATCGTTCCGAGCCCCGCTTTCAGCTCCAGGGTTCGTATCGCAACATGAACCGGCTGGCGGAAAAGATCTCGTCGGTCATGAACGATGCTGAGATCGAAGCTCTCCTCCATGATCATTATCGAAATGAAGCCCAAACCCTCGCTCAAGGGGCTGAGGCCAATCAGCTTAAGTTCAAAGAATTGTTGGGGACCTTGACCTCCACGGAAGCCGCTCGCTGGACGGAGATCAAAAAGATCTTTCGCAAAAACCTCCTCCTGCGCCCGGGGGAAGACCAGGACCCGGTCGGGCAAGTCGTGCAGAAGCTAGCCGCGTTCTATGACGGACTGGATTCCATCAAGGAAGTGCTGGCGGCGGGCCTGCGGCAGCTCGATCAAAAACGCCCGGAACCGCAACCCGGTTCCGTGGCCATTGTCATGCCCACGACGGCCGTTGCCTCCCCTGCGCCGACCCCCGCCCGCACCGAAACCCCGCCAGGTTCCAGCGGAATTGTCCGCGAGTTCAAGGTCACCCCTGAGACTTTGCAGAAAATATGGGAAGTCTTGCGGCAACAGCCCCTAGAGGCGGGCTCTGAACCAACCCCGCCACCCCCGGATTTGACATGATTAACTCGGCAGTAGAACAATTCGCTTGCGATTAGACCCGCGAAAGGCAAACACATTGGCTGCCCAATGCCAAGAGCCGATCGGCGCGTTCATGAACGGCACACCGGAGTTTCTTACCACGCACTGGAGCATGGTGCTGACGGCGCGCAACCAAGGTTCCCCGCAAGCCGCGCAGGAAGCCCTCGCCAGACTCTGCCGCGTCTATTGGTATCCCATTTATGCGTTTGTCCGACGGCGCGGCTATGATCCACACGAAGCGCAGGACTTAACCCAGGATTTCTTTGTGCACGTCCTGGAAGATGAAATCCTAAAGTCTGTGGATCCCGTAAAAGGCAAGTTCCGCTCATTTTTGCTGGTATCAGTCAGGAACTTCCTCGCCAAAGCCTGGAACCGGCAACAGGCGGCTAAGCGGGGAGGACAGTTCACTTTTGTGTCGTGGGATGCAGAGTCCGCTGAGAGTTGCTACCAGCAGGAGCCATCTCATGATTTGACTCCGGAAAAGATTTTCGAGCAGACGTGGGCGGCGGTGTTGCTCGACGAGGTGCGGAAGAAACTCAGCTTGGAATACGCAGCGGAAGGAAGGGGAGGGCTGTTTGAGGCCGTGGAAGGCTGCCTGGCGGGAGAGAAAGCCGGTCCTTATGCGAAAATGGGCGCACGGCTGGGGATGACGGAAGGAGCAATTAAAATGGCCGTTCTGCGCATGCGCAAACGCTATCGCGAACTACTCCGAAGCGAAGTCGCGCATTCGGTCGGCCGTCTTGACGAGGTTGAGGAAGAGCTGCGCGATCTCCTGGCCTGTCTGAGCAGATAGCTGCTGAAGGCAGATGAAGTCCAAGTTGACCGTTACCTTTGTCTCTTTTGCCGGTTGTATCCAGCAGAGCCAGTGGCAAGAACATGCCGCAAACTACCAAATGTAAGAATTGCGGCGCGGCCGTGCGGATGGATGCTCCCTTTGGGCATTGTTCGAAATGCCTGCTCGAACTGGGCTTTGGACCGTTCCCAGAAGAAGCAAGGTCGCCGGCAGCGGCTCCGCAGGACCAGGCTCGATCCTTCGGCGATTACGACATCATCGAGCGGATCGGCCGCGGCGGAATGGGAGTTGTTTTCAAGGCGCGGCAACGTCGTCCTAACCGGCTGGTGGCCTTGAAAATGGTTCTGGCTGGCGAATTGGCGTCGCCCACGCTCGTTCAACGGTTTCGAATTGAGGCCGAGGCGGCCGCCAATTTGGACCATCCCAACATTGTCCCGATTTACGAGGTCGGTGAGTCGGCGCAGCGCCATTATTTCACCATGAAGCTGATCGAAGGGATCAGCCTGGCCCAACTCATCTCAAAATTTGGCTTTCATGATGGAAAAGAACTCAGCACTGGACCGCCCGGCAGAAATGTTCAGAAAAGCATCGCCACCCTCATGGTGAAAGTGGCTCGTGCTGTCCATTACGCTCATCAGCGAGGGGTGCTTCATCGGGACATCAAGCCCAGCAATATTCTGGTGGACGTTCAGGGTGAACCCCACCTGACGGATTTTGGCGTGGCAAAAATGGTCGCGCACACGAGCGAGTTGACCCTCAGCGGGGCGGTCATTGGGACGCCAAGCTATATGGCGCCCGAACAGGCCGCCGGAGACACCAAGCACCTGACCACGGCCGCCGACATTTACAGCCTGGGCGCGGTTCTTTACGAGTTGCTCACGGGGCGTCCGCCGTTTCGTGGGGAAACGCCGGTGGAGACCTTGCGAAAAGTCGTCGAACAGGAACCGGAGCGGCCACAAAGTCTGAACAAAATCGCCGACCCGGACCTGGCTACCATCTGTCTAAAATGCCTGGAGAAAGACCCGCGCCAACGGTATGGCTCCGCTGAGGCGCTGGCCGAAGACCTTGAACGCTGGTTACGCGATGAACCGATCTTGGCCCATCGCGCCAGCCGCGCCGTCCGCTTCAAGCGATGGGCGCGAAGAAATCCTCTGTTGACCGCGACTTCCGCAGGTCTGGTCATGCTCATGGGGGTCGCGCTGATTTTGATGGTGCTGATGTTCGCCGAACGGCGAAGAACGGAAGAGCTGTCCGCCGAATGGCGAAGAACGGAAGAGATGCGCCTGGATTGGAGAGAAAAGAAGGCCCTCGAAATGGACGACATGGCTGCCAATCCTGGCAAATATCCCTCGGTGAAAATTGACTCGCGAGAACGACATTTCATGACGGGCACCCTTGCGCCGAAGGTTATCCCGGGCCAGAAGCCCATTCGTCTTCTTTTCGGCGTTTACCCTCACCTCAAACCGACCGAGATGGTGGAGATGTTTGCCCCGACTTTGGACTATTTGGAGAGAAGCCTGGCCCAACGGCTGTCCAAGCCGGTGCTGATCGATTTCGTGGTCTTCAATTCCTACGCGGCCGGTGAGCTGGCTTTGGAGAAAGGCCAGGTTGATTTGATGCGGGTGGGGCCGGGTTCTTTCGTCCTCGCCCGCAGAAATAACCCAGGCATTCAATTGCTCGTGGCCCAAAGACATAACGACTTTGGTGCGGTCATTTTTGTTTCCACCAACAGTGGAGTTCTGGCGATTGCTGAATTAAGGGGCCGGCCGATCGTCTTTGGAGACTCAAACTCCACCGCTACCATCCTGGCAAAAGCGTTCCTGTTGGAGAGTGGACTTTCGAAAAAGGACTTCTCCAGCGTGACCCACCGCGCGGGTCACTCGTTGGTGGTTGACGCAGTCAAATCCAACCCCAACCATCCGGCGGGTGTGGCCAAGGAGACCGCCGTGGGAAAGGACATGCGAGTGCTTCACCGCTATCCAATCGTTGGCATGCCGTGGGTGGCCAGGAGTGACCTTGACCCTGAGATCGCAAAAGCGCTTAAGCAAATCCTGCTCACCCTCCAGGACGAGAGCATTCTGGACAAATTCAAAGACGGCGTCACCGGATTCAAAGAGGAATCTCTGGAAGCCTATCAGCCGATTGAGCCGGCCATTGAAAAGGCGATACTCTTTGGAGCGATGTAGGGATTACAGAAGGAGCATGTTTTTCTGACCCGCATCCAGCTTGCGTCCCTGAGCGGTGGCTCCCGCCACCACAAGCAGCGGTAAAGAATTGCCAACCCGACCGTGCAGTATTTTTCGGTCACTTCCTTGTCCAGTCGCTGCGCAGCGCATCCGTTGCGCCACGAGTTCACGCCGTGTCGCGTCCGCGCCCAGGCCCTTCCGCCCGTTGGCACTTCACCCAGAATAGCTGTGACCTTTGCGGCCAGTTCAGTTTGTACCCAGTAGCGGTAAAAAAGCCTCGTTGTGTTTGGCAGGGAGCGCTGAGAAGGCGCTGAGCGCGCCAACGACTCTTTGCCGCCGAGTGGCACCACGTTGGCCGCACCAGCAGAAAACGAGGTAACTCAACATCAGCAATCAACATTAACAATCACCAAAATGAAAAAATCCCCAAATAACATCCCTACCAGTTGTATACGCGTGATCAACGTCTCGAAGGTGTTGGCTGGAATGCTGGGAGCAGTCTTTCTGTTCATCGCAATATCGGGCTGGTCGGACGCGCCCCAGTCCCAATCCCCGCAGACGACCATCATCTACTTCCTGCGCCACGCGGAGGACTCGATGGAGCTGGTGGGATTGGATCCCAGCTACACGGTCACACTCAACAACTGCAACGCGGACCGATCGTGTTGCGAGCAGGTTCTCACTCCGCTTGGCCGGGAACGAGCTGCCCGATTGGCCGATTGGTTCAAGGACCGACGCATCACCGACACCCTGACCCACGTCATCGCCAGCCACAAGATCCGCACCCGCCAGACAGTCGAGAAGATCGCATTTCTGGCAGGCTTGGGCGGTGATCTCGATGGTGACGGTGACCTCGACGGCACCGACATTGACCAAGCGCCTGGCGACGGCGTGATCAACGTCCCATCTACCCCGCTGGAGTGCGATCCGGGGTTCACGTCGTCATCCTCGGCCACGCAGCCGCAGATCAATTACCTCAAGACCCTCCCCCTGGGCAGCCGGGCGGTCGTCTGTTCGCACAGCATCCTGTATTCCATAATGCAGGCCTTTGGCATCGACACGAGCGATCCCGTCAAGTTCCCTAAAGACAGCAGGGGAAGGGTGAGTGGATTCAACAACCTGTGGATTGTCCGGTTCGACTTGGTGGATGGCGTGTATCAGGGCCGGCTTCTCGAACACGTTTTTCTCAACTTGAACATCGAGACGTCCGGCATCAACCGCGAGTTCGGCAGAGGGGATGAAAACGACGAGGAGTAGTGATCCTCGGCGTTTGGCCAGTACCGCCGAAGACCCTGTGAATCCTCCCTTTTCCTGGGTGCGTTGCCTGGCCGTCCAAACGGACGGGAAGATTCTGGTGGGGGGCTGGTTCACCACGCTGGGCGGTCAGAGCCGCACTAATATTGGCCGCCTCAATGCCGACGGCACGCTGGACACCAGCTTCAATCCGGGGGCGGGAACAGGTCCAAACTCGTTCGTGTCGGCTATGTAGCGGGCAATTCGGGGGGTTCCGGCTGGTTTGTCGAATCGCTATTGCGCCCGCCACTCACCATTTCCGATCTCCTCTCCTCCGCCACCAATGGCCAGTTCGGATTCAGAGCAACGGGTCCAGCTGGCCAAGTGCTGGTGATTGAGGCCTCGTCGGACCTGAGGACCTGGACCCCGCTATCGACCAACACGCTGATGGGTGCTGCCCCGCTTTCCTTCCGCGATCCCCAGGCGCCCCTCTTTCCCACGCGGTTTTATCGTCTCCGATCGGGGCCGTAGCAGTAGGCCAAAACCTCCGAATGCCGAATGCCGAATGCCGAATGAGCACTCGGAGCACAGGGATTTCCCGGGGCCCAAAGCCGTGATGGCATCCAGATGAAAGTGGACGTTAACGAGTTCAAGACCCATGCTAATCCGGCTCGGCGATTCGAATGGACACTATCTTGGAGCCCACATCATTAGCCGCGTTCCAGGCGACGGATTGCGAGGTGCGCGCTGACGCTGTCACACGCCAACTCTATGCGACGGACGCGTCCATTCATCGAGTTGCTCCCCGCGCCGTGGCGTTCCCCCGCAATGCCGAGCAGGCGCGCGCCGTCATTCTGGCAGCAGGCGACGCGGGGCTGTCCGTTACTCCGCGCGGCGCGGGCACTGGATTGGTAGGAGGCGCTCTTGGTGACGGGTTGATCATCGACTTTGCCCGACATAACCGCGCCATTGGCCGACTGGATCTGGAGAAGCGCACTGTCCATGTCGGGGCGGGCGTGGTGCTCGATTCGTTAAACGCGTTCCTCAAGCCGTACGGCTACTGTTTCGGGCCGGATGTAGCCACCAGTTCACGCGCCACCATCGGGGGCATGATCGCCAACAACTCCTCCGGTTCGCACGTGCCGATCTATGGCACCACCGCCGATCACGTGCGGCACTTGGAAATTGTGCTTGCGGACGGACGGATTGAAACGATTGGCCGCGAACAAACCGGCTTGCTCAAGGAACGCCGGGATCTGACGGCCCTGATTCAACAGCATGGACCCCTGATCACGCAGCGTTTGCCCCGCGACTTGTTGAAACGGTGGCCGGGTTACGGGATCGATCGGCTTTTCAATGAGCCTGACAATTTCAGCCACCTGCTCGCCGGGAGCGAAGGCACCCTGGCCGCCATTATGTCCGCTGAGCTGCAAATCGTGCCCCTGCCACGCACTCGTGGAGTTGGCCTGATCTTCTTCGCCTCCATTGCCGAGGCGATGCAGGCTACAGTCGAATTGCTGGATCTGAAACCGGCCGCCATTGAACACATCGATCGCGTTCTCTGCGATCAAACTCGGGGGCAACTCGCCTTCCAAGCCGCCCGCGATCTGCTCCAACTCGATGCCAAACCTTGTGAAAGCATTTTGATCGTTGAATTCTTCGACGACGCCGTGCCGGAACGGCTCGCGGCCCTGGACGCCAAACGGCTCGGCCAACGCACGCACCTGCTTCAAACCGGCGCAGAGGCTGCGTTGCTTTGGAACATGCGCAAAGCCGGAGTCGCCTTGCTCACCGGCTGCCGCGGCGATGCCAAACCCGTTACTGGCATCGAGGACGCTGCCGTGCGGCCCGAACAACTCCCCGAGTACGTCGCGGCTCTGCAAGGTCTCCTGCGTCCCTTGCAGTTGGAAGCGTGCTTTTACGGACATGCCGCCTCCGGCTTGCTCCATGTGCGGCCGGTCCTTGATCTGCACGCCGCGGCCGATCTGAAAAAGTTCCGGCAGATCATGCAGGATGTCTCCGCGCTCGTGCGGCAATTCAAAGGATCGTTGACCGGCGAACACGGAGTCGGGATCGCGCGCACCGAATTCATCCGCGACCAGCTCGGCGATGAGCTCCACGCCGTCATGCAACAGGTCAAGGATACCTTCGATCCCGGACGGCTCTTTAATCCCGGAAAGATTCTCGGCGACGGCCGTTATCGTTGCGATGCCGATATGCGGCTCGGGGCCGAGCCCTCGCACGAATTGCCTTTCACGCCCGTGCTCGCTTACGCCGCCAAAGACGAATCTTTCGTCCGGCATCTCGAACAATGCAACGGCTGCGGCGGTTGTCGCAAAGAGACACCTACCATGTGCCCGACCTTCCTCGCCACCGGCGAGGAAATCATGTCCACGCGCGGACGCGCCAATGTGATCCGCGCCGTGCTGGACGCCCAGCGACGTGCGGCCGTTAAACAGTGCGTTCATCCCGACGCCGACGGCGGGCCAAGCGCTCCCAGCGAACTCGAACTCAGTTGGGTGGAGGGCGCATCACCGGATGGTAGAGCCGCCTTTGATCCAGGTGCCTTGCTGGAATCCGCCGCGTTGGCCGACGTGCTCGAGCATTGCCTGGGTTGCAAAGCGTGCGCCGCCGAATGTCCCTCCAATGTAAACCTTGCGTTGCTGAAAGCTGAACTGTTGCACGCCAAATATCAGCGCTGCGGTCTGCCCTTGCGCACGCGGCTGGTGGCGTCCGTTGATGCCTTGGGCCGCCTGGGTTGTTTGGCTCCGGAGCTGGCCAATGCCGCCTTGGGCTGGCCCTGGTTGCGCCGGTTGCTTCGCCAGCATCTCGACCTCACCGATCGGCGCCCATTGCCACCTTATGCCCAAGAACGTTTTGATGCCTGGTTTGCCGGCCGGCTCGCCGCCCGCAAAACTTTCGCCCCGCGCGGACGCGTCTGGTTATGGGACGACACCTTCGTCCGTTACCACGAACCGCATATCGGCCAGGCCGCCGTGCGTGTGTTGGAAGCAGCGGGCTTCGAAGTAGCCCTGGTGCAGCAGCGCCGTTGCTGCGGCCGCCCGGCGTTCAGTCAGGGCGATCTCGACCGCGCGGCTCGCCACGGCCTCCATAACCTGACGGTGCTCTCGGCCGGACCGGGCCACGAACCGATCCTATTCCTGGAACCGTCTTGTTATTCGATGTTCGTCGAAGACTATCGGGAGTTGAAACTGCCGGGAGCCGCCGCCATCGCCCAACGGTGCCATCTATTCGAATCTTTCATTGATCAATTACTCGAGCGTGAGCCGTCCGCGCTTGAATTTGTGGAGCAACCCGAACGGCTCCTCATTCACGGCCATTGTCATGCCAAGGCGTTAGTCGAGGTCAGCTTCCTGGCCCGCCTGGGCCGGCGCTTGCCGGGTCGAACCGCCAGCTTGCTCGAGACGGGTTGTTGCGGGATGGCCGGCGCCTTCGGCGCCTTGGAATCCAAATATGATCTGTCCGTGCGCATCGCCGCGCCGCTGGTCGCGCTCCTCAACGCCCAGCCCCCTCATGTCACCGTCGTCGCTTCCGGAACCAGCTGCCGCCATCAGATCGAACATCTCACCCCGCGCCGCCCTCGCCATATGGCCGAAGTGCTGGCCGAGGCGCTGCTTGAAGAGCGGGCGAAGGGCGGCTGATTTCCAGACACGTACGATTCCTTTCGGTAGGTCCGTTCATCGGTCCCGAACTGCCACCAGGAAAGAGTTGAACATGCCATAACGCCATGGGCCGAGGTTGAGGAGAAAATCTATCGGCTTGGCGACATAGCGATCGCAACAAGAAACGCTTTCTACGCGACAACCGGAGCGCGTGAGGAAAAATTCCATCTCCAGCGCGTTCGTCGCTACGACCGCATCATCATCAGGAGTGAACGGTTCCTTAACGATCGGCGGCATGCGATCGAACCGGACGGATTGTGGGTGGGAGTGTATCTGCTGCTGCTTTTCGCGCAAACGTCGCCAGTTGCGCCATTTGTTGCCTACTCCGCGCATGCGCGGATGATAATCCCGGAAGCCGAGGACGCGGAAAAAGTTGGGGCTGGAAAGCACAATGCGGCCGCCAATCTCGGCGACGCGGACTAATTCTCGAATGAACGTTTCAGGTTCGTCCACGTGCTCCAGGACATTCAGGGCGCCGACACTGGCGAAGTGCGCGTCGGGGAAAGGCAGGACGCGTCCGTCGTAGAGCTGGCAATGCGGACAGAATTGGCGGGCTCGGGCTATGTTGGGTTCGGAGACATCCACGCCGTGCGCCTCGAAGCCGGCTTCCTGAAGGCGGGCCACGACCTGGCCGACGCCGCAACCGACATCCAATGCGCGCGCGCCGGGCCGGCGCGGCTTCAGGGTATCGGCATATTTCGCGTAGAACCCCGCATCCCATCCGGCGAGAAAGTCTGCGTAAGCTTCATTCTGCCGATAGTAAGAGTCCTGGTGGCTTGGGGTGCTCACGGTGCTTCGGTCGTTGCCTTCGGCGGTGCGACAGCGTCACGGGCTTCCTGGCTGCCGCCGCTCGGTCACCCATAACACCACACAAAGAGCGAGGCCGAACAGAGTAGCCCCGAGGCTGATGAGGAAAACGTTCGACGGTGGTTCATAGCGAAACTCGACCGTGTGCTGTCCGGCGGGGAGCTGCACGCCGCGCATGAGGAAATTACAGCGCAGGATTTGGGCGGAGTGCCCGTCGACCGTGGCTTTCCAATTCGGATCGACTTTGTCATTAAGCAGCAAAATGGACGGCGCGCCGGCGTTGGCTTTCAGCACGACCTTTTTGGATGAGTAATTGGAGAACTCAACGCTACCCGCGGCCGCGTTGGGCGGTTGATTCGTTGCGGCCGGGATTGCGCCGGCGACGATAACTTCCTGGTGTGGATCAAAGGTGGGATTGGCCAACGTGGTTAGAGTGGCTTGGTCATTGGTGCTGACCTGCCAGCGGGTATACAGGCTGGCGCGTGGGAGAGCCCCGGTGAATTCGATTAATGCGAAGGACCCATTGTCATCGATTCGAGCTGCAATGTTGCGGTCTGCGTCTTGAGTCACGCTAAATCGCGTGTGCACTCGGAACCGCCGCTGAGTGGGATCGAGTTGTTGATTGAGCACTTCCACAAAGTTGTTGGCTGTGCCGAGGATAAACCGGGTGTTGGTCAGCTCCCAAAGCCGCACGATGTTGGTGCCCAGAGCGGTGCGATAAGCCACTTTGTCGGCTGGTGGCCGCGGATCCTGCGGTTGGTCCAAAGATTGGATGTTGTAATAAGGAAACTGGTTTTGGAGCCACTCCAAGCCGTAGACAAGCTGATAGAGGATGCTGTAGTTGCGGTCCCATTGGATGGCGGGGGCGGTGACGCGATGTTCGTATGGTTTGTCCGCAAGAAGCTTCAGGACGCCGTTATTGGCATACTTGGTCTTGTAGTCGTAGTACTTGATCCAAGGCGCGTTGGCCCGACCCAGATCGGCTACGAGGATGACGGCCAGGAGCACGCCGGCCCAAACGGCGCGTGGGCCGACGAAAGTGCCGCGCGTGATCAGGAACAGCAGCGCCCCCGAAGCGCACAGGAAAAACACTGACCACCCTACTTCACCGCTGCTGAATTTGGCGATGGCGTTGGCGGCGTCCGATTCGTAGGCCAGGTTTTCGACTAGATGCCGTGACAGGGCAGTTTGCG